>Ga0082212_10005672_pt1 | contig 16934 bp, 7 predicted proteins | sample TergutNt197P3_FD_71548 | JGI IMG/M metagenome (GOLD analysis project Ga0082212, IMG submission 71548) | Neocapritermes taracua P3 segment gut microbial communities from Petit-Saut dam, French Guiana - Nt197 P3 | ecosystem: Host-associated > Arthropoda: Insects > Digestive system > Gut ... | reverse complement strand
ATGCAACCTTATAAGGAATCCGAAAAAATGATACCACTGAGACAGGATAAATCATCCCGTATAAGGGAATTAGGTGGATTTTTCTATTATAATCTGAATAATGCTTACACGCACTTTTCGCAAATTGTTCATCTTAACAAACGCAGTCAAAAAAAAATACCTACAGGAACTTGCCTTCCTTTTTACAAAAAAATGTATATTACCGCTGATCGAAGAATATTCGCATGTGAACGAATCGGATTTGATTTTGTTTTAGGAACGATTGATGAAAAGGTAAATATTGATTTTGAAGAAATTGCCCAAAAATATACTACATATTTCTCTGAAATTAAAAATCAATGCATTGAATGTTATTTTGCAGATATGTGTTCGGAATGTCTTTTCCAGTTTCCGTCAGAAAATAATATTCCAAAATGCGCATACAAATATGGAGAAGAAGCGTACAAAAATCACATAGGAAGGATGATCGATTTGTTGGAAAAACATCCCGAATACTTCGATAAGGTAAACAAAACTGTTTTAGCATGATGAAAACGTATTGGTTATATTTAGAAACATATATGTTTATATGGAGTAATGACCATGAAACCTATTTAACACCTTGTCCGGAAAAGGTTACCTGTATCCAAAATCTCCGGAATTGAACCACATAGTCGCTTAACTGGAAGACAAAGCCAATTTATACTGTATTGCGATACATGAGGAAGATTTGAAATGTCCTGTTATTAGTGATTTTATTTTATCAGTTCGCGAAAATTTTTGCGGGGATTTATTAGATCAATCTGTTTACAGGCAAAAACCATTGGTGATTATTCCCGAATTGAACGTTAATGAAGAAATATTCATCGGCGAAAAAACCATTAATAGAGATATTGAATCAGGATTACATGCAGATAAAAACTTATTGGAATTAACAGTTTATCTGACCGGAAAGTGCGAACTTGAATGTGATGACTGTGATTGCATGTATAAACAAATCGCATGGTGTACGAAGAATGGGCAGATTTTGCCGACAGAAAAAGTGTTTGACATGCTTGAGCAAACAAAATACACTTCCATTAGCGACGTAAAGTTTATAGGTGGAAATATCTTTTTATATCCTTTTTGGGATGAATTGATTGAAGAATTTAAAAAGATATTCGTTCAAAAAAAATGTATATATCGACTGTACATTTTGACGTTATAAATACGGATTTCGCAGGGTGGGCTATTACCGGCCTTGCCTGTTATCTAATATTTTCCAAAAAATTTAGCGTAGCCGCATAATACGCATCAGGCGATTCCCAACACTCATGCAGATAAGTTATATTGGCGAGGTTGCAAATGTCTCTGAAATGCTTCAGTTTGTCAATAACGGCACTACGAACTTTAGGATATCCACTGACTGTCTCAAACGCACGCGTATCTTTTATTCCAAGAACTTTAACGATTTCAAAGAAAGCATAGGTGATTGGGAGTCTTGCTATTTTCACCCGTTGTAACACATCAGGTTTGGATGCGACGTCCGCTTCTGCCCTGTCGAACAGCTGTTCATATTTATCAGCGAGTTCCGTTCTCAAAAAACCTTTTTCAAAATGGTCATAAGGACGTTGATAGATACCGAGCGGCAAACCGGATTTTTCAAGTTCGTTGTGTATTGTTTGTATGTACTCTTCGATAAAGGGCGCCGCCTCTTCGTAATAACCTGTCAGAAAATCTCTCATCTCAGCCACAACATCCACATCGGGATTCCATAATATCTTTGCTATCAAATAGGAACGCAACTTCTCAAACTCGCCGTTAAATGTACAGGGGTTTCCTTCTGGGAAATGGGCGACAACACCATTACGGACAAAGAACTGCACATTAGGTTGTAAGGTATGCAAGTTTGGGAAAGGCATCAGGAAATGGGCAAAATTGGTCACATAGTCCCACAACAGGATATTGTTCGACAACTTGCCCCACGCTTTGAGGTCTTCTTCAAACGGACCCTTATCACCATGATTCAGGTTGATGCTTGTATCTTCCGTCTCGATTGGCCTGTGGCGCAGACATTCGATTGTACAGAGCATGATGTTTACGTTAGGCTCAATTTTGAGATTATTGACCGGCGCCTTGCGGCTGTACCAGTATGCCAGCGTGGAGATGATTTTGTCAGGGAATTTTTTTGCTACTTCGTTGACAAAAGGGATGATTGATCCGCTCGGACTTTGAGCCGCATCGTCAAGCGCCCTGCATTTGTCGCAAAGGCAATGTCTGCCGTTATCGTTCTGGCTGACAGACCAGTATAATGCATCAGGCTTCTCTTTGATGCGCTTGCCAAGGTTGTCAATAACGATTTGTAACACATCGGGATTGGTCAGGCATAATTGCTCTGGCGACCGTTTGCCGTCAATTAGCGAGAAATATTCGGGATGATCTTTGAAATACTCGTCGGGTGGCAAAAGATTGTTGAAAGTGTGTACAAACAGCCCCCATTCCGGCTCATTGTATTGCGCCTTGTGCCAATCGGCGTAAAACTGGTCGCGGTTTACGGCGTAGTAGTAGTCATTGCGGAAAGTATTGACAGGTATTTGCGTGTCGTTCAGCCCATTCTCAATGATCACTTTGTCAAGCGACGGATATTTCATCACATCGGGTGCGTAGCAACGATAACCAAGGCAGTTCTCGAAAAATGAGTAAACGCCATAAAGCGTTCCTTTGCGCGATCCGCCACGGATATACAACTTGCCGTCTTTGGTTTGAATGGTAAAGCCATCGCGCTGTAAGTCGCCGGTGGCGTATGGAAGCGTGCGATTAGTGGAGCCAATAACGATTTCGTACTTTTGCGGCTTTTTCGCGTCGGTTACAATTTCGATTGTAATGGATGGATGACACAAAGCGATCAGACGTTGAAATTCAGCCGCTGCTTTCCGTTCTGTTTCGGTTGCATTTTCGGGTATTACAATCGTGTATTTACCTGAAGTTAAAACTGCATTCCGCTCGCATGAAGTGAGTAAAAATGCTAAAATAGAGACAATTGTTATAAAAAAATGTTTCATAAATATAAATTTCAATATTGCTGCAAAAATACAGTTTTTTTTAAAAATGACCCAATTTTTTTTGTGGTTTATTTATAAATATACTATTTTTGCAAATTAAAAAACATCTATAATAACTAACAAATAATTTTAAATCCTTTTATATGAACAAACATGTATCCTTTCATCTGATTCTGGCGGTTTTCATACTGTCAATCTTTACAGGCTGTACATTTAAGGAAAGCAAGCCGGAACATCCTTATTTGATTGTACATAACAGGGATAAGCCTGTCATACTTGAAAAAATCAGGACGGTCGAATGGGCTAAGAAAACATACGATGAAATGGTCGAAAGGCTTACGCCGTATGTAGAGCGGCACAGAACGGATCCGGAATGGATTCTTAGCCGTTACATGATGAACTGGGCGCCCGGCAAACACTATACGGATTATTATGCAAAGGGGTTCCTTACAGTTGACCGTATGGAAGGGAATGCGCCATACCCAACCGTGCGTGTTGCCCTGTATGCGCGCAGTCCGGTCAATTCGGAAGGTCAAAGATACTTGCTTCCGCCGATTGAAGAACTGACACCCTACGACACATCGGCGTACATGAACCTGATTAATCCCGCCACCGGTCAAAAAGAGCCGGTGGAGCCATGGGGCCTTGTTGAGAACGTGAACAGGCAAATAAACCAGCTGGCCTTAGATGCTTCCATCATTTACTGGCTGACCGGCAGGGAGGAGTATGCCCGTTTTGCCGCCGATATCCTGAACCAGTTTGCGCGCGGCGCCTATTACCAGAAGCCCGTACATGGACATGAAACATTCGGCTATATCGGCGGTCAGACGCTGAATGACGCCGCATACCAGCCGTTGATGCAGGCCTATGATTTCCTTCATCCGTTTCTGCTCAGGGAACACTACGAGATGAAATATTATCAGACCGTATGGGAGAACTTTGCCCGTACGGAGTTGGTCAACGGCTTCTGGAACAATAACTGGTATGCCGCTGAAAGCTGTACGATGATGTATGCCGCCATGCTGCTGGAGGATAAAGCCAAACGCGATTTTTATGTTGAACATTTTCTTGAAAAGGATACGATCAATGGCTCCTGGGGTCATCTGAGCCTGCGTTCCACGGTTGAGTTGTGGCTGACGCCCGACGGCCACTGGAAAGAACCGCACGGCTATCACACCATGCCAATTGCCAACCTGCTTCGGGCTGCGCTGACAATGGAAAACAACGGGTACAGGATATTCGACAAATATCCGGAACTGTTCGCCGCCGCTACCGTACTGATGAAATATGTTTTTCCCAATCTATACATATCCTCATTCGGCGATTCCGGACGTTCATCCCAAAGCAGCGAACTGCTTGAAATAGCCTTGCTGTTCGCAAAAAAATACAATCCGGAAGCATTGCCTTCGCTGCTGGCCTGTATGGATCAGCTGATGAAATCAGGTCGCTACAACCGTGAAAGAATGAGCATATTTGCATTGCTGAACTATTTGCCGGAAATAAGTAACGATCAGGGATATGCATACGAATGGCCTCGCAGCTGTGCATTGGATTTTGCCAAATTTTACCTGCAGCGCAACGGAACCGACAGGGATTACGGACTGATGTATGCCCTCCAGTGCGCTACCTACAATCATAACCACGTCAACGGGATGTCGATGGAACTGTATGGAGCCGGAGACGTTATGGGGCTTGATCCGGGTACAGGCCCCTATTACGAGCATGAGATACACATGACCTATTTTGCCCAGTGGGCAGCCCATAACACGGTTGTTGCCGCCGGGACATCCGCTTCGGTTCCTTACTTGGGACACGCCGGTACAAAGAATGTCGGTGAACTGGAAATGAAAGCGATGGAGCCGATGCCCGAAGCGGAAGCCGTGTCGCCCTATGTGTCGTTTACCGACAGCCGCTATGTGGATCAGTCGACCGAAACCAACCAGCAACGTACCATGGCGCTCATACGCACGTCGGAAAAAAGCGGCTATTACGTGGATATTTTCCGCAGCGACAATCTGATACGCAACGACTATATGTACCACAATGTCGGTAACAATGTTGAGTTGATTACCCCCGGAGGCCGGCCCATTGCCATGAAAATGGGCCGGATAGAGACGGTAGGCGACGATTATCCCGGATTTCACTGGATTACGGACGTGAAGACTACAGGCAGGTATCAGGACGACGTGGTGGCATTATTTACGTTGAAAGACGAAGAATCGGAACCGCGCCATATGAAAGCATACATGCCCGGAAATGCAAACCTGGATTACTATACCGGCTATTCTCCGAAATCAGGAACAGCCGGCAAATATTCATCGTTTCCGGTACCGACGCTGATGGTACAGAACAAAGGCGAGGCATGGAGCAATCCCTTTATCACGGTTTTTGAACCTTATTTCGGGAAGGACGGTTCTTCGGTACAAAAAGTGACACGGTTGAACCGTGGCGACGGAAGCGATTATGTTACGCTGCTGGTAGAGGGGAAAGACGGGGAACAACAGTATATTTTCCAGGGTGTGAACCTGACCGGACAGGAAAACGCAACCGCCAGTTACTGTTTTAAAGGTTACTTTGGCGTTGTTTCACTGAAGAACAATAACCTGCAGTACCTTTATCTGGGGCAGGGAAAGAAACTTGCTTTCGGTAATTATCTGGTTGAGGCAAAGGATGATAATTGCAGTTTGAATATTGATTTCAGCGGAAAAGAGATAAGGATTTCATCCAGTCAGCCTGTAACGTTTACCGTTAAAAACCGGAAAATCCAAACAGTAGCTTTAAACTCGCAAAACCTCGGTGTTACAACTTCAGCATCAGGGATTACATTTACAATCCCTGAAGTAAAGAATGGAATTTTATCATTAAAATAAATAATTATTATGCAAAAAATTTCACTTTTATTCGCTTTGTTCCTTACGGTGTCGGCGGTTTCCGCCCAACAGGAACAGAACCTGATGAGCAGCAAATACTCATTGCAGGAATTACAGAAAGTCCTGATACCCCAATCACAATGGACGCCGTTTCCCAAGATGGACGATCGTACGGGTTGGGCGCATGCCGACCGGAAAATGTTGGAAGCGTATATCAAAAATGCGGAAGCATATCTTGATTACGACTGGCCCACCATACCCGCCACCATGTCGTTGATGATTGTCCGTACAGGCAACAGGAACATCTACGAAGGAGTCAGTTTCCAAAGAAGAGCAGTGCTGGCTACGCTGTTGTTAGCCGAAATAGCCGAAAACAGGGGCAGGTTTGTTGATCAGATCATCAACGGTATATGGTCTGTCTGCGAAGAATCGTGGTGGGGCGTTCCGGCCCACTTGCCGAAAACGGCTGATATTTCGGGACTGATGGATGTCTCGAAGCCTTTTGTCGACTTGTTTGCCGCCGAAACGGGTGCGCTCCTGTCGTGGATGGATTATTTCCTGGGCGACAAGTTCGACACCGTATCGCCTCAAATCCGGAAACGCATCTACAACGAAGTCAATTACAGGCTGATGGAACCGTTGATGAACCAGTATCATGGCTGGATGGGCAAGTCGGCCGACGGACGGGGTCCCAACAACTGGAACCCATGGATATGCTCCAACTGGCTAAACTTCGTATTGTTGCTCGAAAAGGACGACGCCCGCCGTGCCGCAATGATACAAAAGGCATTGCAGGTACTTGACGAATTTATTAACCCCTATCCGCAGGATGGAGGGTGCGACGAAGGGCCAAGTTACTGGGGCGCCGCTGCCGCATCGTTATACGACAATGTATCGCTGATTAACCTTGCCAGCCGCGACGCGTTTAGCTATGCCTATGACGATGAACGGTTCCGTAATATGGGGAGGTTCATCTACCGCGCTCAGATCGGTGAAGAATACTTCCTGAACTTTTCCGATGCGGGACCGAAAGTTCACCCATCAGCGGCTATGGTATATCGCTACGGGAAGGATATTAAAGATAAGGATATGATGGAATTCGGGGCCTGGTACCGCCGTAATGACTTTAGTGCGTCCATGTTTGGCGCCATGCACTTCTTCCGTACTTTCTTCGAGTTATTCATACGGGATGAATTTCAGTCGGCAACGCAACGCCTGCCCTATCCCAAGGATGTGTGGCTACCCGATTTGCAGGTGATGATCGCACGCGACAGGGAAGGCGCTCCGGACGGATTTTACCTCGCAGCAAAAGGCGGTCATAACGACGAAAGTCATAACCACAACGATATTGGCAATTTTGTGGTTTATTATGACGGACAACCCTTGCTGATTGACGTTGGTAGTGGAAGGTATACCGCCCGCACTTTCAGCAACCGGCGTTACGATATCTGGTTCAACTGTTCGGACCATCACAATATCCCGACTGTCAATGGAGTGACACAACAAGCAGGCATGAAGTACTGCGCTTCCGGTATTGGCTATAAACCCGGTCGTTCGACTGTCGAATTTTCGGTGGATATTGCAAAAGCCTATCCTGCCGAAGCAGGTATCAATGCATGGAAACGTACCGTCATGCTGAATCGAGGAAAAGGTGTTCAGGTGAAGGATGCAACCGACTTGAAAAATGCCGAATCCGTTACGCAACATCTGATGACCTGTTATCCATCCGAAGTAACGACACCCGGCGAGGTAACGATTCATTATAAGAACAAAGAAGGAAAGAGCATTGATTTTGTGGTGAAATACAATGCGAAACAAATGACCGCCAAGGTTGAAAAGGTGAAACTCGAATCCGAAGAAGACCAGGGAATCATGGGTAATTGGGGAGATTCCGTTTATCGGATCAATTTCGAAGTGACAGCCCCTAAAACGAAAGATTTGTATGCGTTTGAAATCAGAAAAAAATAAATGAACTTTTATGAAAAAACATGTTACCATTAGTTTCCGGGTAATAGTCCCGATGATGTTATTGTTGGCGCCGGTGTTTGTACAGGCGCAGTTGAAGTACCTGCAGGATGTAAACGAACTGCCCCCACATCCGCGTATCCTCCTGTTCCAGGGCGAGGAGCAGCAAATCAAGGACAACATTAGCGCCGAACCCGCATGGGCGAAGGTGCATCAGTACCTTTTGAACGAATGTGACCGGATTGTTACTTTGCCTGAAGTGGAACGCCGACTGCAGGGGCGACGTTTGCTGGGCGTATCACGAGAAGCGCTGCGGCGGATTTTCGACCTGTCGTATGCCTACCGGATGAGCGGCGAGGACAAGTATTTTCAAAAAGCCGAAAAAGAAATGCTGGCTATCGCTACGTTCAGCGACTGGAACCCGTCGCATTTCCTGGATGTGGCCGAGATGACGATGGCGATGGCCATCGGCTACGACTGGCTATATGCAAAACTGTCGGCTTCGTCGCGTGAAATCATCAGGAATGCGATTCTGTGCAAGGGTATCGATGCATCACTCAACAGTACCGATGCTTGGTTTCTGACTGCCACGCACAACTGGAATCAGGTCTGTAATGCAGGCATGACTTACGGTGCGCTGGCGATTTACGAAGATATGCCTCATCTGTCGAAAACGATAATCGACAGGGCTGTGGAAACCATCAAACTGCCGATGGAGGACTACGCACCCGACGGCGCCTACCCCGAAGGATATGGTTACTGGGGCTACGGGACGAGTTTTAATGTAATGTTCCTGAGCGCTATCGAAAAGGCGCTGAACACCGATTACGGACTCTCGGCTTCACCCGGATTTATGAAAACAGCCAGCTTCCTTGAAAATATGACAGGGCCGAAGAATATGAGCTTCAACTATGCCGACAATGGAGTAAACGGAGGGCTTAACCCTTGCATGTTCTGGTTTGCCGCCAAGTCGGGCAATCCGTCCCTGCTGTGGGTTGAACGCGAATATATGAATGACGATTTCAGCCGGGGCCGCGACCGTCTATTGCCTGCCATCATGATCTGGGGCGGTAAGATCCGTCTGTCGACCGTTCAGCCTCCTGCCGAGAACTTTTGGATGGGACAGGGAACGACGCCCGTTGCGCTGATGCGCACTTCCTGGTCGAATCCGAATGCTATCTATGTGGGATTCAAGGGCGGCACTGCTTCCAGCAACCATGCGCACATGGACGCCGGTTCGTTCGTGATGGACGCCGACGGCGTACGTTGGGCGATGGATTTCGGACCGCAGGATTATAATTCGCTCGAACAAAAAGGAGTTGATTTGTGGAATTCAAGTCAAAACTCGCAACGGTGGGAAGTGTTCCGGTATAACAATCTGGTACATAACACACTGACAATTAACGGAAAATTTCATATAGTCAACGGAAAAACGAAAATTGATTCCTACTCGTCAGCACCGGATTTTATGCATGCCGTTTCCAACCTGACGTCATTATTCGAAGGAGAGATAGCCGAGTGTATACGCGGTGTGGCTATTGTCAACAGGCAATTTGTGGCGGTAAGAGACGAATTGAAAACGTCCGGCAAGGAAGCAACCGTACGGTGGACAATGCTCACTTCCGCCGAAGCAAAAATCACTGGAAAAAACACCATCGAACTGAAAAAGGATGGCAAGAAACTGCGAATCGTTGTGGCAGAGCCGGCCAGTGTGACCATGAAAACATGGCCTACTACGCCGACACACGATTACGATGCGGAAAATCCCGGAACGACGCTGGTAGGGTTTGAGGTGAAAGTTGCCGCCAATACGAATACCACATTGCTCGTGAAACTCATTCCACAAAGCGCCCGATCGACCTCGACCAAAATACCGGAACTGAAAGAATGGAGGAATAATTAAGAGTTAAGAATTAAATATTATTATAGTATGATAAAGAAAGCCATTATTATTTTCTGGGTGGCATTGGCAACCGTTCTATCGACCGTAAAGGCATTTGCCGCCACCAATCCGGATATCGAAAAGATTCGCGGACGTATTGTTTCAACATTGATGGAACCCCCTGTCAATGATGCACGGGTGAAGGAACTCATTGCGACCCTCCGTAGCGACGGCACGTGGCCCGGCATTGATTATGAAGATGTACGGCGTGAGGCGTTCCAGCATACGCGACATCTGTCGAACATGCTGTCGATGAGCCGTGCATACAAAAAGAAAGGGTCGGCGTACTTCGGTAAAAAAGAATTGAAAAATGCGATCAGTTTGTCGCTCGACTACTGGCTGGCACACGATTTCATCTGCGACAACTGGTGGAATAACGAAATAGGCACACCCGACGTCATCACAGGCATGTTACTGATTTTGGACAAGGACCTTACCCCCGTTCAAGTCGAAAAGTCATTGGGCGTCGTTGCCCGTTCACATATCAACGGTCCCGGTGCACGACAGAGTGGCGACCGCATCAAGATTGCCGGCATACAGGCGAAATATACGCTTTTCAAACGCGATGTGGAAACGTTCGAGATGCTGGTGAAAGTGATCGAAGGCGAAATACGCTTTGTGCCAACCGACCAGCGGGGGATGCAGTACGATTACAGTTTCCACCACCGCGACGACCACGTGAACAATACCCTTACATACGGTTTAGGATATGCGGACGCTTTTGTGGAATGGACGACCTACCTCACAGGTACGCGCTATCAGTTGGCTGAACCGGCTATCAGGCAGTTGGTCGATTATTACTTAGATGGCATCTGCAAGCAGATGGTCGACGGAAAGTATCCCGATCCTTCGACCGCAAACCGTGACATCAGCCGTCCCGGACATGGAAACGCGATGGGGTCAATAACACCCGAACGCCTGATGTCGGCTACCGATTACCGAAAAGACGAGTTGCAGCAGATCGTCAACATCCGCGAAGGAAAGGCGAAATCGACGATTTCGTATGCTAAGTTTTTTTGGTTGAGCGAGTATTATGTTCACCAGCGCCCCGGCTATTTTACGTCGGTACGCATGTTTTCCAACCGCAACGCCAACATGGAAGTACCCTACAACAGCGAAGGCTTGACAAACCACCATCGCGGCGACGGCACAAATTATATCTCATTGACCGGATTGGAATATTTTGATCTGGCGCCGGTGAACGACTGGCAGAAAATACCAGGCGCTACCGTCATGCAAAAAGCATCCTTGCCAAACGAAAATGAAATACAGAAATATGGCGTGATGGATTTTGTCGGTGCGGTCACCGACGGGAAGTATGGCGCTGTGGGCTTCGATTTTATCAGTCCGCATGACCCGCTTCGCGCACGCAAGGCATGGTTTTTCTTTGATACGGAATATGTATGTCTTGGCGCCGGTATCCGGTCGCAAACGAATAACCCTGTAGTAACTACCATCAATCAATGCCTGCTCAATGGTGAAGTTACGGTTGATGTAAATGTTATGAAAACTCAGGCAAATGGCGAACAGCAAATTGAGGGCGTACACTGGGTTCACCACGACGGAGTGGGATATATCTTTCCTGAACCGGCCAAGGTCTATTTGAAAAATCAGACTGCCACCGGCAGCTGGTTTACGATTAATCAGCAAACCAGCATCCCGAAAGATGAAATCAGCATGGATGTGTTCAAACTCTGGATAGATCACGGTGCACGTGTGAATAGCGCTACCTACCAGTATACCGTCATGCCCGGCGCCAGCAAGGAGCAGGTAGCGTCGGCCTGGCAAACGCCGGCAGTAACGGTGTTATCGAATACGCACGAGATGCAGGCCGTATGGCACAATATGCTGAACATATTGCAAATGGTCTGCTACAAGAATGGAACGGTACAACTGTCCGGAGGATACCGGCTTACCATGGATAGCCCCGGTATCCTTATGGCAAAGATGGGAAGGGAAGGCGTCGAACTATCGGTCGCCGACCCTTCTCGCAAACTGGGGAAAATACATTTAAGTGTGAACTATCGAATCGAAAGAAAAGGACAGAACTTCCTTGCGGTATGGAATGAAGCCAGGGGCGAGAGTGAAATTTCAATCGATTTACCGCAGGATGGCCATGTGGGAGAAAGTGTGACAGTTATAATTGCGAACTAACAATTACGAACTACGAACAATAAGGATGAAATCGATATGAAAAAATTAATATTATCCATAGGCTTAGCTGCTTTGTTTTTGTCGTCATGCGGATCGGGGCAGGAATCGATGGAGGCGCTGATTAAGGATCGCCTTGACCGTTCACTACAACAGTACGAACTCATGGCGCAATCGCTCATTGACCAGCCCGACAGGCTGCCGCGAAGCATTGACGATGAAGGAAAATTAGCGACAGTAGGGTCTGGTGGATGGGTCAGCGGGTTTGTTCCCGGCTCGCTGTGGTTGCTATACGAATACAGTAACGATCCCCAAATGCTGGCGTATGCAAAAAATTATACGGCGCGCATCGAGCGGGAAAAATACAATCGGGGAACGCACGATCTGGGCTTCATGCTGTATTGCAGTTTTGGTAATGGCTACCGTCTCACCGGCGATACAGCCTATCGCAACATCATGCTTACCGGCGCCGAATCGCTCATCAGCCGTTTTAATCCTACCATCGGTTGTATCCGTTCGTGGGACAGTAACCGCGATAAATGGCAGTTCCCGGTCATTATCGACAACATGATGAACCTCGAATTTCTTTTCTGGGCATCACGCGTATCGGGCGATCCGAAGTATCGCGACATATCTCTCACACATGCCGACGTGACCGTGAAGAACCATTTCCGCACCGATTACAGTTCGTACCATGTCGTTTCGTACGACCCCGCTACCGGCGAGGTGGAAAAGAAAAACACGCATCAGGGCTATGCCGACGAAACGGCATGGGCACGCGGTCAGGCATGGGGACTTTATGGGTATGTGGTGATGTATCGCGAAACGAAAGACCTGAAATACCTCGAACTGGCTAAAAACATAGCCGCTTTTATGCTCCATCACCCCAACCTGCCTGCCGACAAGATTCCCTACTGGGATTTTAACGTACCCGATATTCCCAATGCCTTGCGTGATGCGTCAGCCGGCGCCATCACCGCTTCTGCATTGATTGAGTTGAGTGGTTATGTGGATGAAGCATTAGCTAAAGAATATTTGGACGTGGCAGAGATGCAGATACGCACGCTCTCGTCGCCGGCATATTTTGCCGAAAAGGGAACCAACGGGAATTTTATCATCAGGCATGGCGTGGGACACATGCCCAACAAATCGGAAATAGATGTGCCGCTTACGTATGGCGATTATTATTACCTCGAAGCATTGATGCGGTTTAAAGCATTGTTGGATCGGCCGTCCGGTCATCCCTATCTGATTGTTAATAACAGGGATAAGACTGAAATACTCGAAAAAATCAAAACGGCTCCATGGGCGAAGAACACATTCGACACTTTGGTGGTGAGGCTTGCTCCCTATGTGGAACGGCATAAAAAAGATCCTGAATGGATATTGAGCCGTTACATGATGAATTGGACGCCAGGTAAATATTACACGGATTTTTATTCGACGAAGAGTCTGACCATCGAACGCATGGAGGGGAATGCGCCTCATCCGACCGTACGTGTCGCCCGTTTTGCCCGCGGTCCGGTAAATGCAGAAGGGCAGGCGTATCGCCTGCCGCCGCTTGAAGATCTAACGCCCTACGACACGGCTTCCTGCATGTACCTGATTAATCCGGCGACGGGCGATAAAGATTTCGTCGAGCCGTGGGGTATGGTGGAAAGTATCAATAGCAGGATCAACCGGTTAGCCATGGAAGCGTCTGTTCTTTACTGGTTGACAGGCAAGGAAACATATGCCAAGTTTGCCGCCGACATACTCGACCAGTTTGCACGTGGCGCCTATTACCAAAATCCGTTGCATGGCCATCAATCATTCGGTTTTATCGGATTGCAGACGCTGAATGATGCAACCTACCAGCCCCTGATGCTCGCCTATGATTTTGTATATCCTTATTTAGTCAAGAAGGGTTACGAGATGAAATACTACCAGCCGGTATGGGAAAAATTCGCGCATACCGAGTTGGTAAACGGTTATTGGGACAACAACTGGTATGCCGCCGAAAGTTGTACGATGATGTACGCGGCTTTGTTGTTGGAAAATCGGGAGAAACGTAATTTTTACGTGGAACATTTTCTTGAAAAAGATACCATAAACGGATCGTGGGGTCACCTGAGCATGCGTTCGACGGTCGAGAAATGGCTGACACCCGACGGTCACTGGAAAGAACCCGGCGGCTACCATACCTATCCCGTATCCAATCTGTTGCGGGCGGCGCTGACAATGGAATACAACGGTTATAAGGTCTTTGCAAAATATCCGGCTTTGTTTGACGCCGCTTCGGTAGTGATGAAATATGTCTATCCGAATCTCAATATCTCATCATTCGGCGATTCCGGTCGCGGCGTTCCCAGTAGCGAATTGTTGGAGATCGCCCTTATCTTTGCTTCTAAATACCGGCCGGAAGCGCTTCCGCGTCTGTTGGCATGCATGGATCAGTTATTGCAATTCGGTTATTATAAACGGGAGCAGATGGATGCATTCGCATTGCTGTCGTATCTTCCCGAAGTGAAAAACGAGAAGGGGCATTCCTATGAATGGCCGCGTAGCGGGACGTTTGACTTTGCCAGATTTTATCTGCAGCGTAACGGAACAGACAGGGATTACGGACTGATGTACTCCATTCAGTGCGCTACCTATAACCACAACCACAACAATGGAATGTCTATGGAACTGTACGGAGCCGGAGATGTAATGGGTATTGATCCGGGCGTCGGCCCTTTTTATGAACATCCGATGCATATGACCTATTTTGCTCAGTGGGCTGCCCACAATACGGTGGTGGCAGCCGGCTCGTCGGCTTCGGTTCCTTATAGCGGAGGCTCCGGAACAAAACGGGTAGGGCGGTTGGAAATGAAAGCTATGGAACCGCTACCCGAAGCCGATGCCGTTTCTCCCTGCGTATCGTTTACCGACAGCCGCTATGTCGACCTGTCTACTGCGACCAACCAGCAACGAACGATGGCGCTCATTCGCACGTCCGGCAAAAGCGGCTATTATGTGGATATTTTCCGTAGCGACAACAAAACGCGCAATGATTACATGTACCACAATATTGGCAACAGCGTTGAATTGTTGACGTCTGACAGACAGCCTGTCCGGATGTTGCCGGGTCAAATAGATTTGGAAGGTGACGATCATCCCGGTTTTCATCATATATCCGATGTAAAAGCTACTGGAAAATATGCAGAAGATGTTGTAGCCATGTTTACGATGCTTGACGAAAATAAGGGTACCCGCTTCATGAAAGCATACATGCCCGGTAATGCCAACCTGAATTACTATACCGGTTTTTCGCCAAAATCGAGAACTGCCGGTCAATATTCGAACCTGAACGTGCCGACACTCATGGTGCAGAACAGGGGCGAGGCATGGACAAATCCGTTCATTGTCGTGTATGAGCCTTATTTTGAAAAAGACGGCTCTGCCGTTCAAAAGGTAGCGTGGCTGAATCGCGACAGGGGACGTGATTTTGTAACGTTGCTGGTTGAGGGAAATAACGGTGAACAACAGTTTATTTTCCAGGGGAACGATCCCGCATTGGAAAATTCGGCGACAAATTACAGTTTTAAAGGCTATTTTGGAACTGTTTCCCTGACGAACAATCAAATACGGTATATCTATCTGGGGCAGGGCAGGAAACTGGCTTTCGGTGACTATATCGTTGAAAGTGGCGATGATAATGGAAGTGTGAATATTGAACTGTCGGGAGATGAAATGAAAATCACTTCCGGTCAGCCGACTACGATTACCGTCAGGAATAGGGGAATCAAATCGGTAATGTACAATTCAAATAATCTCCCCGCCATTGTCACGAATTCAGACGTCAAGTTTAATGTCCCTGCCGTGAAAAACGGCGTACTGCAATTGAAAAAATAAACAATACTCACTCAATTATAGCCATATGATAACAAACAAAACCGGCAGGTCTGCGGATCGCTGTCGGAAAATTCATTTTGAAACAACGCGAAAAGGTGTTTTGATAGTCTTTTTATGGGGAACACTGCATGTCATTTTTGCTGTCATGCCTTGCAGTCGGGTTCTTGCCAATACGCCCGACTGTTCGGTTACAGCTATCAGCCTGCCATCTGCCGAAACCGACAGTACAGTCCAGTTATTATCACGCCTTGACTTGACGAGACCCGGTCTTGAACAGGTTAATGCCACATCTTCGGATGCAACGCTTGCTTCTAAAGCGCTGTTGGATTATTATCGGGCGCGCACTTCCGTCAAACATCCGGTCGACCGGTCGTTGAAAAACGCATCTCTTGGGAATTATGCCCGTGCAGGAACGATTGAAGTAGCCGACAATGCGTTGAAGCATATTTTTGTGGGGCAACCGGCTTATCCGCCTTATTTTTGTGGGGACGACATCGACTGGGGCGCCCGTCCCGTCCCCGACAATGAATGGGTATGGCAGTTGAACCGCATGACTTTCTGGACTTCCATGTCGCAGGCATACTGGCATACAGGCGATGAAAAATATGCGAAGGAATGGGTGGTTCAATTGACCGACTGGGTGACAAAAAATCCGCTTGATCAGGACCATGCCTATGCCTGGCGTTCCATCGAAGCGGGCATTCGCGGACATCAATGGACTGCGCTGTTTCAACATTTCCTCGATTCACATGCTTTTACGCCGGAAGCGCTCATTACATTCCTGAATTGCTGTTATCAACATGCCAACTTTCTGATGACAAAATATTCGGCAAGGAGCAACTGGGCGCTGATGGAAGCCGAAGGTATGGCGTTCATCGCCATTCTGTTTCCGGAATTTAAGGATGCAGAAAAATGGAAAACAGAGGCTATCAGCCGACTGAATAAGGAAATCGACAACCAGGTTTATCCCGACGGCCATCAACGCGAACTTGCCATCGGTTATCATGTGGGATGTATCGGCTGGGTTGACAGGACGCTCGATTTAGCCAGGATGAACGGGGTTGAAGAAGCTTTTTCGCCGTCGTATCGGACGAAGATCGAGAAAATGGG
>Ga0082212_10005671_pt1 | contig 16938 bp, 15 predicted proteins | sample TergutNt197P3_FD_71548 | JGI IMG/M metagenome (GOLD analysis project Ga0082212, IMG submission 71548) | Neocapritermes taracua P3 segment gut microbial communities from Petit-Saut dam, French Guiana - Nt197 P3 | ecosystem: Host-associated > Arthropoda: Insects > Digestive system > Gut ... | reverse complement strand
ATTCCTGCGGTTTTCCCGCACCACCTGACGACAAAAATCCTCGGCGGATTAATAGAAAATGTTTTCGTTCTCGGGTATAGTAGCTGGTTCCTGTATACTGTTAATAAAGGAAAGAAGAGGTAAATATGATTTCAACGGTAATAGACTTCATTTTGCACTTTGACCGTTATTTGGGCGATATTATCAGCAGTTATGGCGCTTTGACCTACTTTTTGCTGTTTTTGATAATTTTTTGCGAAACCGGTTTGGTGGTCACTCCCTTTTTACCGGGGGATTCTTTGATATTTGTAGCCGGCACTTTTGCCGCAGCCGGCTCTTTGAATCTGCTGCTTCTTTTTTTGCTCTTGGGCGCGGCGGCAATTAGCGGAGATGCGGTCAATTATTCGATCGGAAAAAAGCTGAGTCAAGCCCTGACAGAAAAAAGAAAGCTGCGCTTTGTCAAGCAGGAAAATATTGATAAAACAGCCGTCTTCTTTGAAAAGCATGGGGGAAAAACAATTGTGATTGCCCGTTTTATCCCTATTATCCGTACTTTTGCTCCTTTTGTAGCGGGAGCGGGAAAAATGAAGTATCGCCGTTTTTTATCTTATAATGCCCTGGGAGGGCTGCTATGGGTGGGGCTCTTCAGTTTCGGCGGTTATTTTTTCGGCAATTTACCCTTTGTTAAAGATCATTTTTCCTTGATTATTATGGCAATAGTTATTATATCATTTCTCCCGGCCCTGATCATGAAGTTAGCTAGTAGAAACTGAAGCGGCTTTGCTGTAAGGGAGTAGGGAGTAGGAACTAAGCTCTCAAATTCGAACAAAAAAAGTCACAAAATACACTTTGCTTTTTATAATAAAAAAATCCGTGCTAATCCGTTTTGATCTGTGTAAATCCGTGTCCAATTTGTTTTTATTGCTTTTCCAGTTTATCTGGGGTAGGGAGTGGGGAGTAGGGTTTTGCGGTGGGGGTTGTTGCCCTCTTTTTATATTGATTTTTTGGCAGGGATTTTTAGGATAGATGTCGAACTGTCTTTAGGTTCAAAGTAAAGGAATTCAAAACATGAAAATAAATATTAATTCAAAACTCATGACTCAAGACTCAAAACCAGGGCTGCCAAGCAGCCCGTCAGGCAGTCCGCTGGATTCCCGGCAAAGTGTCAAAATAAAAACGGATAGATTAAGCCTGCATTACGGATCTTTTCAGGCTTTAAAAGATATTAGCTTTGATATCCCAAAATGCGCCATTACGGCAATTATCGGGCCTTCGGGTTGCGGCAAGTCTACGCTTTTGCGCGTTTTTAACCGGATGAATGACCTGATCCCCGGCGTCAGGGTGGAGGGCAAGGTTACACTTGATGATCTTTCCATCTACGAAAAAACCGTGGATGTTGTCTCTCTCCGCAAAAGGGTCGGCATGGTCTTTCAAAAGCCTAATCCCTTTCCCATGAGTATTTTTGATAATATAGCCATAGGACCAAAGTCCTACGGGATCAAAGACAAACAGGAATTGAATAATATTGTCCGGTGGAGCTTGACTCAGGTGGCTTTATGGAATGATTTGAAGGATAATCTCAAAAAGTCCAGCCTGGATCTTTCCCCGGAGCAGCAGCAGCGTCTTTGTATTGCCCGCACCTTGGCAGGGGAACCGGAAGTAATTTTATTTGATGAATCCTGCAGCGCCCTGGATCCGGAAGCTACCATGAAGATAGAGGAATTGATGGTTGATTTAGCCAAAAAATATACGATCATTATTGTTACCCATAATATGGAACAAGCCTTACGGGTATCCGATATGGCGGCTTTTATGATGATAGAAGAAGACAAAGCCGGAAGACTGGTAGAATACGAAAAAACCAATATAATGTTTTCCAACCCCAAGGATAAAAGGACAGAAGATTATATTACAGGACGGTTTGGTTGATTATAAAGGATTTCCCCGCCTGCGGCGGGGAAATCCAGCAACAAGGACAAACGGACAGAAGATTATATTACGGGACGGTTTAGTTAACAAAAAAAAGGAAAAATATGTATGGGTAGTGTTGAGCGATTTAGTCACTTACTGACGCGTAGCGCCAAACGGAAACAAGATTTTCGTTCAATCTTTTCGCGGAGCGAAAAAATACAACAATTCAACATTCAGCACTCAGCATTCAGCACTGCGGTCAAAGACCGCCTTAGGGGTAGGTTGGCGGTTTGGTTGAGAGTGGCGCTGGCTGTTGGGATGTGTTTCTCTTTAGCTTTGCTGGGCGGATGCGGCAGGCCTAAAACAGGCGTCATTATTGCCGGTTCTACTTCGGTTCAGCCATATGCGGAAGTATTGGTTGAGGGATATGCAGTATTATATCATGATGATGCTATTGATGTTCAAGGGGGAGGCTCCTCGGCCGGTATCGCCGCTGCCGAATCAGGTACTGCTGATATTGGTATGTCCTCCCGGGATTTAAATGAAAAAGAGCGGGAATTGTGGTTTGTGGAAATAGCCAAGGATGGTTTGGCTGTAATCATCAATCCCAATAATCCGCTTACAGATCTTACTATAAATCAGATCCGTGATATTTATTCAACCAAAATCAGTAACTGGAGTGAACTGGGAGGATCCCCGGCAAAGATCCATATTATTGCCCGGGAAGAAGGATCGGGAACCAGAAGCGCTTTTGAGAGCCTGGTGATGGGGGAGGCTGAGATAAGCCCCAAAGCAATTGTCCAGGATTCGAATGGAGCAGTAAGGCAATTGGTTGCAGATGATAAAAATTCTATTGGTTTTATTTCCTTGGGGCTGGTCGATCAGACAGTAAAGGCCTTGACCTTAGACGGCATTGTCCCGAACCGGGAAAATGTCATCAACGGCACTTACAGCCTGTTCAGACCTTTTTTATTTGTTGCCGGCAAGGAGCCTGTGGGGGCAGTCAAACAGTTTATTGATTTTACGCTATCCCCTAACGGGCAGAAATTATTGGAGCATGAAGGACTAATTTCCTCAGCAATAGAAGGAATTGAAAATGAAGAAATTTAAAGAAAAACTGTCGGGACGCATATTTTTTATCTTTGCCCTTTCCTCTATCTCAGTTCTGGCTCTTATTACTGTGTTTATTATAGTTAAAGGGGCTCCTATCATAGCCAAAGTTGGTTTCTTTAATTTTGTTTTTGGCATGAAATGGTCTCCCAGCCAGGGAGAATTCGGCATTTTCCCGATGATTATAGGCTCGGTATCCGTCACCCTGGGAGCAGCTGCTTTGGGGGTTCCTATTGGAATTTGCTGCAGTATATTTTTGGCTGAATTTGCCCCCGCAAAAATGAGAGAATTTTTTAGACCTGCTATTCAGCTGCTGGCCGGCATTCCCTCGGTAGTCTATGGTTTTTGGGGATTATTATTTATTGTCCCCTTCATCCGTAATTTTTTCGGAGGGCCGGGCCTTAGCATCTTGGCCGGCGCCATTATCCTGGCTATCATGACTTTACCGACTATAATCAGTATTTCCGAAGTTTCCCTGCTTGCTTTGCCCCGGCAATATAAAGAGGGAGCTCTTGCTTTAGGTTTGAATCATTGGCAGACGATCTGGTCCGTTTTATTGCCGGCAGCCAAATCAGGAATTGTCGCTGCTGTTATCCTGGGGATTGGCCGGGCCGTCGGAGAGACGATGGCAGTTATTATGGTTTTGGGCAATGCCGTGGCTGTACCTTTGTCGATCCTGGATCCGGTAAGGACATTAACTACCAATATCGGGATTGAAATGGGATATGCCTCCGGCGAACATCAGCAGGCTCTTTTTGCCACGGGCATTGTCTTGTTTGTCATAATCATGCTCCTGAATTCCTTTGCCCAATATATCACTAGAAAAAGATAAGTTTTTTTACTCGGAGGAAATAGTATTGTGAAGACCAATTCCCGTGCCGGTGAGAAAATAGCTAAATTGCTGATTTGGTCAACTGCGCTTTTTGTTTTGGTAGTTTTGGTGGCTATCAGCGCCTATATCCTGATCAAAGGTTTGCCGAGAATCAATTGGCACTTCCTGACTGAGATCCCCCGCAATATGGGGCGCTCCGGCGGTGTTGCTTCGACAATTGTCGGTACCTTGCTGGTAACCGCTGTGGCTATCATTATCGCAATGCCCTTTGGTATAGGGACAGCTTTCTATTTAGCTGAATATACCAAAGAGAGTATGATCACCCGCATAATTCGTTTCAGCGCGGAGTCTTTGGCAGGTATACCTTCGATCGTTTACGGGCTTTTTGGCTTTATCTTTTTTGTGATCTACCTGAATCTAGGCTGGTCCATCTTGTCCGGTGGTTTGACTTTGGCTATCATGATCCTGCCGACTATTATCCGCACCTCGGAAGAGGCGATCCTCAGTGTGCCCAAAGTCTATCGCGAGGTCAGTTTTTCTTTAGGCGGCACAAAGTGGCAGACCATAATCAAAGCGGTATTTCCTTCGGCGATCCGGGGTATTACCAACGGGATCATTTTAAGCGTAGGGCGAAGTGTGGCCGAGACCGCCGCTGTAATTTATACTGCCGGCTCGGCTTTGCGGATGCCTGTCTCACTTTTTTCTCCGACTCGGACCATGGCTGTTCATTTTTATATATTAGCCAGAGAAGGGATCTCTCTGGAAAATGCCTACGGAACAGCTGCCCTTTTGATAATTTTGATTTTTTTAATTAACGTTGTAGCTAATATGCTGGTCAACCGGTTTATTGCGAAAGGGAGATAAACAGATATTCCCCGCCGGGGGCGGGGAATATCCTCAGTCTACGTTGTGGCTAATATGCTGGTCAATCGATTTATTGCGAAAGGGAGATAAACAGATATTCCCTGCCGGGGGCGGGGAATATCCTCAGTCTACGTTTACGAGGTAAAGAATGGTTCAAAATGCTTCTAAAATATCCGTTAGCGGACTAAACTTTTATTATCAAAAAAAGCAGGCAATTTTCGACTTGAACCTGAAAATTCATGCTAATAGTATTCTTTCCGTTTTTGGTCCGGCTAATAGTGGGATCACGACCCTGCTTCGTTCCTTTAACCGTTTATGCGACCTGACCCCGGGGGCGCATATGGAGGGCCAGATATTGCTGGATGGGAAGAATATCTATGCCCCTGATATTATTGTCACCGAATTGCGGCGCAAGGTAGGAATGGTTTTCGATGTGCCGACACCTCTGCCTATGTCTATCTTTGACAATATTGCCTATGGGCCCCGCCTCAGCGGTATGAAAAGCAAAAAACTGCTTTTTCAAAGCGTTGAAGAAGCCCTGAAGATGGCTGCTCTTTGGGAAGATGTTAAGGATAGGCTGAGTATGCCGGCGGCTTCATTATCCGGTGGCCAGCAACAACGCCTATGTATAGCCCGGGTTTTAGCCTTAAAGCCGGAAGTAATACTGTTGGATAGGCCATGTTCGGGCCTTGATCCTATATCTACCGCCAAAATTGAGGAATCATTAAGTCACTTGAAGGAAAAATTTACCATAGTAATTGCTCCCCACAATGTCCAACAGGCGGGCCGTATCTCTGACCGGGCTGCTTTTATGCTGATGGGTCACTTGATAGAGGAAGGCCCTGCCAGGGCAGTTTTTGCCAACCCCCAAGATCAAAGGACAAATGACTATATTACCGGTAGATTTGGTTAAGGCAACCTCTAAAAACACAGCGCTGCCAGATTCGCTAGCAATTTTTTCGACTGGCAAGGCGAAGGAGCCGAAGCGTAGCCGAGCTACGTGAGGTGACGACAACGCAGTCCAGGCGGAAAAAGGGCAGCGAAGATGGCGGCGAGGGGTTTTTAGAGGTTGCCTTAATATAGAGATAAAGGAGGAATTTTATGTTACGCGCTAATTTTGAAAAAGAACTTAAGCAGTTGCATACGGAAATAATTGAGATGGGAAATTATGTGCAGACCGCTATCAAAGATTCTATGGCGGCATTTAAAGCTCATGATTTGGAGCTTTGCCAGGCAATTATTGCCAATGATAAAAATGTAGATGAAAAAGAAAAAAAAATCGAAGCCAATTGCTTGTGGCTGATTGCCCGGGAGCAACCGATCGCTTCTGATTTAAGAAAAATAACAACAGCATTAAAAATAGCTTCAGACATGGAGCGGATCGCAGATCATGCGGCAGATATAGCAGAGCTTACAATGCGTATCGAAGCCAAGAATACCTTTGCTGATTCCAGTCATATTTATCAAATGGCAGATGAGGCTATTGCCATGGTTAAAGATGCAGTTACCGCTTATGTTAATTATGATATGCTTCTGGCCAAAGCCACAGCAAAAAAAGACGACAAAGTCGACGACTATTTCAACCTTATTAAGCAGGAGCTGGTTCAGGTCTTCAATAATCAGCCTCAAAATCTGGATCAGGCTATCGATTTTCTCTTGATTGCCAAATACCTGGAGCGTATTGCCGATCATGCTGTCAATATTTGCGACTGGGTCCGCTTTTCCCAGACAGGAAAGCATAAGAATACCAGAATCTTTTAGGCGGCTTTGCCGCAAGGGGTTAGGGAGTAGAAAGGTAGATATTCGTGTTGCGAATACCTACCTTTATTATTAATTACCGGTTCATATTAGACACGGATTTACGCGGATTAAAAACGGATTAGCACGGATTTTTTTTATTATAAAAAGCAAAGTGTATTTTGTGACTTTTTTTGTTCGAATTTGAGAGCTTAGTTCCTACTCTCTACTCCCTTTGATTGCGCAGCAGTCTCTTGCTTTTCTTGATCTTTGCGGCAGCTGCTGAATATGCATTTGCCTTTGCCGTCTGCGTATATACAGGTATCCTGTTTTTCACGGCAATAATCCCAGTCTCCTTTTTCGGAGACAAAAGCCCGGCTCATTTCGATCCCCTCCCCTCGTTATACAATTCACAATTCATAATTCACAATTCATAATTTGCAATTCATAATTTACAATGCGTAATCAGGTGCTTGTTGATTTGTTTGGGTTTCGGTAATAATGATAACAATTTGGCTGAGTTTTGTCAATGGGGTTGCAAAAATGGGGAAATGGGTTGCTGTCATAAATTAAAAGGATTTTGCTGGTTTTTTTTGCAACCTTTTGGATTTATTTAGGGTTTTAATAGTAAAGGGTTTTCAAAAAAAACTGCACGTACAGTAATTATTTACCTCTGTTGCTTGAATTAACTAATTATTGCAATTTTCTGTTCTTAATTTCCAGCTGCCTTCTGTCTTGATTTTTGGCGGCAAGGGGAGTATAATACAGTGAAGGGTTGTCTAAGGTGTGTAGTCCCTCTGATGCGCATTATTCCAAGGAATAAAAAGAAAGTGTGCCTAATCCCTGACGGCGCAGCCGCCTAAGAAAAAGGAGTTAGTTATGACAAATATTTATGATATTCTAATGGAACGGGGTTATATAGAGCAAAGCTCGGATTCGGATAAAGTCCGCCGGCTGTTGGGGGAGGAGAAAGTTACCTTTTATATTGGTTTTGACCCTACAGCCGAGAGCCTTCATGTCGGTCATTTTATCCAGGTTATGGTAATGTCCCATCTGCAAAAAGCCGGGCACCGGCCTATTGCCCTTATCGGCGGGGGTACCACTATGGTGGGCGACCCCTCGGACCGTACCGATATGCGGAAAATGCTTACTAAAGAAGAAATCAAGGCTAACGGAGAACGCTTCAAGGAGCAATTTTCCCGCTTTCTTTCCTTTGATGGGCCGGATGGGGCCATTATGGATAATAATGCCAATTGGTTGCTGGAATTGAATTATGTTGATTTTCTCAGGGATTATGGCCGCTTTTTCTCGGTGAACAGGATGCTTACCGCCGAATGCTTTAAATCCCGCCTGGAAAAGGGGCTTTCTTTTTTGGAGTTCAATTATATGCTGATGCAGGCCTATGACTTTTTAGAGCTTTTTCGCCGCTATGGCTGCACCATGCAATTCGGAGGCAATGACCAGTGGTCCAATATCCTGGCCGGCTGCGATCTGATCCGCCGGATAGAGGCAAAAGAAGCTTTTGCCCTTACATTCAAGTTATTGACCACCAGCGCCGGCAAGAAAATGGGCAAAACCGAGAAAGGGGCCGTTTGGCTGGATGCGGCCAAAACATCTCCTTATGATTTCTACCAATACTGGCGCAATATTGATGACGCCGATGTCTTCAACTGTCTCTGCCTGCTTACATTTTTATCCATGGAGGAAATCCGTACTCTGTGCGCCGGGGAAGGCTCTGCTATTAATGCAGCCAAGGCCCGGCTGGCTTATGAAATCACCTGCCTGGTGCATGGAAAAGAAGAAGCAGCTAAAGCCCGGGAAGCGGCGGAAGCTCTTTTTGGCGGTGCTAAGGATTCCGCTAATCTTCCCAAAACCTCTTTGCCGGAACAGCTTTTTGCTGACGGTTATGATATATTGGCGCTGCTTTTGGATTGTGGTTTGATCCCCTCCAAAAGTGAAGGCCGCCGCCTGGTCAAAGACGGCGGGATCTACCTGAATGATCAGAAAATACAGGATATTTATCAGTCAGTGACCTTAAAAGACTTCAATGAAGGCAAACTTTTGCTGCGGAAAGGCAAAAAAGTCTATCACCAAGTAATTATTGATTGATCAAAGGAGAAAAAATGAATATTCCAGAAAAAGTAACGGCTATATCCCAAAACATCGGCAAAGTGCTGCTGGGCAAGGAAGAAGCCATTTCCCTGGCCTTGATAGCCCTGGCCTGCCAAGGGCATGTTTTGATTGAGGATGCCCCCGGTTTGGGCAAAACCACTTTGGCTTTGGGCCTGGCCAAATCTTTGGGCTGCAGCTTTGGCCGCATCCAGTTTACCCCGGATCTATTGCCTTCGGACATTACCGGTTTTAACATGTATGACCTGAAAAGCGGGGCTAAAACCTTTGTCCCCGGGGGCATTATGCATCAGATGATATTGGCGGATGAAATCAACCGCACCAGCCCCAAAACTCAAGCCGCCCTTTTAGAGGCTATGCAGGAAGGCCAAGTGACCGTAGACGGTCAAACTATTCCTTTGCCTGTGCCTTTTATGGTGATGGCCACCCAAAACCCCTTGGAATTTGCCGGTACTTATCCTTTACCGGAAGCCCAAATGGACCGCTTTTTTCTTCGCATCCGCCTGGGCTACCCCAAATTCCCTCAAGAATATGATATACTTACCCGGCACCAAACCGGCTCTCCCAGCCTGGATTTGTCTCCGGTCATCGGCGCCGAAGATATTTTAGCTATGCAAAGGCAGGTTTATGAGATAACTGTTTCCAAGCCTATCAAGCAATATATTGCCAGTATCGCCGGCGCCAGCCGTCATCACGGGGAAATTCAGATGCCGGTAAGTCCCCGGGGCTCTATTGCCCTGATGCGGGCTTCTATGGCTTATGCTCTCCTTTGCGGCCGGTCTTTTGTCCTTCCTGATGATGTGCAAAAGATGGTTGTACCGGTACTGGCTCACCGCTTGGCTTTATATCCGGCAGCCCGGGCTAAAAAACGCACCGGGGAGGATGTCTTGCAGGCAATTTTAACCTCTCTGCCGGTGCCTGCCGCTTCATGAAGTGGCGGGGTATTATGGCTTGCGTCTATTTGGCCGGCTGCCTGGTAGGGGGGCTGGCTACCGGCTTTCAGGAATTTTTCCTGGTGGCGGCTTTGCTTGCCTTGGTCCTGATAGCGGCCTTTATCCAGTCCTTTTTTCTCCGTCCTCACTATCATCTGGAGCCATCCTGGTCGAGTACGACCCGTTGCCAAACAGCCACCATCTATCTTAACATAAATAATCCTTTCGCCATTCCTCTTATCGGTTTTGATATTTGCTGCCAGTTGCAAAGGCCGGGTCAGATAGCGGCGCCCTTGTTCCAAGAGAGTATTACCCTTGCGGCAGGCAAGAGGCAAAGACTGCCCATACAGATACTTTGCCCTCACCGGGGGGAATACCAGGCGGGCTTCCCCAAAATTCATAGCCGGGATATATTTGGTTTTTTTTCCTTGCCTTGTCCGTCTGCTCCATCCGTTACTATCCTTTCTCTTCCCCGTCTTGATTTGGGCAATAGCGAAGGGACCGACCTGGCTATCAACGAAGATGAGGAAAGTAGGATCAATCGCCGGGGCGCCGGCGGCCAGCTTGTTGCCGAATCCCGGCTTTATCTGCAGGGGGATGCTCTCCGTTCCATAAATTGGAAAAAATCTCTCAGCCGGCAGGAGTTTTTCACCCGCTACCGGGAACAACCCGCAAATCCTGCTTGTCTCCTGTTGTTGGATACCCGTCCCTGTGCGGAAGGAGAAGCCGAACTGGAATTTGAAGACCGGATCTGCGAAGAAGCCATCCGGCTTTTGTTCAGTCAGCTTTGCCAAGGCCGCGCTCTTACGCTCCTGCCCGGTGATTTGCATCTGCAGAATCCGGAAGAGCTGCACAAAGCTGCGGAATTACTGGCTACGGTGGATTTTACCAGGGAGGAAGTTTTTACAGCCTTAAGCGAATTGACCAATCAACCTATCTCGCCGGATGTTTTATTTTTACTGCTGGGCCAAGATCTGGATCAGGAAATGAAAGCATTGGTGGAACATTTAGAAAGTCAAAGTTGTCATATAGTAGAGGTTAGAATTTAGAAGGTGATCTGTATGTCAAGCATTCCTAAACGGCAGTCGATAAATTTGTGGATGGATGCGCTTTGTTGTTTTTTTATTGCCGCCGGTTTTCTTTATGCGCTTTATCGCATGATGCCGGAAAGCCCTGCATATCCTTGGGCTTATCTGGCCTTTCCGGTTCTGACGGTTTTAGTTTGCGCTTTGATCCGGCCCCGCTTTCTTCTGCCCTTATTGGGGTTGGGCGCTTTGGCGGGTCTTTTTTATTTGCTGCGCCATCCGGATTTATGGCAGCTTGGTCTCAGTTATTTTGATTGGTGGTTTTTTCAGGAAATGCCGGAAAGCCTTCTCTTTGCCGACCGGGCTGTTTTTGTCGCCTATGCCTTGGTTGGGGTAGGGGCAAGCGCTATGCTTTGGCTGATCATTCGCATCTGGCGTCCGATTTTTCTTTTGGGGGTAATATGCTTGACGCCTCTTTTCATTCTTACTATAAGTGATGTCGACGGTCATATGTTCTCTATCTTTTTAATGGGTTTGGGATTGATTCCCCTGGCAGCCAGCAAGGCTTTGGCCAAACCGGCGAAGCGGCGGATCAAGGGGCCAAATCAAACTCTTGGCCAGGCATCTCTTTTAGCTTTACCTCTGGCCCTTATTTGCTTGCTGGCTACTTTTATCTTTATCCCTCAGGATACTGCTGCCTGGCGTAATGAGTCTTTTAGCGATAATATGCAGCAGGTTTATGAAAATGTCGTCGATAGATATCAAATCTGGGCCTTGGGTGATGCCGGAGTTCCTTCTTTTGATCTGAAATACAGTGATGAATTTTGGGGGCCGGTAGAGCCTGGTAATACGCCCATGCTTTGGGTACATACCAATTTACCTCAATTGCTCAAGGGCAGCAGCTACGATTATTATACAGGACACAGTTGGGAGAAAAGCGACTATGTGTCCTCTCTGAAGCAAGGCGATGATGGAAATTACTTTGTAATCAGGGCTTCAGGATCACTCAAAAAAATTGTGCCGTTCATCCCTCAAGATTATTCCCAAGAGTTGACAAGATTTTTGGGCTATCTGCCTTCGCCTCTTTCAAATCATGTTTTAGCTCCCTTTGTGGCGGAAGTAACAGCAGATATCAGATTACTCCACCCCAGTGAACCCAGGCTCTTTAGCTTCGGCCGGCCTATCGGTTTTTACTCCGAAAGTGATATTGATCCTTTTGTAGAACCTAACTCCGAATTTTTATCTCTGACTCAGCCGGCAGGAGGCGACAGCTACAGCCTTACCTCCCTGGTGCTAGACCGTACCCTGCCCGGTTTTCAAGAAGCGATAAACCAATATCAAAACGAAAATTACCCCAACTGGAGAGCAGGCTTTACCCGGCTTTCCCCCTGGGATGTTAATCAGCTTAATGAATCGGAATCTATCAATTATAATCAAATCCCCGAGGCTTTGATTGTCAATGGCACTTGGAAGAATATCTTTGGCTTAACCAAGGAAATTACTGCGGACGCCTCCACTCAGTATGAGGAGGCTCTGCTATTGGAAAAATGGCTGAAAGAAAATTGTGCCTATACTCTTACCCCGGCTGAACTTCCGGAAGATAAGGATCCTGTCTGGCATTTTTTAGAAACAAGAGAAGGCTATTGCAAATACTATGCCACAGCTATGGCAATGATGGCCCGGACGATTGGCATCCCCAGCCGCTATATTACCGGCTATGCCTTGCGTCCGTTGAATGGTTTGGATATCTATGAAGCTACAGAGGCCACATCTCATGCCTGGGTAGAGTTGCATTTTCCCGGGGTGGGGTGGCTCTCTTTCGATCCTACCGGAAGGATTGATCTTTCCGAAGCTGCGATGCAATCCGAGAGAATAGATACGGAAAGAGTATTTGCACCTTACACAAGAGACAGTGAGCAACAAAACCAAGCGAACCCAAGCTGGTTGCTTTTTGCAGGGCTGGCTGTAGCTATGCTGCTGATAGCTTGGCTGGTTCTATCCCTGCGGGGATGGGCAAAAAACCCCCGGCGAAGGGCTAGAATAGCGGGCCGGGGAGAGGCTTTGGAGATCTATTATCAGGATATGCAAAAGCAAATTGACCTTTTAGGCTGGCAGCAGGAAACGGGGGAGACTGTTTTAACATTTAACGGGCGTCTGGGCCGCTATTTACCGCAAAAGGCGGCAGTTTTGGATCAAATGGCGATGGCGGTTTGCGCCTGGCGCTATGGTCAAATGGAGCCGGACAGAAAGGATCTGGTTTTGGCAGCAAGCCTGACCGGGAATTTTGAGATCATGCTGCGTAATCAATTAAAAAACTCTACGTATTATATAAAAAGAGTGCTGCGTTTATAATTTTTGCAGCATATTATAAACAGTTACAGCGGCCTCGGCCCGGTTGGCCGGGGCTGTTCCCTCGAAAGAATATTTGCCATTATTTACTTTAACTACATGGCCTTTTTCCAGAAGGCCATCTTTTTCTGCCTGTTCCAAATAGCCCCGGGCCCAAGGGGCCAGTTTATCCAGGCCGGTATAATTGGTCAGTCCGGCGCCGGTCAGCTTTTCCGCCGCAGCCCGGTTGCCCATGGCCCGTACAACCACGGCTATCATTTCCTGCTTGCTGACATTATCATCGGGGCGGAATTTTTTGCCGTCTCCCTGCATCAAATTGGCTTCGCTCGCTTTTTGGACATAGGTTGCATACCAGGCCCAAGCGGGCACATCGCTAAAATCAGTTTTTGAAACAGTGGCCGGGACAGTATAGCCCAGGGCCAGGGTCATGATTTTGGCGAATTGACCCCGGGTCAGATTAGCCCCGGGGGAAAACTTGCCCCCACCCGTGCCGGAAATAATATTGCGCCCGGCTAAATTCTCAATAGCTGTTTGGGCCCAAGGGTATGCGCCCAGGTCGCTGAAAGTGATCTTGCCTCCCACAGTATAGGTGAAAGTGGCGACAGAGCTGTTATACTTGCCGGACCCCACTATCATGGCTTTAACTGTAGTGGTCTTATTAATAGTAATAGCAAGGTTCGGATTCCAATTGCTGGTATTATAGATAGGGCTTTTCAGGCCGGGAGCAGTGCCGTCAAGGGTATAATAGATTTTATTATAGCCACTGGCCCCGCTCAAGACCAGCTGGCTGTCCGGGCTGATAGCGCCGGAAGCCAAATTAGCCTGAGGCGCGGGCCAGTTTCCCGGATCTGAAGTATTGACCTCGATCAGAGAAATGCTCCGGATGAAGCCGGGATTGGTTTGCTCGCTCGTCCAGCGCTGACCAAAAATCAACACCGGATCCTCGCGGGTAAGCTTACCTTTTTCCCCTTCTCCCCGTTGCAAAGCCAATATGGTTTCCGCTTTTTTGGCGTCTTTATCCGAATTACTAAGTATATTCGGATAATAATAGCGGCTATCTTCCAGTAATTCCTGAATAGTAAATGATGCGCTGGCGCCGTCGTCCGCAGTGACTTTAAGCCAAAGAGCGCCCGGCATTAAACCGGCCTTATCCAACAAAGCCGCAAGCCGTACCCCCTGAGCCCGGATGATTTTGGCCGTAGGATAACTGTTTACCGTAGAATAACTGGCGGTAAGGCTGTCCTTTTTTAGCCCTTCCAGCTGACTCCGGGTAAAAGAAACCTCATTCTTCACCCCGGGCCCTTTGATGGTAAGGGCGGTTTCTTCCGCCGCCGGTACGGTTAAAGCGGAGAGTGAGATGATAGTAAGGAAAGTAACTGCCAGCATGATAAGGTGCTTTTTCATAGTTGTGATTCTCCTTTTGGAAAGTGTGGAGTGTGGAGTGTGGAGTGTGGAGTTGTTGTGGTTTCGCTCCGCGAAACATTTTATTTAAATAGATATTTTTGCGAAGCAAAGATAACCAAAACTCCACACTCCACACTCCACTCTCCACACTCTAAAACTCCTAACTCCTAACTCATAGTCTTATATAGCCGTCGACTCTCTCCGGTATCGCTTCTGATCCCAAGCCCAAAACGTATTCCCGATACACTCCCAGGGCTGTGTTGACTCCGTTTAGTACTGCTTGAGAGGTAATTGTTGCTCCGGTTATGATGTCGATTTCTTCCGGCCAGGTTGCTCCCAGACGGGCAAGTCGGAAATAGTTGGCAGTGTTTTTGCCTGCGAAGGGTTCGGCAAACCAGCCCGATTCAAAGTCCCGCACATATTCCCGGCTTTCCCGGTGGCGGACTATGCGTACGCCAGTTATGATTTGGCTGCTGCTGTCTATTACTACTACCAGATCGATAGCAGCATAATAGCCTTCGGGGCGGCAGATGAAAGCATAAACTCCTCCGGCGGCCAGTACCAGCCGGGCGGCAGGAAATTTGTCCTCCCGTCCGTCCAGAGCCTCTTTGCTTATGTCCTGAAAGGCAGAAAACGGGTAACCGCTCAATTCCAGCACGGCGGCCTTTTCAGCCCGGCTGAGGCCTTGGGGCCAAAAAGCCAGCAATAAACCGATGGCAGTTAGCAGCAAAAAACCCGCCGCTATAAGTAACTCTCTTTTTCGCATATAAGACCCTTACTCAAAACCCGGAACTAGTACCTTATGTCACCTAAAGCTATACATAATCATTCCTTACGTCATTCCGGGCTTGACCCGGAATCCCCTGCTTATCCCCGTCATTCCAGTCAAGCCCGGAATGACGGGGATATTATAGTACCTATTGGATGCAAAGTATCAATAAAAAACAAGAATTTTGTTCAATAGTTTTCGCGAAGCGAAAAGTTACCCGCATTCTGATTTCTGAATCCTGAATCCTGAATACTTGCGGTCGAAGACCGCCTTAGTATAAGGTTCTAGATGTTACAGACTGCTAGGACTGCAAAACAGCCCTGCAGTTTATTATAACCCCAAAGATAGAATAATTCAAGCGCCTGAGCGCTGGTTTATTCTGCAAAACCGTGGCTATGTGCTGCCCGGATAGCTAGGGAACATTGTTGTTGTACTGTTCGTCAATTTTATATGATTACTAAAATTAGATAAGGGATGGTAATAGTTATGAAAAGAATACTTTTACTTGTAACTGCGCTCTTTTTTTCTTTGACACTATCTAGCGGGGCTTCTCAAGCCGATCCGGGGATAGCTGTCTATGTTGATGGGCAAATAGCTGTTATGGATGTCATGCCCTACATATCTTCCGGAACGACCTTAGTTCCGATTCGCTTTGTCAGCACGGAATTAGGCGCTTCTGTTACCTGGAAGAATTCCCAAGCAGAAATCAGCTATGAAGATAATATCATCATAATGAAAGAAAACAGCCAAACTGTTAATGTCAACGGCAAAGAAGAAACTCTATCCATTCCCGTGCAGATGAGAAACGGCCGCTTGTTTGTGCCTTTGCGCTTTATCAGCGAGCATTTCGGAGCTCAAGTGGATTATGATAACTATGTGATCAATATTGATACCGGGCGCATTTCCCCTTATAGCAAAAGCTGTTTCGCCCCTATTGGCTCTTATCGAGGCGACCGTGTTGCTGACAAGAAAGAGGGTATATATACTCTGGAATGGGATAAAAAAACAGAAAGCTACTATATTGCTTTTACTGACAAGGAAGTGTTTTCCAAAACGAAACTTATCACCGATCTGGAAACTGTCTATAACATTAATGTTGTCGGACAGTATATTTACTATGATGAAAAGACTACAGACAACGAAGGAAATGTAGTAAATCTTAATTTATTCCGCTATGATTGGCAGACTAAGGAGATTGTTCCTATGGCCGAAAAAGCTTATCGCGCATATATGACAGGAGATGCGATCTATTATATGGATACTCCCTATTACCAGGGAGGATTATGGCGAATGGATCTTGACGGCGGCAATAAAAAACAGTTGGCTAAAGATGTAACATGCTATATTGTTGTTGGTGAGATCATTTACTATGCATCTTTTAGCAGTGACTGGAAGATATTTAGAATGACTATAGATGGGAATAATAGTAAAAAACTGACAAATTTATCTGTGTTTTCCTCCTACAGCAATGGCTATTTTTATGGCACATCTTCAGAAGGCAATAGCGATAGTATTTTGTTTAGGATGAAAGAAGACGGATCCGAAAAATCAAGAATTCTAACTTTAGAGGATAATGTTCGGTTTTCTAAAGTAAAAGTTGTTGGAAACTGGATTTATTATACAACATGGTATTCAATCAATGGAAATGGAGCTACTGGCCCTTTGTATCGTGTTAGTTTGGATGGGCAGCAAAAAGAACAACTGACCCAGGAAAAAGCCCTTGATTTTTATTTGTTCCAGGGCGGCTTTTGTTATACAGGCAATAACGCTGAATTTGTGTTTAAGAAAGTAGACTAGTACCTATGGGACGCAAAGTGTCAATAAAAAACAAGAATTTAATTTAATCCTTTCGCGAAGCGAAAGTCACCCGTTCTAGCCACTAGCCACTAGATACTA
>Ga0082212_10005670_pt1 | contig 16939 bp, 13 predicted proteins | sample TergutNt197P3_FD_71548 | JGI IMG/M metagenome (GOLD analysis project Ga0082212, IMG submission 71548) | Neocapritermes taracua P3 segment gut microbial communities from Petit-Saut dam, French Guiana - Nt197 P3 | ecosystem: Host-associated > Arthropoda: Insects > Digestive system > Gut ... | reverse complement strand
CAGCAAATCGTGCGGCGGAATTAATGAGGCATGATGCAATGTTTAAGCCCATTGAGTAAGTTTTTTTGATAAAGGCGGCGGATTGTAGCGATTTCGTCAAAAGAGTACAAGGGACAATTATCTGCCGTGGGCGTATGCCTATTTTTGTCATTACGACACTAGGGCGTGTTTGTAGCGGACATGGTCTAATCAAAAAATTGATATCGTAGCCCTGTACTGGAAGGAGGCAACTTTTTTCAGAGGAGACGGAGGAGAGTGCTATTTCTCTCGCCTTTCGACATAGCAATCGTGTTCGTAACGTAAACAGCATTTCAAACGGCCACAATGTCCCGAAATCTTGGCAGGATCAAGTGTTACCCTTTGCAATTTTGCCATTTTGATCGAAACGGTCGGTATGTCATGCAAAAAGCAACCGCAACAAATTTCTCGCCCACAATCGCCGATACTGTGGAGCAATTTCATCCCTTCCCGAACGTTGATCTGTCGCATTTCGATCCGCATGTGGAATTTGGTTGTCAGCACTTTGACGAGTTCCCTAAAATCAACACGTCCGTCGGCGGTGTAGTAAATGATCAGTCGTCCACTGCCGAAAGTGAGTTCGACTTGCATTAACTCCATAACGATGTTCATTTCTTGGATAATCTGTTGACAACGTTCCAAATTGTCCTGCTCAATACGTCGAAGTGCTCGGTACTCAATTTCATCGGTTTCTGTCATAAGTCGGATAATTCGGTCTTCGATAAATCCGATTCGGTTCCGGCAGACAGTTGACTTCCAACCGGCACGACAGCGCATGCATCATATCTGCTTGCCGGAGCATCTGTACAATGTCGGGATAGGTTCCCCCCATATCCGCCACTGCCCGAATGATTTCGTCCAACCGATTGGAAACCGTCCGTCTTTCATCAACGCCCTCGGTTACAAATCGGGTAACCACCACGCTCCCCGGTACCTGACCATTGACAACAATGGTCGCTCCCGCACTCAAATAGAAGGGTTGCTTTACAAAGATGTCCGTTCCGAACAACACGACTTCCGGCGACCGTTGCGTCGTAATATGCACCATCGGTACCGCTTGCGAGGTGATGCCGTGATAACTGAATTGTCCGCCCGGCATTTCACCGCGTATTGTCTGATCCAGCGGATTCCGGGTTTTCAATGCCCGAAATGCACCGTATCGGGTTTCCGCACTCGGAACGTGCAGCAATTCCTGGAGATAATACTCCGCTTCCAAATCGTTTTTCATCACGCTCAGTGCATTGAGAGCATAAACCCGGAAAGCCGGTTCCTGTTGGGCGATGTCTGCTAGTACCTTTGCCGAAGTGCTGTCGCCGAGATACGCCAGCGACGTTGCCGCATGAAACCGGATTTCCATATCGGGACTTCGTAATGCCTGTTGCAGCGTTTCAATTCCCGGCTTGCCGACGGCTTCCAGTTGGAATGCCGCTTGTTGCGCTGTGTCCCGGACGAATAGTTCCTCTTTGAGTCTCTCAACCCGCCGGAGTTGCTGTCCTGCCGATTCACGGCACGCAATCGACTGAATGACCCGAACATACCGGGAAACGTCGTGAACGTAAGAAGGATGAATATCGAGAACGATCAGCCTGTCGGTCTCGGCGGCGGCGACTCCTTTTCTCGTACCCGTCGTCAGATAAAAACGGTGATTGATTGCTCTGGCAATTTGATCTGCACCGGCAATTGATTTGTCTTTCATGATGAGCGACAGCGAGCGCGATTCGACGGTAACGGCACCGTTCAAAATGGTTCCCTTTTTCAGACCGCTCGGATTACTTGTTCCCGTTGCCGTCGGGTCGTCGACCATAATCGGTCCTGCAACATGAGCGCGAGGCTTGCTCGTGAGAGGATCTTGGGTGGAACCCCCTATTTCAAACAGTTTGGTTTCGACGAGGACACCGCCGCGCAAACTGCTGGTATTCGTGTTCGGCGGAAGCAAAATTTGGACATCAAACCGATCCCCTTTTTGAATACCGGCATGCATGTGTCCGATGATCTCCACGACGGCGGTGTCGGGACGAGCGAGGAGAGCACGAATACCAACGTGTTTTTTTCGATTCAGATCATCATAGACCCATTGATAGTGGAACGTATTCGCATCCTCTCCGCCGGTACCGGGAAGATTAACTACGAGACCGAAGCCGCGGACAGGAATTGTCTGCAAGGTACTGACACTTGCACAATCGCCGACGAGTTTTGGTTTTCCATCTTCGGTTTCAAAGTTGAAAGCGTTATCGAGCAGTGGGTCTTTGTCCTTCTTTCCTGGAAACAAAACATTGCATCCGCCGGTGGACAAAAAGAGGACAGACAGGAAAACACCCGCCAAAAACAAGAATCGGAACCGTTTCAACATCGCCGCTTGAACTGAAAATGGTGCAAAATGGAGATACACAAACGCCTCTCCAGCCGGAAGGGTAGTGATTTCACCCATTTCCGTCAAGAGGAAAAAGGGATGGGTACTCCGTTCATGTCCGGTCAAACATTTTGTCGATTTCCGCTTGCGTAAACACAAGTGTCGATGGACGACCGTGCGGACAATGATGAGCGTTGATTTCTTCGGCAGCAAGTTGAATCAGGTGCCGCATCGATTCGGAACTCAATTTTTCTCCCGCCTTCACCGCCGCCTTGCAAGCCAAGCGGTGAAGCAATTCGTCTAACAACTCATCTTTTTCCAATTTTTTTCCGCGTTCCAACATTGGTTCGACTAACGACAGTAAAATTTCCTCCGGCGGCGTTTTGGAAAGTGCCGCCGGAAATGCCGAAATCAGTACCGTATTACCGCCGAAAGGTTCGACCGACACGCCCAAAGTGCCGAAAAACTCGGTATTTTCCTGCACGCAAGAACATTCGTTCGGCGCAAGATCGACCGGCACCGGCACGAGAAGCCGCTGTGACGGCAACTGACCTGTGCTCAATCGCTCCTTCATCTGTTCGTACAAAATGCGTTCGTGCAATGCATGTTGGTCGATAAATGCAATGCCATCGTCCGTTTCCATCACGAGATAGCGGTTGAGCATTTGGACGACGAGATGTCCGTCGGGGGTTGAAGAGACGGCAGACGGCAGACGGCAGTTTGCAGCAGATTCCGATGGAATATCTTCACCGCTTGCGTCTGTTGTCGCTTCACCGGCGGACTTGCGTCCGCCGCTCTTTTCTGTCGCCGTCTCTCGTGAAGGTAAATGATGAATCGAGAGTGATGGGTAATCACTACTCTGCTGTTGTCTGCCGTCTGCTGTCTGCCGTCTTTCTCCGCTAACAGGTATCTTCGCAATCCAATCCTGCACTGCTTGCCGCTTCTTCTCGGCAGTCGCAGGATCAAGAGCGTTTCGTGGTTCGTCGGCTTCCCAGGGGGGTACATCCGCCGACACTGTCGGCGGCTCTCTTTCTGCCGTCTGCCGTCTGCCGTCTGCCGTCTCCATCTTGCTTCGCAGGTCCGAGGTCAAAAACTTTTCCCGGATCGCACTCAAAAAACCGGAGTAAATCCGATTGGAATCGAGAAAACGTACCTCCATTTTCGTCGGATGCACATTTACGTCGAACAAGTCCGGCGGCAATTCGATCCGCAAAAACGCCAAGGGAAAGCGGCCCGACAGTAAAATGCCCCGATACGCTTCGTTGAGCGCATGTTGCAATGCCCTATCCCGAATGTACCGCCCATTGAGAAAAAAGTATTGCATCCGATTGTTCGCCCGATGCTGATTCGGATGCGACACGAAGCCGGATACACGAACGGCTGCCGTTGCCGGTGTTTCGATGGCAATCAAATTGCGGACAATTTCTTCGCCGAAGAGTTGCCGAATACGAGCAAGCGGATCGTCCGTCGGGGGAAGTTCGTGGACAATGCGTTCATTATGTTTGAGCGTAAAATGGATATTCGGTTGCGGCAACACCAGCCGGGTGAAGGCTTCGGTTACATGTCCGAACTCGGTGGTGGTTGATTTCATGTACCGGCGGCGAACCGGCGTGTTGAAAAAGAGATTTCGGATTTCAATCTGCGTGCCGACGGGCACACCGCAAGCGGTGATGTCCGAATGTTCCCCGCCATTGCTTTGAATCTGTGCGCCGGTATGGCTTTCGGCTGTTCGGCTTTTGAGAAACAGTTGACTGATTTCCGCAACGGAGGCGAGTGCTTCGCCGCGAAAACCGAAGGAAGTGATGCGAAAAAGATCATCGGCATCGTTCAGTTTGCTGGTAGCGTGCGGCGACAGGGCGAGGGGAAGTTGCTCGGCGGCAACGCCGCAACCGTTATCGACGATTCGGATCAGGTTGCTTCCGCCATTTTCGAGGGCGATGTCGATGCGGGTGGCTCCTGCGTCGATGGAATTTTCGACGAGTTCTTTGACGACGCTTGCCGGTCGTTCGATGACCTCACCGGCAGCGATCTTATTGATCATACTTTGCGAAAGCACCTGAATCGTCGGCATGGAACCATTGTACCACAAAACCGGAGACAGAGCCGCAATCACAGAATTGCGGTCTAACAATCCCAGCGGAGTTTATAGGCATCAAAGACGGGACCATCAATGCATGTCCGCCGGTAGTCCCAGTCCGCCGTTACATTTTCCCGATACGGCACGACGCAACCGAAGCAGATTCCCAATCCGCAACTCATCGGTGTTTCCAACGAAACAAAACAAGGTAATCCGAGTTGTTGTGCCGTTAGAAATGCCGAACGCAACATCTGCAAAGGTCCGCAACACAATAACTGCGTTATTTCGTTTGACCGATACACCTTTTCGATTAAGTCCGTTACGAAACCGTGATAACCTACGGAGCCGTCGTCGGCGGCAATGATCGGCTCGATGCCCAACTGCCCGAAATCTTCCATACAGGCAATTCGAGAGGCGGTTCTCACTCCATAGAGCAGCGAAATGCGCTCCTGCCGATTTTGGCAATACGTAAGAAACGGTGTTTGCCCAATACCGCCGGCAACAATGATCGTGTGTTGAACCTTGTTGTTGGGGAATCCGTTGCCAAGCGGCATCCAAAGTTCGAGCGGCTCGTCCGGTTTTACTTCGGTAAGCCGATTCGTCATTTTGCCGACAGCGAGATAAACGGCTTCGAAGCAGTGTGACTCTGCCCGGTAAATGGCAAGAGGACGACCGAGCAACGGATCGCTCCGGTACGGCAACCGCAACATCACGAATTGTCCCGCTCGAACGGTTGGTAAGGTTTCCTCTGAGTGGACAGCCAATCGCCAAGTGTTTTCGGTCAGGCGGTCATTACGGAGGGCGATTCCTTGTCCGTGCCAAACATTTCGCGGAGAATGACAAAACGGATTGAGCATAGCGGAGCAAAATTGTAGCGCGCGGGGGGTAATTTATCCGATTTCGGCATTTTTGGCAATAGGGAGAACTCCGGGTGCTGGTCTCCGGGTGTGTAAAACATTAGACTGCAAACGGGGACAAATTGGTGCTTTTTTCTGGCGAAAAGGTGCATTTTCTATCCGTTTTCAGTATAGTGGGTGGATTTCCAGCATCCGCCGCTGTTGCGTGCCGAGGGTGTTCAGTTCTTGTTCGGTCATGGGAAAACTATCGCAAGTAATACTACTCACTACAATACTACCTTTCGTAGTAGTTTTCAAGAGGGGAGCAGTGACGCTCTCTGACGTACAGCGGATATGATGTGCAACTCGTCATCAACATTACCGATGTGGACGATAAACTCATTGCCGAAGCGAATAACCGGAACCTGCCGATTATCAGGAAATTGCCTGACAAGATTCAGAAAATTTGTGGTACAATGATGTCATGAAATTCGCCAAAGAAAAGGCACAATTTAAGAAAATCCTCAAAGATTTTGCAGAAACACTGGATGTCGGTGTTTCGGATACGGATCGTCAGTGGGCAGTGAAGGGATTCATTGATGCCTTTCGGAATATCTACACGATTTCCGCCGACACGAAAATCGTATCGAAAATTCTTGAAATCCATCTTTTTCCAAAAATTCTTGAATTTGCAACGAATGCCGAGTATCGAATCGTTTTGGCGGATCATCAAAATTACTATCCCGACATTACTTTTGTTTCAGCGAAAAACGAATCGGTGAAATTTGCCGTCGATTTGAAAACAACTTATCGGCTACCAAAGTTTCCGATGTTTTGCAATGGTTTTACACTCGGCTCTCACGGGAGTTATTTCAAAGAACGAGATAAGAAAAAGAATATTCAGTTTCCATACAATGATTACGCCGGGCATTTTTGTCTCGGTGCGATTTATTCCCGTACCGATTCGGACAGTATTGATGAAACAAAGATATTCAATATAGATAAATTGAAATCTATTGTTTCAGTTATTAAGGATATTCAATTTTTTGCTTGTGAAAAATGGGAAATTGCCTCCGATTCCCAAGGAAGCGGAAACACGGCTAACATCGGTAGCATCGTTTCCATACAGGACATTTTGAACGGGAAAGGCGTTTTCAAAAAATTAGGCGAACAATGGTTTGATGATTATTGGATAAACTACGGTGAAATCACGACTACTCGTGGAGGCAAACAACATAAAATAACGAAACTGCGGGACTATTTGGAATTCAAAGGATGCGATCCTAAACTCGCTTGTCCGGTCAACAGACCGAGGAAGGAGCAAAGTGATGAATAAAATCCTCGTACCTCCCATCAAGTGCCAGGGGATCAAGACGAAATTGGTGCCGTTGATTTTGTCTTGTGCGGCAAACGTCAGGTTTGAGCGTTGGATTGAACCGTTCATGGGTTCCGGTGTTGTCGGTTTGAACGCACGCCAGCCGGTTGCGTTGTTTGCCGACTTGAATCCTCATTCGATACGTTTTTATGCTGCAATCAAAGCAGGAACAATTACGCCGGAAATCGCAAAATCATTCCTAAAAAAAGAGGGAAGTCTGCTTGAAAAAATCGGCGAAAAACATTATTACGACATACGGGAGCGATTTAACGATCATGGTTCGCCGTTGGATTTTCTCTTTTTGTCGAGGGCTTGTTTCAACGGAATGATTCGGTTTAACAGCAAAGGAAGATTCAACGTGCCGTTCTGTCGAAAGCCGAAACGGTTTGCGACGGCTTACATTACGAAAATCGTTAACCAAATCACAAGGTTTCAAGAGGCAATTAAACATTATCACTGGAATTTTGTGTGCCAGGAATTCGTGGAAACCATTTTGCAGGCAACCGCTAACGATTTGATTTATTGCGACCCTCCGTATTTAGGTCGGCATGTCGATTACTTCGATTCGTGGTCGGAAGAAGATGAACATAAACTTTTCGATGCCTTATCCGTTACGAAAGCAAAATTTATTCTTTCGACGTGGCACAGTAACCAATACCGGGCAAACGAAACGCTCAAAACATTATGGAGTCGCTTTCATTTTGTTACGCAAGAACATTTTTATCACGTCGGAGCGAAGGAAAACAATCGCAGTGCCATGCTCGAAGCCCTCGTCATGAATTTTGTTCCGCCAATACAACAAACGGAAAAGAAACAAACGCTACAACACGTTCTATTTTAATTCAACATGGCAAACTCATTGCCGAGTCGAACAGCCGCAACCTGCTGATGGCAATCGGAACGAGAGCATGATATAATAGCGTCCTCTAAACGAAAAGGAATTCACAATGAAACACATTTTTCGTACAGCGTTCGTTTTGCTGTTGTTTGCCAATGCCTTGCAAGCGGTGGATGTGCCCTTCATCGAACTCAAAGGGCATACGGGATGGCTTGTTTCCGCCGTTTTCTCACCAGATAGCAAAAAAATTGTTACGGCAAGTCACGATGGTACTGCTCGAATTTGGGATGCCGAAACGGGGAAAGAGTTACATACATTGGCAGGGCACACAGAATTGATCCGTTCTGCTGACCTCTCTTCGGACGGGAAAAAATTTGTTACAGGCAGTCACGACACAACTGCCCGGATTTGGGATATTGATACAGGAAAAGAATTACAAACGCTGGAAGGACATACGGAACGGGTCTATTCAGTCGCCTTCTCGCCGGACGGAAAGAAAGTTGTTACAGCGAGTATAGATGGCACCGCCCGGATTTGGGATGTTGAATTGGGCAAGGAATTGCATAAATTAGAAGGACATAGAGAATTTGTTTTTTCCGCCGTCTTTTCGCCAAACGGCAAAACAATCATTACGGGCGGATGGGACAAGACCATCCGAATTTGGGATACCGAGACAGGAAAGGAATTGCAAACATTGGAAGGGCAGTCAGGCGGAATTTTTTATATCGCTTTTTCGCAGGATGGGAAGAAAATTATTACAGCAAGCGAAGATGCCAGAATCGAAGACCGAACTGTTCGAATCTGGGATGCCGAATCGGGAAAAGAATTACAAAAATTTCAAGGCGACGTTTTTGATGGCAACGCTCCCTTAATCAATTTTGCCACCCTTTCGCCGGACGGAAAGAAAATTGTTACGGGAATGGGAAACAAAACTGTCCAAATTTGGAATGCCGAGTCGGGGAAGGTGCTGTACAGGTTAGAAGGACATACAGGGAATATCCACTCAGCCGTTTTTTCCCACGACGGAACGAAAATTGCTACGGCAGGTGGTGACAGAACTGCACGAATTTGGGATGTCGAATCGGGAAAAGAATTGCAACGGTTGGTAGGACATACAAGGGCTGTCGGGGCAGTCATTTTTTCTCCCGATGACAAAAAAGTTGTTACAGCTGGTGGAGATGGTACCGTTCGCATTTGGACACTGGAGTAGGTTTGATACGTAGCATACTTGCCACACAGGAGCAATAACAAGGTAGTCAGAGGTGAGCGGCGACAATCAATACCGAGAAATTGCATTCCTACGGAATGCATCTTTCGGTAGGACAAGCGTTTCCCCCATCCTTCCGCATCCCGTTAGGGATGCGTCTTTCGGTGCTACCAAGAGAGGCATTCCTAACGGAATGCCATTGATTTTAATTTGTGTTTTTTCTACCGAGAGATACATCCCTAACAGTGCCAAAACAGCGTGCGTCGTTTTGGACGGAAAGTACACGTTCGCCTTGTCAAAATGGGTTACTCCCAGCGGACTCGCTCGTATCCGTTTGAAAGAGTTTATAACACGCTGGAACACTCCAAAAAAATTACCGTAATTCCTGTGGTCAAGGACGAAGGAATGACGGGAGATCGTGATTATATCCAGTGGGACACCGTGGCGTTAACCGATGTTCTTTTTTCTGAAAATCGCTATAATGGAAACCATGCGTAAAATGTCGTCAAATCACGTTTACAACGAAGACTGCATCGCAGGAATGAAAAACCTTCCGGCGAAGTCGGTTGACCTTGTCATTACCGATCCGCCATTCGGCATTGAATTCAAGGCAAAGCGGGAAAATTACAATCGAAAAGGCTCGCGAGTTCTGGAAGGCTACAACGAAGTACACGAAAACGATTATTTGACGTTTACTCACAACTGGATGAGCGAAGTCAAGCGAGTCCTCAAAGAGAGCGGTAGCATGTTCGTATTTTCCGGCTGGAATAACCTCAAAGACATTTTAATCACGCTGGACGATCTCGGTTTCATTACGGTCAATCATCTTATTTGGAAATACCAATTCGGAGTGGTAACATCACGCAAGTTTGTAACGTCGCATTACCATTGTCTTTATGTTTGTCGCGATGACAAGAAGCGGAAATTTTTTCCCTATTCCCGATTCGATAAAAAAGAGAAAAACAAAAACGGCAGTTCGTTGTCTTATCTGGATCGAGAGGATGTTTGGGTCATCAACCGTGAATACTGGACTGGCGATGTCAAAACACCGACGAAACTTCCCGCCGAAATTATCCGTAAAATCCTCGCGTATTCCAGCGATAAGGGTGACGTGGTTCTCGATCCTTTCCTCGGTTCAGGGCAGGTTGCAGTTGTCAGCAAAATGGAAGGTCGGCAATACATCGGCTTTGAAATCGTCAAAGAGTATTACGATTTTATCAATGAACGATTAACGAAAAATTTGTATCGGATAAAAGATAAATCGGAACACGATGAACTAGAATACGCAACAAGGCTTTTCGCCGATACCTTTTGAAAAACGATGAATGACGAACGGAAACTTACCGAATTGCTTGTCAAAATTGCAGAGGTCGGAAAACAAAATCCCAGTCCGCCGCTGATTGCTGATTTGTTCCCGTTTCGTCATTATTTTGATGCAAACGGTGTTTTGTTACGCGATAAACTTTCCGAAAACGATGGATTATGGACACGTCGTGAAATCTTGACACGATTTCTGTATTTACAAGCCGTTTTGGATCAGGGACCCGATATTGTCGGCATCCGGCAGTTGACGAAGGACGTTACAAACCTTCTTTATACAAAAGAGATTCGTATTCTGCACAGACCATTGGATTTTTTCAAAGAAGTCGGAATATCGGTTGATGAAATTGGGCAAACACATGAGGCAATAAAATTGCTTCGAGCAGTAGATTGGGCAAAAGAAAACAAATCCAAACCGGAACGATATAATCTGTTCATGGACAATACCAAACAGGTACTTGGCTATGCCGTTTATCGGTGGGGCGTTCCGCTTGCTGTACCGTATCTTCTGGAGAAGGACTTGAAAGTAAATGGTAAGGAATCAAGTGAACCGCTTGTCGATTATCTCGAAGGTTACTCTTCAAGTGAAATGATGAGTCAAGCAATGAAAGATCATGAACGCTATGGTTTGGGAAAGGCAATCGGCGATAAAGCGGCACATCTTTTTGCAAAGTGGTATGTTCATACATTCGCATTGTCTCGCAGAACGGATATTGCTTGGAGCGGATTATCTTATGAGTTGCCGTTGGACAGCAATGTCGGGCGGGTGTTATTCCGCACTGGATTTTTGCTGGAATTGGCAACACTCGACGACTATGAAAAATGGGATGTGATTCAAGTCGGCAAAGGTAAGGGTGGAGAAAACTATATTCGCGTTACGAACCTGCGGGGCAGGAAAACTGGCACGATTGCAATAAATTCAGAAGTGGGATTAAAATATAAGACAATCGCTGTTCAATACTTGAAAACCCACAAGATCGCTCCTAAAAGTGTTGAAATTCAACGAGTATTTAATGCGTTCTTAAAGGGTACGCAATACGAAATCGGACATTTGGACGATGGTATCGTTCACATTGGAACAGTGTACTGTCGTAATCACGAAACACCAAATTGCAAGCAATGTCCAATAAACAAACTTTGTCTTGGCTATCAAAAACAGTCAGAATTGATAAATGATTATCGAACATGAGGGGGATTTACGATGAAGTACCAGATTATTTATGCTGATCCGCCGTGGGCTTACCTTTGGGGGACGGGAAAGAAGGGCGGAAATTTCGCCCCGGAAAAGCATTACGAAACAATGCCCATTGAGGAAATATGCGCACTCAACGTAAAAGATTTACGAGACAAAAATTGCGCACTTTTTCTGTGGGCAACGATGCCTGCCCTGCCGGAAGCAATGAAAGTCATGCAGGCGTGGGGGTTTAAGTATAAAACTTGTGCTTTTTCTTGGGTAAAAACCAAAAAAGACGGAATGCCGCTCCACGGAATGGGAAGTTACACGAAATCAAACATCGAAGTTTGTTTACTGGGAATGCGCGGACATATTAAATCTGTCGATAAAACCGTGCCACAAATTTTAATGCACCCAAGATTGGGACATTCGGTTAAGCCGCCGATTGTTCGTGATAGAATTGTTCAACTGTTTGGCGATGTTAGCCGGATAGAATTATTCGCTCGGCAAAAAACAGACGGTTGGGACGCAATCGGTTACGGAATTGATGGGATCAGTGTTCAGGAAAAAATCGAAATTATCAAAAATTTACCCGAAACACCAAAACTGCGGGTAGCGTCCCAAGAAATAGTACGCCCCAAGTCAAAAAATTTGTTTGTGTTACAATGAACGTAAATTGGGGACCTTGATACAAGTAAAACCCCTTGGGCGTAGGCTGTAGTGCCTACAATGCCAAGCCGACCCTCCAGTCTTTGACTGCACAGTCGCCTGATCAGGGTACGCTCCTATCAAGGTCCTTTTTTTGAGTCATTGAGATTCAACGATTGCCCAATGCGTTGCTCATCGACACCGACTACGCAATCGGCGATTTAGACGACGGCGTTGTCCATATCGGCACGACGTATTGTCTCAATAACGAATTGCCAAAGTGCAAAGCATGTCCGATAAACAAATTTTGCGAAGGATTTCAAAATCAACCAAGTTTAATTACTGACTATCGCACATAATTGCATGGGCAATATCACATCTTCGTTGCCAACCAATTGAGTATAATACCGCCATGTCCACTGAATCGCTCGATCTTCGTTCGCCGGTGCAATATCTCAAGGGAGTCGGTACGCAACGAGCGGAAATCCTCAATCGCATCGGCATCAGGCGAGTCAGCGATCTGCTCTTCTACTTTCCCCGCGATTATCAGGACATGACCGAACGCCGGGAATTTTCGCAACTCGAAGAAAATAACCAACCGCAAACCGTCATCGGAGTCATCGAAGAATGGAACCGAAAATCAACCCGAAGAGGCGAAATGCTCACCCTCGTCGTCGATGTCAATGGCAAAGGATATGTTAAAGGCATGTGGTTCAAAATGGCACACTTCATCATTCGCGATTTTGCCAAAGGTCGGCGGGTGATGCTCACCGGCAAACCGAAATTCGATTATCCGTTTTGGATCATGATGCACCCGCAGATTACCTACCTTGCCGACAACGAAGAGGAAGACGAAATCGAGCCGTTCTTGCCGATCTATCCCCTGACCGAAGGACTCAAACAGTTTCACCTGCGAAAGATCGTTCGCAATATGCTGCCGACTTTTACGCCGATGTTGGAAGAAGTCTTTCCCGAAACATTTTTGGAACAACATAAACTCTTGCGGATTGACGAAGCCGTGCGGGCGATTCATTTTCCAAAAGATCATACTGAAAAACTTTGGGCATTGCGGCGGTTCGTCTATCAGGAACTTTTGGTGTTGCAACTCGGACTTGCCATGCGGCGGTTGCAACACCAGACGCATCTGAAAGCATCGCCGATGACGCTCGACAAAAATATCGATTCCCGAATTCGCCAGCGGTTTCCCTTTGAACTCACGAAAGCACAGGAGCGGGTTATCAAAGAAATTGTTACCGACATGTCGCAACCGGTGCCGATGAATCGGTTATTGCAAGGAGACGTGGGTAGCGGCAAAACGATTGTTGCCGTTTATGCGATGATGCTTGCCGCCGCCAATGGGTATCAGTCGGTCTTCATGGCACCAACGGAAGTCCTTGCCCGACAACATCTTCGGACGCTGACTCGAATGCTCGAAGGAAGTCAAATCAAGATCGCTCCCCTCTTCGGCGGACAGAAACCGACCGTGCGTTCAATGTCCATGCAGTGCATCTCGACCGGTGCGGCACAGATCATTGTCGGTACGCAGGCGATCATTCATGGCGAGATACCGTTTCACAAATTGGGCTTGGTGGTGATTGATGAGCAGCACAAATTCGGCGTAATGCAGCGGGCGGCACTGAAGTTAGCCGCTAATAAATTCGTCCCCCCCACCTCTGGGGGGGGGCATCGCGGGCATACTCGCCCTCACCCTAGCCCTCTCCCAAGGGGAGAGGGGACAGTTGGCAGTGATCCACACTATCTCGTGATGACGGCAACGCCGATTCCGCGCAGCGTAACGATGACGATGTTCGGCGATCTCGATGTTTCCGTGATGAATGAAATGCCGCCCGGTCGGCAGCCGGTCAAGACGTACATTGCCGACCCGGAACGCCGAGCCGCCTGGTGGGATTTCGTCGCTCGAAAACTGACCGAAGAACATTGGCAAGGCTACGTCGTGGTGCCGCTCGTCGAGGAATCGGAAAATTTCGATGCCCGGAGTTTGCAGGAAGTTTATGAACAGTTATCGACCGGTCCGCTCAAAGGTTTTCGGCTGGGAATGATTCACGGTCGGATGTCCACCGACGAAAAGGAAAAAATCATGTTCGATTTCCGCACCGGCGAAATTCAAATTCTCGTGGCAACGACGGTGATTGAGGTCGGCGTGGACGTTCCGAATGCGAATTTGTTGACGATTGAAAGTGCGGAGCGGTTTGGTTTATCGCAACTTCATCAACTTCGCGGACGCATTGGTCGGGGTAAGCAGCCGGGCTATTGTACCGTGTTCTGCAATGCAACAACGGAAGAGTCGCAGAAACGGCTCAAAGCATTTGAAAAATTGTCTGACGGCTTTAGACTGGCGGAGAAGGATTTTGAAATTCGCGGGGCTGGAGACTTATTTGGCACGCAGCAGCATGGCATTCCGCCGTTTCGCATTGCCGATTTGGTGCGGGACCGAGACGTTTTACTAGAAGCGCGGGCGGATGCGGCGGAATTGGTCCGCAGTGATCCCGGCTTGTCGCAACCGGAACATGCGAAGTTGCGAAAGCAGATGTTGAACCGATATGGAGCGGTACTTAATCTTGGGGATGTGGGGTAGGGACAGAAAAATGCGACAATCATTGGTGTTGCTCCTCAGGGTACCTGTCCACGATATTTCCTCGAAGACTCTTGCAATCCACACGGCGGGAAAGTAAAATGCACCGCAACAGTGACCGCCAACCGCCATCATGGGATTTTTTGACCGCATCAAGCAAGGACTCGCGAAGACCGTTTCGGTGTTGAATACGGATATTCGGGACATTTTCAAAACGTCAGGCAGACTCGTGGATGATGAGTTCCTGAACGAAATGTTTGAAATGTTTGTCAAAACCGACATGGGCGTGGCGGCGGCGAAGGAAATTACGGACGAAGTCGGCAAACAATTCCAAAGCCGGGTCGCCGAAATGCACGAAGTCTTGGAAGTGGTCAAGGAAAAACTCAAATCCACCATGGCACAGCCGACCGCTCCCATCGTCTTTGCGGAATCGGGTCCAACCCTCATCATGGTTTGCGGAGTCAATGGAAGCGGAAAGACCACCACGATTGCCAAACTAACGTCAATGCTCGTTTCCGAGAAAAAGAGTGTGGTTCTCGGAGCGGCGGACACCTTTCGGGCAGCGGCAGTGGAACAGTTGACCGTTTGGACGAATCGGCTCGGAGCAACAATTGTAACCGGACAGAGCGGCGGTGACCCCGCCAGCGTGGCACACCGGGCAGTGGCGAAAGCACTGGAAATCAATGCCGATGTGTGCATCGTCGATACAGCAGGACGATTGCAAACGCAGAAAAATCTCATGCAGGAGTTGGAAAAAATCCGACGCGTGATGAGCAAGCAGATTCCCGAGGCACCGCACGAAGTGTTGCTTATTCTGGATGCAACAACAGGACAAAATGGAATCAGTCAAGCGAAACATTTTTCGGAAGCCGTACAGTGTACCGGTTTGGTTCTTGCTAAGTTGGACGGTACGGCGAAGGGGGGCGTGGCAGTTGCCATCCGCAAGCAGATGAACCTGCCCGTGAAATTCATTGGACTAGGCGAATCTGCCGCCGACTTGGCGGTCTTTGACCCCAATGAATTTGTCGAAGCCCTCTTTGACGAAATCCGGTAAAAAACAGGCAAAAGTTCATGAAACTCATCGGCATCATCGGCGGCATCGGCAGTGGAAAGAGCACCGCCTCGGCACTGTTTCGGCAGTTGGGGGTAGCAATCATCTGTGCGGATGACATTGGACATCAGGTATTGTTGTTGCCCGAAGTCAAGGAAGCAGTGCGAGAACGTTGGGGATCGGCGGTGTTCGATGCGAAGGGAGAAATTGACCGGAAAAAATTGGCGGCGGTGGTCTTTGCCGACGAAAAGGAACTCGCCGATCTGAAATCGTTGACGCATCCTTTGATTGCCAAAGAAGTCCATCGACAATGGCAGGAACATGAGCGGGAGGGGATGCAACTTTGCCTATTGGATGCGCCGTTGCTTTTGGAATCGGGCTGGGATCATCTTGTCGATCAGATTATTTTTGTGGAGGCACCGGCAGAGGTTCGTTGGAATCGGATCGAGAGTCGCGGCTGGTCGGAAGCCGAGTGGCACCAACGCGAGGCGGCACAACTTCCGGTAGAGGAAAAAAAACGTCGGGCAACCATCATCCTCGACAATTCCGGCGATACCGAATATCTGCGAATGCAGGTGGAGAAACATCATAGAAGTCTGGAGGCAGAATACAGGAGTAAGGAGTAAGGAGTCTGCAACAAGACGCATGGAACTTCCGGTTATAACGACAAACACACCTGTATTCGCCAAATCCGCGCACCTTTCATGCTGTTTTTTTTGGAAAGGGGCAAAACACAACCTAGAATGTCCAATGTTTCGACGTAGGTTTCTGGTTACTTTTTGTGAAATACCTCTTTTATTCGATCTTTGTTTTTTCTTTGCTGGTCAGTGACATTCACGCCGCTGGGGGGGGAGAGGTGAACCTTATTTTTCGGACTCCCAAGCCTACTTTTCCACAGTTGGAACCTACCTTTCGTCCCGTGGAGCCGTCGTTTCCGCCGGTGAATCCTCGATTTCGTGAAGTGGAGCCAAAGTTCCGACCAGTCAATCCGCAGTTTCGAGAAGTGGAGTCGTCATTTCCGCCGGTAAATCCCCAATTTCGTCCATTGGCACCTGTGGAACCTTCCTTCCGACCAGTCAATATCAGATTCCGCGATGTGAATCCTTCGTTTCGACCTGTCAATACGGTCTTTCGTGATGTGGAGCCGAGGTTCCGTCCGGTCAACCCGAAATTTCGTCCCGTGGAGCCGTCATTACGTCCGGTGAATCCCCAATTCCGAACGATGAATGTGATTGTATTAGATTAGGTTGAGCGTACCCATCTTGTGTTTTCAAGAACAAAATGCTAGACTGCATCTACAATTTGATGTGTCCTTGTCCCCTGGTCTCACTCCCTCCCAACGCATTTGAGCACGGCATTCTCGCTGCGGTTTCCGGCGGGGCAGATAGCGTTGCGTTGCTGCATCTCTTGGCACGATCTCTCCGGGCAGAAGGAAAACTTGCCGTCGCTCAT
>Ga0082212_10005669_pt1 | contig 16947 bp, 17 predicted proteins | sample TergutNt197P3_FD_71548 | JGI IMG/M metagenome (GOLD analysis project Ga0082212, IMG submission 71548) | Neocapritermes taracua P3 segment gut microbial communities from Petit-Saut dam, French Guiana - Nt197 P3 | ecosystem: Host-associated > Arthropoda: Insects > Digestive system > Gut ... | reverse complement strand
TCCAGCACGGCGAGGTCTTCGTCACCGACGACGGAGCCGAAACCGACCTGGACCTGGGCCACTACGAGCGCTTCCTGGGCGTGCCCATGAGCCACCGGAACACCTATACGGCCGGCCGCATATACACCCAGGTCCTGAACAAGGAACGCCAGGGATTGTATCTGGGCGGAACGGTCCAGGTCATACCCCACGTCACCGACGAGGTCAAGGCGGCCATCCGCTCGGCCGCGTCCCCGGACCTGGACGTACTCCTGGTGGAGATAGGCGGCACGGTGGGCGACATCGAGGGCCTGCCTTTCCTGGAAGCCATACGCCAGCTTAAAAACGACCTGGGCAAGACCCGTTGCCTGTATATCCACCTGACCCTGGTGCCCTATCTGAAGACCTCCGGGGAGCCCAAATCCAAACCCACCCAGCACAGCGTCAAGGAACTGAGGTCCATCGGCATCCAGCCGGACATAATCCTGTGCCGCTCGGAAGAACTCCTGACCCAGGAACTGAAGCGGAAAATCGCCCTGTTCTGCGACGTGCCCCTGGACGCCGTCTTTTCAGCGGTGGATGTGAAGAACATCTACGAAGTGCCCCTGGAATACCACCGGGAAGGCATCGACAACAAGGTGGCCCGCCTCCTGCGCTTCAAGGGCGAGCCGGACATGACCCCCTGGCGGAAGCTGAACGACCGCCTGAACAGCCCCCGCCACGAGGTCTCGATCGGCCTGGTGGGCAAATACGTCTCCTTAGGGGAATCCTACAAGAGCCTCCACGAAGCCCTGACCCACGGAGGGCTGGACAGCCAGTGCCGGGTCCTTATCAGGCACGTCAACGCCGAAGAACTTCGGCCCCGGAATCTTGAGCGCCACCTGGGGGACCTTGACGGCATCCTCATCCCGGGAGGTTTCGGCGACCGGGGCGTGGCGGGCATGATCCTGGCGGCCCGCTTCGCCCGGGAGAACAAGCGCCCCCTCTTCGGCATCAGCCTGGGCATGCAGTGCCTGGCCGTCGAATTCGCCCGGAACGTGGCGGGTCTGCCTGAGGCCGCCAGCGAGGAATGCGCTCCCCAGGCCAAGGACAAGATCATCAGCAGCCTGGGCGGCGCCATGCGCCTGGGCTCCTATCCCTGCCGGCTGGCCAGCGGCACCCTGGCCCACCGGGCCTACCGGGAAGCCGAAATACAGGAAAGGCACCGCCACCGATTTGAATTCAACAACGACTATCTGGACCTTCTGAGCCGGAAAGGGCTCAAATTCAGCGGGCTGTCTCCTGACAAAGACCTGGTGGAGATAGTGGAATTGCCCGAACATCCCTGGTTCCTGGGCTGCCAGTTTCATCCGGAATTCAAATCCACGCCCATGAAACCCCACCCCCTGTTCCGCGACTTCATAAAGGCGGCCCTGGCCTTCCATCAGGCCAGGGCGGCTAAAATCTGAGGATGAACCATGTGGGATTACACGGAAAAAGTAAAAGATCACTTTGAAAACCCCCGCAACGTCGGCGTGGTGGACCGCATAGACGGCGACGGCCAGGTCGGCTCCCTGTCCTGCGGCGACGCCCTCCGGCTGACCCTTCAGATGGACCGGGGCGCGGACCGCATAGAAGACGCGCGCTTCCAGACCTTCGGCTGCGCCAGCGCCATCGCCTCGTCCTCGGCCCTGACCGAGATGATAAAGGGCAAGACCCTCGACGAGGCCCTCCGGGTGACCAACCAGGACATAGCCGATTACCTTGGCGGGCTGCCCCGGGAGAAAATGCACTGCTCGGTCCTGGGCCGGGAGGCCCTGGAGGCGGCGGCGGCCAATTACCGGGGCGTGCCGTTGCCTCAGGCCAACAGCCCCATAGTCTGCGAATGCTTCGGGGTCACGGAGCGGGAAATAGAACGGGTGGCCCGGGAGAACGGCCTGACCACGGTGGAGGATGTCACCGCCTACACCAAGGCCGGCGGGGGCTGCGGCCGCTGCGCGGAGGAGATAGAAAAAATCCTGGCCCGCCTGTCGGACCAGGGGGCCGAGGGCGCGCCCCCGCCCGCCCCGGCAACGGCCACCCCGGGCCGCAAGCTGACCTTCCTCCAGAAGGCCAGGCTCATTGAAGAGGCCATCCGCGAGGATATAGCCCCGGCCCTGATGCACGACGGGGGCGACATTGAACTGGTGGACATAGTCGGCGACGAAGTCCAGGTGACCCTAAAGGGCGCCTGCGCCGCCTGCCCGTCTTCCAAGCGCACCCTGGCCGATTTCGTCACGGGAAAACTAAGGGAACTGGTCTCGGAAAACATCACCGTCAGGGAAGTCCGGCCATGAGCGAGACGATCTACTTCGACAACAACGCCACGACGATGACGGCTCCGGAAGTGGTCGAGGCCATGCTGCCGTTTTTCAGCCGGCGCTACGGCAACCCCTCCAGCATGTATCCCTTCGGGGGCGAAACGGCCCGGGATATACGCCGGGCCAGGGAGGCCACCTCCGCCCTCCTGGGTTGCGACCCCAAGGAAATAATCTTCACCTCCTGCGGCACGGAGAGCGACAACACCGCCATCTGGTCGGCCCTGCGCACCCAGCCCGACCGCCGGCACCTGGTCACCAGCCGGACGGAACACCAGGCCATCCTGAGCAACCTGCCCTTACTGAGGAAAATGGGCTACCGGGTCACCGAGATCGGGGTGGACGAAAGCGGCCGGCTCCTGTGGGACCAGTTCCTGGAAGCCCTGACCCCGGACACGGCCCTGGCCACCTTCCTGTGGGCCAATAACGAGACCGGGGTCATATTCCCGGTGGTCGAAATGGCCGAGGCCTGCGCCGAGCGTGGCATCCTCTTCCACACCGACGCCGTCCAGGCCGCCGGGAAAATACCCCTCAACCTGGCCGCCACCAGGATAGACCTCCTGTCCATCTCCGGCCACAAGTTTCACGCGCCGAAGGGCGTGGGCGCGCTCTATGTGCGCCGGGGCCTTAAATTCTCGCCCTTCCTCATCGGCGGCCACCAGGAAAGCGGCCGCCGGGGCGGCACGGAAAACGTGCCCTATATCGTCGGCCTCGGCCGGGCCGCCGAATTGGCCCTGGCCAACCTGGATGACGAAAACACCCGGGTGCGGGCCCTCCGCGACAAACTGGAAAACGGCCTGTCCTCGGCCGTCACCCATACCCGCGTAAACGGCGGGGGGGCGGACCGGGTGCCCAACACCACCAACATCAGTTTTGAATACGTGGAAGGCGAGGCCATTCTGCTGCACCTGGCCGGCCAGGGCCTCTGCGCCTCCTCGGGCTCGGCCTGCACCTCCGGTTCCCTGGAACCCTCCCATGTGCTCCGGGCCATGGGCGTGCCCTTCACCGCGGCCCACGGCTCCATCCGCCTATCCCTGTCCGTCCACAATACGGAAGACGAGGTGGACCAGGCCCTCCGAATATTCCCGCCCATAATTGCCAAACTGAGGGCCATGTCGCCCTTCTGGCGGGGAGACGGCCCGGACCCGGGGGGACGCCTGACCTGTGAGACCGGGGCCTGCCAAGTCTGCGACCCCTAAAGGAATTTCAGACCCTTTCAGTGGGTTATTAAGGCCAATGTTCAGCCGACCGAAACCATATAAGAAGCGGGCCAACGTCTGGGAATACGTCTTGGTGGTTCTGATTTCCTGTAGCCTGTTTGGGATGGGCGGCTGGGTGTGGATTGATAATCGTTGGGCCTTCATCCCCGGGGTTTCCGATCCCGCCCAGGCCGGCTTGGAAATGGCCGCTCTGTTGGGCGCTGAGAGTGGGGCTGAGGCCCAGATCAAGGCTCTGTCTGTCGAGGCCGAGGCGGCCTTGCCTGTGGGCTTGATTGAAGGCAACGGCGATGAGGATGATGACCGGGTGGAACCCTATAGCCCGCCCCCTTTCCTGGCCGTCCGCAGTCAAACCATAGTATTAAAGAAGCCGGCCCGGATTGACCGGCGCCAAGTGGCTTCATATAAGGACATGGGTCAACTGAAAGTCGCCCCGGCCAGCACTTTACCCATTGAACGCCGCACATTAGCCACTTACAAGGATTTTGGTCATTTGAAGGTCGGCCCCGTCGGCGAGACCCCTTCAATTATCAGCCATGCTTCGGCTTCAAACCAAGGCCGCTCCAATTCATTTTGGGCGGCCTTCTTGCTTGATCTGGACTAGGAAGATGGCGGCCGTATCTAATATAAAAATTTTTAGGCCAGTACGTACTGCGCTGATGCTACTAGCCGTAGGTATTGGCAGTCTGTTAGGCATTGCTATAATTAAAGATCTTTATAACAATAGCTATATGATATCCGAATCAGGCATTGATGGTCACAGTCTAACACGGACGGAACGCTCTAATAATCTCTTATTTGACTATACTGGAATGACATTTCTGGTGGAGGCCCTCTATAAAGGGCCTCATGAGATCCTCAACGAAAAAACTCGTGCCTTCTTTGAACAACATCGGGACGATATTGTTTTCACAATTGTCTCACGTTATTCTGACGGCTCTGAAGAGACCATAGACGTTTACTTAAAGGAGTTAATGTGGCCTAGCCAATTACCAACATACCAAAAATATGGATATTTATCAAATATTGGCTACAGGTTCTATTTTAACCAAGGTAGCCCGGCAGGAGAAGTGGTGCGAATTTTTATTCCTAACAATGAAGTGTTACTTAAGTTATTAGACGATTATAAAGGATTTAGAATAGATTTTTTTGGCGGTTTCCCCCGGAATAAACTTATATCAATGATGGTTCAGGTTCTCCTTTTCTGTGACAGTTTAATCATTTACTCGGCCAACTTGAGTCTTCCAATATGGAGGCCTGAATACATCCCCATTAACCGCGTTTTGGCGGCAATAGCCATTTTTTCATTCACTATGTTGCTGGCGTTAATCGTCATTACTCTAAGGAGGCGTTATGTCAATGCCTAATTGGCTGTATATGAGTCCTGAAACCATTAAGTTCGATTTTTCCAACAATTCACGCTATACTATAACCATCCGCAATGATCGGTTGACCTTACCCCAATAACGGTACCAAGTGAAATGATAGTGTCTAGGCCTAAAATGAACGCCTCAAGCGTTCGCTAATGTAAAGACCTAAATGGTCTTTGTTCCGGACAAAGATCCGGTTTTCTTTTCTGAGATCAAGCCTGGAAAAAGGTTCCAGGTGGAACCTTGGTTCCGATGGAGCAGAGGCTCCGCGAAGGGAGCCACAGGCGACCGGAGCGGGGCCTCTGCTCTGGCTTATCGTCAGGCCGTCATCACCATTTCTGAGCCCAGGCCATTTACCGGCAACTAAGAAATGTCTTTTATGAAAAATGCTTTGGAGTTATGGTATAATATTCATATCATCTTCAGGGCGAAGGAGAGGCCTTGCGGAGCTTCAAACTTAAAAACAGAACATCAAACCGGCGCAGCATATATATTTTACCGAATATATTTACTACGTTATGTCTATTTTTCGGATTTTATTCCATCCTGGCCTCCATTGACGCGCGTTACAGCCTGGCCGCGTGGTTCATCTTCATTTCCGCCCTCTGCGACGGCCTGGACGGCACCGTGGCCAGGATGACCAACACCACCAGCCGCTTCGGCGTGGAATACGACTCCCTGTGCGACCTGGTGGCTTTTGGGACGGCCCCGGCGGTGCTGGCCTATCTTTGGGCTCTGACTCCAGGCGACCTGGGGCCTCAATATCCTCGGCTGGGCGTGGCCGCGGCCTTCATTTTCCTGGCCTGCGGCGCGCTGAGACTGGCCCGGTTCAACGTCTTTGCCGAAATGCGCGACCCTGGATTCTTCCAGGGTCTGCCCATTCCGGGCGGAGGCCTGATGATAGCTGCCACGGTGCTGTGGTACCACCGCCCGGGCTGTGAGAGTCAACCCTCCAGTTTCCTGATCCTGGCCCTGGTGCTGGCCCTGGCCTTTTTGATGGTTTCCAGCATGGATTACGTCAGCCACAAGAACAAGCTCCTGTTCCGCAACCGCCGGCCATTTGAGACCCTGGTAGCCGTGGTGTTGTTCATGGGCCTGATCATCGCCAAGAACCGCAGCGCCTTCCTGCCCCTCGGCCTGGTTTATCTGGCCAGCGGGCCGGTGGTGACGGCGATGCGGACCGGCCGGAGAAGGCGGGATGCCCGGGCCCCGGCCCAAGCGACCCCGGAAGCCTCCAAGACTCCGCAGAAAGACGAAACTTGAATCTTCTTTTGATCATAGCGGGAGCCGGACTCATCCTGGCCGCCGGTTTCATCCTTAAGGGCCGAAAAAGCCAGACCGACCGCAACGCACGCTATCGCGCGCCCCGGCCGGCCCTGAAGCTGGACCGGGCCTCGGCCGGTCTTGGCCGCGCCAAAGACAATTCCCCGCTTTTGTCAAAAGCCCGACCCCAGTCCTCGCCGGCCGCGCCCATCATGTTGGGAGCGGTGCTCCTGCTGCTCAGCCTCTGGCTGGCCGCGGCCTATCTCCGGCCCTCGGCCGAATCAGCCGAAACCAGGACCGCGGCGGCCCAGGCTTCCTCGCCGCCTCCACCGCCGGCCCCGCAGGTGGGGACTCTGGCCGGGCGCCTCTCCGCCCCCCCGGAGCCTCCGGCCGCGGCTCCGAACCGGCCTCCGGCCATAGCGGCCCCCGCGAAACAACCTTCCGCGGCCGCCGAAAAACCGCCGGCGGCGGCCCAGGCCGCCCCGGTGGCCGCCAAGGCCGCCCTTAATCAGGCCGCGTCCGCCCAGGCCGGAGGTAGCGCCTTAAGCCAGGTCGGCCTAATGCCGACCCGCCAGACGAAATCCACTCCCCCGGCGCCCCCGCCCAAAGCCCCGCCGGAACCTTCAAGCCGCCCGGCGGCCCCTGAAACCAAAACAGCCGCCCCCAAAACCCCGGCGGCCGAGCCGAACCAAGTTTCCCCTCCAGCTTCGCCGCCCCCCGCCAACTCCAATATGGTCCGGGCCGCCGCCGACCCGCCGGGCGGAAGCGGCGCTTCCGCCGCCGGGGCCGCCAGCCGCGGCATTCTAAGCAACACGGAGGGCTTCACGGTCCACCTGGGCTCATTCATGGACCGGGCCAACGCGGAAAAATTACAGGCCAGGCTGACCACCGCCGGTGAGCCGGCCGCCATTTCCCAAGCCACTATAGACGGCCGGCTCTGGTACCGGGTCCTGAGCGGCCGCTTTGGCACCCGGGCCGCGGCCGATGCCCACGGCCGGGATCTGCGCCGACGCGACCTGACCGACGGCAACGGAACCTTTATCGTCAAACCCATAAACAGCGACAATTAACGTCGCGGCACCGGAGGAAGATCCATATGGCAGAAGGACTGGTGCTTAATGAAAACCGAAACCTGATCCGCCGTGAGCTTATTTATTACCTGAAGGTGACAGACCGCCACACCGGCCTGGAACTGGGGCGAATGGGGGACATACACGCCGAAGGCATGCTGGTATTAACGCCGAAGCCCCTGCTCAGGCAGACTGTTTACAAGCTGTTCCTGGAACTGCCGAAGGCCATGGCCCAGGAGGAGGGGTACGCGGAACTGCCGATCCAGGCCGAAGCGCTTTGGAGCAGGCCTGGGCCCAAGCCCAGCAATTATTACGAAAACGGGCTTAAATTCCTGGACCTGCCTACCCAGGCCCACAAGGCCATCAAGCATCTCACGACTATCTTCGTGATGCCGGGCTGAAGTCTAAAGTCCCATGAGACCCCGGGGCCCGGGCGGCAGGTTGTGACATCGCCCGGTCTCTCGGTCCATCCAACTGCGGCCGCCAAGGGCCGCGCAAAAGTCCGGGGCGTGGATCCACATGGCCCCGAGGCTCTCTCCCCGGCAACCCTGCCAATGAAAGCAATTGCCCCGGTCGTAGGGCCGGGGCTTTTCCCGGTCATAGGGCCCGGGCCAGCGTTGCACCTGCGCCTGAAGAAGGCCGAAGGCGTCCAAGGCCCCAAGCCCGCCCGGACCCGCCGGACAAACGGAAACCGCCAGCCAGGCGGACAGGACCAAGGCCGGAAACATCTAAAAATCAATCCCAATCCAAGCCCAGGTCCACCGCTGGGGCGGAGTGGGTCAGGGCGCCTACGGAAATGAGATCGACCCCGGTTTGAGCCACCTCGCCGATGGTTTCCAGGGTAATACCGCCGGAAGCCTCCAGCCCGGTCCGGCGGGGGCCCGGGGCGTGAAAAGCCTCGGTCAGGGCCACGGCCCGCCGAAGGAGATCCGGGCCCATGTTGTCCAGGAGCACCAGGTCGGCCCCGGCGGCCAGAGCCTCTTTGAGTTGCTCCAGGGTATCCGCCTCCACCTCTATTTTCAGGGTATGGGGCGCGGCGGCCCGGGCCCGGGCCACGGCCAGGGCGATGGAACCGGCGGCGGCAATATGGTTGTCCTTGATCAACAGGCCGTCATAGAGGGCAAAGCGGTGATTGCGGCCCCCGCCGTGACGCACGGCCGCCTTTTCCAGAAACCGAAGCCCCGGGGTGGTCTTGCGGGTATCCACCACCGCCGCCGGGGCACGGCCCACGGCCTGGACATAGCGGGCCGTCAGGGTGGCCACGCCGGACAGGCGCATGAGAAAATTCAGGCAGACCCTCTCGGCCGTGAGGATACAGGCGGCCGGCCCGTCCAGGCGGGCGATTTCGGCCCCGGGGCCCAGGCGGTCGCCGTCGGCGGCCAGGGGCGTGAAGACTAGGCGCCGGTCCACCTGACGCGCCGTCTCCGCCGCGGCCGCCAGACCGGAAAGGACCAGAGCCTCCCGGGCCCGCAGGCGGGCGCGGCCTTCCAGTCCCTCGGGAATTATTGAGCTGGTGGTCAAGTCGCCCGGGCCCACATCCTCCCTCAGGGCCAGGGCCACAATGTCCTTTACGGCGGGATTCACCGCATATCCTTCAACAGGGCCAGGGAGCGTTCCACGGCCCCTCTGCTGGCTTCCAGGTCGGCCTGGCGCTGCCGCATCTCTTCCACGATGTCCTCCGGGGCTTTACGCAGATAGTCGGGATTGGCCAGCTTGGCCCGGGCCGCGGCCAGGTTCCGGTCCAGTCCGTCCAGCTCCTTTTCCAGGCGGCGGGTTTCTTCGGCCAGGTCGATGTGTCCGGCCAGGGGCACCCAGACCTCGCCCCAGGGGAAGGCGGTGAGGCTGGCTTCCCGGGGTTTGGCCTGGCCGGGGCCGGCCGATTCCAGGGCGGCGGAGCCGGTGAGTTTCAGCACCAGGGGGCTGTATAAAGCCAGGACCCCGGCCAGGGCCGGGTCTCCGGCCTTGATCACCGGGGTGAGGAGGCTGGCCTGGGGCACCTGGAAATCAGCCCGGATCGAACGCACGGCCCGGGTAACATCCATGAGAAAACCGATGCCGGCCTCGGCTTCCGGATCCAACCCGAATTCGTCCGCCCGGGGAAATGGCGCCAGCATGAGAGGCCCGACCGCCCCCGGGATCTTGGACCACAATTCCTCGGTGACGAAAGGCATGACCGGGTGGAGAAGACGCAGGATGACCGAAAGGGCCGCCAGCATCCGCCCGCGCACGGCCTCGGCCGCGGCCTCGTCCGGGCCGTAGAGGACGGGCTTGACCAGCTCCAGATACCAGTCGCAGAATTCATCCCAGACGAAATGATAGAGAGTCTCGGCCAGATGGTCATAGGCGAATTCATCGAGGTGCCGCCGGACCTGGGCCGTGACCCGGTTGAGACGGCTGGCCAGCCAACGGTCGGGAAGACCGGCCGCGAGTCCCGGGGCTTCCTGCCCCAGGCGGGCCCGGCCGGCGGTGGTCAGGACCAGACGGGCGGCATTCCAGAGCTTGTTGACGAAACGGCCGTAACCGGCGATACGTTCATCGCTCAAACGGATATCGCGGCCCTGGCCGGCCAGGGCGCAGAGAGTGAAACGGAAGGCGTCGGCCCCGAAGCGGTCTATGATCTCCAGGGGGTCCACGACATTGCCCTTGGATTTGCTCATCTTCCGACCCTCGGCGTCCTTGACCAAGGCGTGGATGACAACGGTGCGGAAGGGCGTCTCTTTCCGGAAATACAGACCCATCATCATCATCCGGGCCACCCAGAAGAAGATGATGTCAAAGCCGGTGACCAGGACGGAAGTGGGGTAGTAACGGGCCAGGTCCGGGGTCTGTTCCGGCCAGCCCAGGGTGGAGAAGGGCCAGAGGGCCGAAGAGAACCAGGTGTCCAGGACGTCCGGGTCGCGCTCAAGACCGGAACTTTGGCAATGGGCGCAGACTGAAGGGTCCTCCCGGGCCACGGTCAGGCCGCCGCAGCCGGCGCAGTGCCAGGCCGGGATCTGGTGCCCCCACCACAACTGGCGGCTGATGCACCAGTCGCGGATATTGTCCAGCCAGGCGAAATAGGTCTTTTCCCAGATCCGGGGCACGAAGGCGGTGCGGCCATCACGCACGGCCCGGGCGGCCTCGGCGGCCAGGGTGGCGGTCCGGACAAACCACTGCCGGGAGAGGCTTGGTTCCACCACGGTCTTGCAGCGGTAGCAGACACCCACCGCGTGAGTCAGGGTCTCGGTCCGGGCCAACAGGCCCCGGGCCTCCAGGTCCGGCAGCATGGCGCGCCTGGCCTCGAAGCGGTCTTGTCCGGCGTAGCGGCCCGCGACCGGAGCCAGACGGCCGTCCTCCTCGATGGCCCGGACCGCTTCAAGGCCGTGGGCCTGCCCCAACCTGAAGTCGTTGGGGTCATGGGCCGGGGTGATCTTCAGGACCCCGGTGCCGAACTCCCGGTCCACATAGGCGTCGCCGATGACAGGGACCGGCCGGTCGATCAAGGGCACCAGCACCCGGCGGCCGATATGGGACCGGTAGCGCCCGTCCTCCGGATGGACGGCCACGGCCACGTCGCCGAAAATGGTCTCCGGCCGGGTGGTGGCCACAGTCAACGCCCCCTCCCCTTCCTCAAGGCGGTAGTCCAGGTAGTAGAGGGCGTCCCGGCGGTCCTCATGCTCGACTTCCAGATCGGCCAGGGCGGTCAGGCAGCGGGGGCACCAGTTTATGAGGTGGAGAGCCCTATAGATCAGGCCGTCCTCGTAGAGGCTGACGAAGACCTCGCGCACGGCGCGGGACAGCCCCTCGTCCATGGTGAAGCGCTCCCGGCTGAAATCGCAGGAGGCGCCCAGCCGTCGCAACTGGCGGACGATATTGCCCCCGTATTCCTCCTTCCATTGCCAGACCCGCTTGACGAATTCGGCCCGGCCCAGGTCCTGCCGGGTCAGCCCTTCCCCGGCCAGGGCCTTTTCCACCACGTTCTGGGTGGCGATACCGGCGTGGTCGGTGCCGGGCAGCCACAGGGTGTTGTCCCCGCGCATCCGGTGATAGCGGATGAGGATGTCCTGGAGGGTCTCGTCCAGAGCGTGTCCCATGTGGAGATTGCCGGTGACGTTGGGGGGGGGGATGACGATGACAAAGGGCTCGCCGGGTTTTTCGGGATCGGCCCGGAAAAAGCCGCTCTCCTCCCACCATTTATAGATACGTCCCTCGGCCTCGCCGTGGTCGAAATTCTTGGCCATGTCCATAATGGTCCACCTCGGGCGCCGAAGGCTCTGAACGCCGCCGGCCGGAAGGACATTATCCTTCAGACGCGGCAAAAAGACAAGCCGGTGAGGCCGGATGGACCCGGCTGACAAATGACTTGAACCAAACCTCAGGAAATATTAACGCCGGGCCGCGGAAAGTCCGATAAGTATTTCAGAAGCCCGGTGAAAGGAGGCTCCCATGCTGGTCCATCCTGAAATATCAGCCCTGCTGAACCGTTTAAGCAAGTCGGACCCGGAAGCTCCAAAAAACGGGCCCCGGATCACCCGGGGGGACAAGTCAAGCAAGGGCGGCCTGGACAAGCCGAAAGACGCCCTGGCCTATTCCGGGGAAAGGGCGGAACGGGAAGACGAGGTGGATTACTTAAACGAGCGGGAATCCAAAGTCAGTTGCTACGCCTGATACCAATTAACTTCTAAAACTCATAGCCCAGGCGGAGAACGCCGCCCAGGGCCTGTCTCCGGCCCCAAGCCCCTTCCAAGCCGAAGCTGGCGGAAAATCCGTCCTCGCCCGAAAGTTTCAGCCCCACTTCCCCCACCAGGCTGTCGCCCCCCAATTCCGCAAAAGAGCCAGAAAGCGGACGGTCATTTATTTTAAGTTCCGCCCGTCCGTTGAACTCATGCTCCCAGGCCGCGCCGGCGTAGAGGATGCGCCCCTCGCCGGCCTGAAAGTCCGCCCGGGTCCCCAGGGTGAACCGGGTGGAATTGACATCGGCGACCTCGACCAATTCATCGATACTGTTGATCTCGATGACCCGCTTTTCACCATTCCCCTGGTGGCTCCACATGAGCCGGCTGTAAAACTCCAGTTCCAAGCTGTCGCAGGCGGCCATCTTCCACCCCGCGCCGCCGGCCGCGCTGAAATATGTGCCGGAGGAATCAGGCGGATCAACAACAGGCCCGTTATTACTATACAGCGTCTCCAGGCTGGTGCGGACCTGGCCGACCCGGAAGGCGCCTTCCATATAAATACGGTTATGGAATTCGGTTTTCACAAGAAAGCCGCCGCCCACATAGCGGGCGCGGCCCTCGCCCCGGAAGTCGTCGTCTGAAAAGGCCCGGCCGGTCTCGAAATTCCCCGTGCCGCCTTCGCCGAAAAAGCCGTAGGTGAAAGCGGCCAGGGGCGAATCATCAATATCCACCCTCCGGCCCAAACCGGCCAGAAAGGAGAAACCGTCGATCTCGGTGCGTCCGGCCCGGGAAAGTTCCTGGCGGCCGCCCGACATCCCGCCGAAAGCCCGGAGGCCCTCGGCCCCCTGGCTTTCCAGGGCCTGCCGGGCCGGGCCGTAGATCAGGCCCAAACCCTGGTTCAGGAGCATCTGGGAGGGAAGGCGGCTGTGGGCCAGGGCCCGCATCTCATTTACCGGCGAGGATTGAGCCTGGGCGGCCGCGCCCCAGAAAAACGAGGCCAGGAGTACAGAAAAAAAAACCGGGAACCGGAGAGCCATAAGCTTCATCTCTCGAAAGTTTTTTTGAGGGGTAATTTTAAATTATAGCCCAAAGCCGGCTGATTTTCAAGATATCCTGGCAGGCGTTTTTCAATATTTTCAGGCTGAAAGTTCGGCCAGGGCCCCCAAGGGAAAGGCCCGGTTGAAGCGGCCGTGGCCGAAGGGGGCGTTCATCAGCACCGGGCCGGGAAAGGCCTCAGCCGTCTCCCGAAGGAGGGCGCGGACCGCGGCCGGGGAGCCGCAACGGGTGAAGCGGCCGAAGACCAGGCCGCCCAGAGCCCCCCAAAGGCGGCTCTGACGAAGGGTGGTCAGAAGGCGGTCCAGGCGAAAGGGAGCTTCATCCACCTCTTCGACCAACAAGATGGCCCCGGCCGCCTCTGGCAGCCAGGAACTTTCCAGAAGGTGGATCAGGACGCAGAGATTGCCGCCCAAAAGAGGCCCCCGGGCCAGCCCGGGCCGCAGGACGTCCCGGGGGGAGAATCCCCAGCCGCCGGCCCGGGCCTGGGAAAAGAGGGCGGCCTTGAGGGCGGCCAGGCTGGCGCCTTCCAGCCGCGCCCCGGCCCGTCCCAGGGCGGCGACCATGGGGCCGTGCCAGCCGATGACTCCGGCGGCCCGGAGGCGGGCCAGATGCAGGGCCGTAAGATCGGAAAAACCGAGTATGGGCTTGGGGGGCCAGGCGGCCCAGCGGGAGGCCAGGTTCGGCAGGAGCCTCTGGCAACCCGAGCCGCCCCGCACGGCCCACAGACCACCCACGGCGGGGTCGGCCATTAGTTCTTCCATGACCTCCAGGCGGCACTCGTCGGAACCGGCCAGGTGGCGGGCCCGGCGAAAAATATTGGCCGGAACGCTCACCTTAAGGCCCCAGGTTTTCAGACGGATCAGGGCCTGGTCGAACTCCTGCCGGTCGAAATGGTGGGCCGGGGCGAAGAGGCCCCAGACCTGGCCGGGACCCGGGGCCGCGGGCCAGATCACTCCGGGGTCGGTTTCGCCCGACCACTGGAGCCGGGGGACAACCGCTTTCGGGCCGGGTCCGGTCATGATCACTCGATGACCCGGTAGGCCTGGCCCTGGTCATCGAAGAAGGTCAGGCGGGGGCGGTCGTCGTCGCCGGCGCTTAGGGCGGCCAGGGGCCGGCCCTGGCCGAGGGCCAGGGCCAGGCCGCTCTCCTTCTGGTCGCGCCACAGGGCCAGGCGGTCATGGCCCTGGTCGTCGCGGAAAATCATGGTCGGGTGGCCGCCGGCGCTCAGGCCCAGGGCGGCCCTCTCCCGCCCCCTCTGGTCGACCAGGCGGAAGGCCGGCCGGCCCTGGGCATTGAGGGCCGCCTGGATCTTGGCCGCCCCCTCCTTGTCCCGCAGCCAGATATGAGGTTCCCCGGCCTCGCCCAGGCCGATCTCCAGCCGGTATTCCCCGGCCTCGTCCAGCATGAACAGGCGGGGCTTGTCCCGCACCAGGGTCAGAAGCAGCCTGGTCCGGCCGCTGTCGTCAACCAGACGCAGTTCCCCGGCCCTCAGGACAGCCTGGTTATCAGCCCGGGCCGGCGTTGCCGTCAGGTGGGAGCCGACCAGCCCTCCCAAAAGGCCGGCGGCCAAGGCCAAGGCCGCTAAACAGGCATTATTACGGAACATCGCGCCCTCCTGTTTGAAAATATCCCCGCGACTTGCTATTATGAGGGCCGCTTGGTATAAGACAGCATGGCGAAACCGGACAAGACATTTGAAACCCCGGATGATCGGGTCATCAGAACTTTCGGGCCGGCCCTGAGGTCCCTGTGGTTCCTGTTCTTCGGCCTGGCCCTGGGGCCGGCCATCATTTTCTTCGACCGGGATCCCCAGGGCAGCCCCCTAATGTGGCTGGGCCTGAGCTTTTTGTGCCTGGGACTGATTTTACACCGTTTGAGCCTGAAATACACCCTCACGGAGAAAAAAATCGAAGCCCGCGCCTGGTGGGGCCGGGGCCAGGTGGAGATGGTCAGCCTTTCGCGGCTGGGCCAGGTGCGGGCGCGGACCGGCCTGGCCGGCCGGCTGGCCGGAGTGGCCCACCTGGAGGTTTTGAGCCTGGCTCCGGATGAAACCGGCCTGACCCTGCTGGGCCAGCCCGGCTACCAAGCCTTGGCCGACCACCTTGAAGCTCTGGGAGCCCGGGCCCGGGCCGTGGCGGAAGGCGTCAATGGCCACGGTTGACTATTACGCCGTCCTGGGAGTGGGACGCCAGGCTTCGGTCGAAGAAATCAAGAGAGCCTACCGCCGGCTGGCCATAAACTGGCATCCGGACCGCAACCCAGGTTCCCGGGTGGCCGAAGAACGCTTCAAGATCATCGCCGAAGCCTACGCTGTCCTGAGCCGCGCCGCCACGCGCCGCCAATACGACACCCTGGGCCCTACCGAGTTCAAGAACGAATTCAGCCAGAAAGACATTTTCCAAGGTTTTGAACCCAGCGATTTTTTCGACTTGTTCGGCCAGGACGAGGTCCCGGACAGCTTAAAGAGCATCTTCGGCCAGGGCCCGGCCACCGGCCGGAACCTCGGTGACCATGACTTCTTCCATGAGCTGTTCGCCGGCTTCGGCCAAAAAACCCCCAAATTCCGCCCCCCGGACATCACCGTCACCCTCCAGCTGACTTTCCGGGAAGCCGCCCTGGGCACTGAAAAAACCGTGGCCTACAACACGCCGGCCGGGGTGAGCAAGATGGCGGTGACGGTTCCGGCCGGGGCGCACCAGGGCCAAAAAATCGTGCTCAAGGGACGGGGGCCGGCCGGCCGGGCCGGCCAGAGCCCCGGCCACCTTATCATAACCCTGGCCGTGAGCCAGGACCCCGATTTCAGGCGCCAGGGCTGGGACCTGATCACTCGCCTGATCCTCAAGGCCGAAGACCTGGCCCGGGGCTGCCGTCCCCTGGTCCAGCCCCTGGCCGGCGCCCCCCTGCGCCTGACCGTTCCGCCCGGGGCCCGGGCCGGAGCCGTCTTCAGGATCCCGGCCCACGGTCTGCCCAAACCGGACGGGACCAGGGGCGACCTTTTGGTGAAGATCCAGCTGGGGTAAACAGAGGCTCAAAATGCCCGGCGGTAATGCTCCACCGTCCGGCGCAAGCCCTCCCGGACATCTATCCCGGCCCGGAACCCGAGCAATTTTTCAGCCAGGCCGATATCGGCCTGGCTGCGCCGAATGTCCCCAGCCCGCGCCGGCGCATAAACGGGGCGGATATCGGTCCCCAGGACGATATTGAGATGGCGGACCAATTCATTGAGGGTCATGGCCTCCCCCTGGGCGATGTTCAGGACTTCACCCTGAAAAACCCCCGGGCGCCGGAGGGCGGCGAGGTTGGCTGCCACTACATTGTCGATGTAGATGAAGTCGCGGCATTGCTCACCGTCGCCGTAGATGGTGGGGGGCCGGCCGGCCAGCATAAGGGAGATAAATTTGGGGATCACGGCGGCATATTCGCTGTCTGGGTTCTGGCCGGGGCCGAAAACGTTGAAATACCTCAGGGAAACGGTTTCAAGCCCGTAGCAGCGGGCCGCGGCCAGGGCGTAGTATTCCTGGGCCAGCTTACCCACGGCATAGGGGCTTAAGGGCTTAGGCGGCATGGTCTCAACATTCGGCAGGACTTCGGTGTCGCCGTAGGCGGCGCTACTGGCCGCCTGGACCAGGCGCCTGACGCCCGCGTCCCGGGCGGCGCTCACGAGGGTGGCCGTGGCCGTAATTGAGGAATGAAGACAGGCCAGCGGGTCGTCGATGGAACGGGGGACCGAGGGTATGGCGGCCTGGTGGATGATGCCGGTAACGCCTTCAACGGCGCGCCGGCAGACCCCCGGGTCGCAAAGCGTGCCCTCCACAAAGCGGAAACGGCCTTCCAGGTCGGCGATATTTTCACGGAGGCCGGTGGAGAAATCATCCACGCCGACTGTTTCGACGCCCTCGGAGATCAGGCGCCTGAGAATGTGTCCGCCTATGAATCCGGCGCAGCCGGTGACTAAAATGCCGGGCATGGCTTAAACCTTCCGTTCGCGGCCCGGGAGGGGC
>Ga0082212_10005668_pt1 | contig 16952 bp, 12 predicted proteins | sample TergutNt197P3_FD_71548 | JGI IMG/M metagenome (GOLD analysis project Ga0082212, IMG submission 71548) | Neocapritermes taracua P3 segment gut microbial communities from Petit-Saut dam, French Guiana - Nt197 P3 | ecosystem: Host-associated > Arthropoda: Insects > Digestive system > Gut ... | reverse complement strand
CGTATGCTCCCCGACCGTGCTATCATGCACGCGTACAAAGGGGGGCATTTTGTTCCCCGAATAAACGCCCCCCAAAAAAGGGAATATAATAAGGAGGAAAAACATGAAGACAGCCAAAAAACTCTTAGCACTGGTGCTCGTCCTTGTCATGGCAGTCGGTTTCTCGTCATTCGCAATGGCGAAAGACGCGGCGACATACACTGACATTGCCGACGTCACCGATCCTGACGAACTCGAAGCCATATACGTCCTGTCGGCGCTCGGGATCACACAGGGATATCCTGAAGGAAACTTTGGTCCTTCGACAAAGTTCACAAGAGCAGAAGCCTCGAAGATCATAGCCTGGATGCTTCTGGGATCAAAGGCAGATAATCTTCCCAAAGCCGCTACGGTGTTTAGTGATGTTCCGTCAGATTTCTGGGCGAGCGGGTACATTTCGTACTGCACAGCGCAGGGAATCTTGGTTGGATACGGCGATGGAAAGTTCGGACCGAACGACACAGTAACAGCAGCGCAATTCACCATCATGCTGCTCCGTGCGCTCGGGTATGGCCTTAAGGGTGAATATACCGGCGATGCGTGGGCTATGAATGCATACCTTGACGCAACCAAAGATGAATGCGAAATCTTTACGCTTGATGTTGACTTTATGGCTGACGCAACACGCGAGCAAGTCATTGTTTATGCTTTTAACGCGTTGAACGTACACGAAGAAGAGAAGACCGAGCAGGTAGAGTCATTCATTATTCTCCCAGCGGTCAACTACAATGTAATCGACGCATCTTATACAGCGTCTGTAAAAACTGCTCTGGCAGCTTTAATTGCAGAAGAAGACACTTACGAATCACGTGCAGATGCAAGAACCGCTGTTGCAAGAGTTGCGCCGGAAGCTATTTATAATGTCCATTACACAACTGAGTCGTCCGTGACCACGAAAGTTATTGCGGTTGATTCTCTTGCGTATAAGGTTTTCGGGTTAACCAAAGAGACGTCAAGCGATGACCTTGGACGACCTGGAATAGTTGACTGGATTTACAAGAGAGCTTCTGTCTACACAGTCAATGGTGATGATCCGGTTGCTACATTCGATAAGAGTTTCACTCAAGCTGACCTTTACAAAATTACAGGTAAAGGCGCAAACTCTCCTGCTGCTAATGTTAAGACAATATGGAATGATGAAGACGGGCAAAACGCAAAAGCAACGCCCACATCACTGACTTCGCTCAGAACCGGAACCACAACTCCATCCGATGCTGCAATTGGTAATGGCGTAAGAACCGAAATTTACAAAGTTGGAAACGACTTCCTTGGGGTTGTGATTGAACCCAGCTTTGCGAAGTTGACCATTAAGCCGACTGCTGCTACAGGAATAAAAGGAGCGTTCAACACCTACACAGTAGGCAGTGCAGAAGGTGTCATTTTCACATCGCATGTTGATGCTGCATTTGAGCCGGACGATGTTGTCATTATCGGTGACGTCGCAAATGGTGACTATGTACTCTATTATCAAGGCGACTCATTGCTTTACATTGAGGCTGTGGAGGAAGTTGAGGGGGTTCTTACCTCAATATCAAGTGCTGGTGTCTTTACTATCGATGGCAACAAGCTAAGCAAAGCTGCTGCATGTACAACCAGTACTTTCACTGTCATTAAAGATGCGCAGACTTTCTATGTGGATAGTTTCAACAATATTCTTGGTATTAAGGATGCTGCTGCTCCACCGCTTGCTGTTGCATTACTTGTGAATATCAGAGCGACAAAGGTTCTTGTAGACAATGAAGTCGTAGATAAATTCATAGCAACGATTGTTGATCTTGATGGAACAGTCCAGACTGTTGATACAGATGCCTCAGCTGAAGCTTCAGCGAAGTATGATGGATGGCTTGGATTGGTCGTATCTTACAATGTTACAGATGGAAAATACGTGTTTAAAACAGCGTTACCAACAGGTGTGCTTGCTGATGACAACATCACAGAGATTACAAAGGGTTCTGTAGTCTTGACTTCCGGGAGTACAGTTAAGAATGCAAATAACTCAACATTATTTGTTGTTGTGAACTATGCTGACTCTTCAGCTTCTACACCTCCCAATGGCAAGGTAACCGTTTACAATGGTATCGGTAATGCTCCATCCTTCATAGGATTGACAGAGACAACTGCTGTCAGCTATCCTGCCCCCGGAGCGTCAACCGCAAATCAAATTGCGAATATTGTTTATATCTATGATAACAAGGCCGCCACTGCCACAAGCAGCTATGTCTACTATGCTGGAACATACAGCCAGGTCGCAGGTGGATACGACGTCGAGCTGATTATTGATGGAGAAGCTGTTCCGACATTCATATCAACTGATGAGTTTGACACGAAACTGAAGGCTAAGGCAAACACTCTGTTTACGTCGCTTAGTATAAGCGCTACTGGTTCAATTGATGGTACTCCATCTGCAAGAGCTGCTGACGAAACTGGTGGTTCTGTTGCAAACGCCGGTGGAGTGCTGTTGTATACAAGTGTTGCTCTTGTTCCTGACGTTCTTGGGTCAATTGCTGATACTGTACCTGTATATACTTTCAAGGTCAGTAACATCGCTTTCCCGGCGACTCTAAGCGTAGGTACTGCTGCAGATTTAGATGTACCTGTTGCCTTGGGCGCTAATGGCGAAGTACACATTATTAAGAACGCAGGAGGAGTTATCTCTGCAGTCTATCTCATTCTCTACCCGTAAGCTTTCAAACAATCGCAACTCCCCACCCCCCGCACAAACAACAAGCAAAACAAAATCCCCTTCGGGGGATTTTGTTTTGCTTCCATATGCAGCTTTCCATTGTTTTATCCTACCCGCTATATGCATAGACCAACGATTCGCCCTTGACGTTTTCGTTCACCCTTATGGACATGATGACAGCTTGCTCCCGTGTCGCACTCGCATAATTATTCGCAACTTCATATGCTGTGACTGCACGAGGCGAGAAGCAATTATCCCCGGTCCCGTTGATTACTCCCATTAGGTACAAACCGAACCGTGGGACGCACGGGGGATAGCCCGATCAAAATCCTGCTGTTGGGCAGAAGTTTCCGGGAACACCACTTCAAACGCTTGCTGCGTTAGGTGGGGGAGCACATCACAACTCTGCGCTTGGCTGCTTCGCTCCCAGCGGTACAATCTCTATCGTATAGCCGAGTGGGCGTGTAACAGAATGTAGAAAACTCTACATATATGTGTTAATCTATACAAATAGTGCATATTCTTGTTGACGTTTGCTGCCTTGTCATGTATAATGAAAGCATGGATAAGTTAGTTTCAATAGGCAAAGCAGCAAAGATATTAGGCGTGTCCGAAATGACGTTAAGGCGCTGGGACGAGGAAGGGAGGCTCGTCTCTATAAGGACTGAGGGCGGGCACAGGCGCTATGATATCTCAAAAATCAAGCCTGAATCGGTTCATAGGCACAGTTTCTATGAGGATCGTACGACAATAGCATATGCGCGCGTGTCAAGCCACGATCAGAAAGACGATTTGGAACGCCAGAAGCAAGTATTGGAGCTGTTCTGCTCAAAGAACGGCTGGCGCTTCGAGATCATCTCAGATTTAGGCTCGGGGATGAATTATTACAAAAAAGGTTTGGCGAAACTACTGAGCGCAATACTTGACGACCGGGTAGGGCGGCTGGTATTGACTCATAAGGACAGGTTATTACGTTTCGGGGCTGAACTGGTGTTTTCGATATGTGAAGCGAAAGGCGTCGAGGTCGTAATAATCAATCAAGGCGACGACACGACATTTGAGGAAGACTTAGCAGCCGACGTACTGGAGATCATCACGGTGTTTTCTGCAAGGCTGTACGGCTCACGGAGCAGGAAGAACAAAAAGTTGCTGGAAAATGTAGCTCAGGCAGTGGAGGATTCCGTAAATGATCCGGGGGCATAAGATACGGCTGTATCCTAATAATAAGCAGGCGACATACTTTGCAAAAGCATGCGGGGTCGCCCGTTTTGCGTACAACTGGGCGCTGACGGAGTGGAAGCGAAGGTACGAAGCGGGGGAGCCCGTTTCAGAATCAGAGCTGCGCAAGGCGTTGAACGCGGTAAAGCGCGAGCAGTACCCGTGGATGTTCGAAGTGACAAAATGCGCGCCGCAGCTTGCGATAAAGAATGATTTGAACAATGCATTCAGGAACTTTTTCGCGAAAAGGGCGGAGTTCCCGAAATACCACAAAAAAGGCGCTCACGACAGCTTCTCGATATCAAACGACCAGTTCGAGGTCGACGGGCGTAAAGTATGGATACCGCTTTTGGGGTGGGTAAACATGGCTGAGGCGCTGAGGTTCGAGGGGAAGATCATCGGCGCTGCTGTTAGCCGGACGGCGGATAAGTGGCATATATCCATACAAGTTGAAATGCCGGAACCCGTGAAGACAAGGACGTGCGAAAACCAAGCCGTTGGCGTCGACCTCGGAGTAAAGGCGTTTGCCACACTTTCAGACGGGACTGTCATACCCGGCGCGAAAGCAAGCAGGCAGTATGAAAAGAAGCTCAGGCGGCTGAATCAGGAACTATCCAGAAGACAGGTGAAAGGCGTCACAGATACCTCGAAAAAAGGGGAAGAGAAGTCAAATAACTTCAAGAAGACTAAGCGGAAAATATCACGCTTATACGCAAGGATGGCTGCCGTCCGGTCTGACCAGACTCACAAACTAACGGCAATGCTCACACAGAAATACTCTGTGATCGGCATAGAAGACTTGAACGTAAAGAGTATGATGAGTAATCACAAGCTGGCGCGGTCAATAGCAGACATGAGCTTTTTTGAGTTCCGGAGGCAGCTTGAGTACAAAGCCGAAACTGCAGGAGCGGAAGTTATCGTCGCCGATATGTGGTTTCCCTCAAGCAAGATATGTAGTCAATGTGGCTATGAAATACCGGAGCTAAGCCTTGCTACACGAGAATGGACATGCGCGCAATGCGGCGCAGTGCATGATAGGGATCTCAACGCCTCATTGAATCTGAAGAATTACGCCGAGCGAAGCGCGTAATATAAAATCAACGCCGTGAGTTACACGGTTTCAGCCTGCGGAGAGTTCTTGCATTAGCTCCTCTGTGAAACAGGAATTGAACATCAGATTTATTCATGTATGTTTAGGTTTGTGTAAGTTTCAAATAACGGTATACAGTCTGACGACCAGCAGTACGTTGCGGACCTTGGCCTCATACGCACCCGCCCTGCTGTCTGCATCAGCAACCGGATATATCAGGAGATCATCCCGCGCGAACTGACTTGGGTAGCGCAAACGCGCATCCCTAACCAGGAGCAGGCATGGTATATCACGCCGGAACATCGTCTGGACATGCAGAAACTACTCGCTGCTTTCCAGCAGTTCTACCGTGAAAACGCCGACGTCTGGGTCGAAGGCTTCACGTACAAAGAAGCGGGCCCGCAGCTTTTACTGCAGGCGTTCCTGCAGCGTATCATTAACGGAGGCGGGCTTATCAACCGGGAATATGGCCTCGGGCGAAGGCGAACAGACATTTTCATAGAATGGCCTCTGGATGAAAGCCAGGGGATACACGGTCCGCTGCAACGCATAATCATCGAGATAAAACTGCGCCGGGGGGAAGCGTCCGAAACCATCATCGCCCTTGGCTTGGAGCAAACCGCTGACTACTCACGCCGTGCCGGAGCGGACGAGTCGCATCTGATAATAATCGACTGCACCCCGCGCAAGACATGGGACGAGAAGATATGGAAGCGTGAAGAGTGTTTTGAAGCAATGCCGATCACAGTCTGGGGCGCCTGACGCCGGATCTGCTCGAATGGACGGCAAGAAAATTAGTTTTAACTGACGCTGTGTTGCTCGTAGGTTCGGTAGGCCAGTGCGAACGTATACAAGTCCCACATATCATGATCCGGTTCTACTGTGAACGATTCGACGCCGTCGGGAGGAGAATCGCCGGGAGGAAAACCACCGGGAGGAGAGTCACCGGTTGAAAAGCCGCCGGGGGATAAACTGCCGGTAGTTGAAGCGCCGGTAAATCCTCCCATGAACTGTCCCGGATGTACTGCGTCGCCCGGATAATATATTGTGTACGTCCCTCCGGGCTTGACCGGGAAACCTGTCATGTACATATTACCGTCGTATACAACGGCGCTGTCGCAAAACCAGGCCCATTCGCCGGGAACGACCTCGCGCCAGACGGATACCATAGAGAGAGGCGCCGGCTCGCCGACGAGCCGGGCTACAACGACCTTGTCTGCAGCTACATCGCTGAGCGGGTCGTTTTTGCGCTCATGTACGCGCGTACAACTTGCAACCCCCGCAGCCCCGGCAGCCTCCGCAGCCCCGGCAACCCCGGCAGCCCCCGCAGCCCCGGCGCCCCCGGCAGCCTCCGCAACCCCCGCACTAGCGCCGATCCTGCTCATATCCAGCCACTCGAAGCCGTAGAGCGCGGCGGCTTCTTCGGACAGTTGGAAATCATACCCGTCGGCGTCCGCAAACCCGGGGTCGGAGAAGAAAAACCGGTTGTTATCGACCTTCCCGTACTTCGGATCGGCCGGCACATAATCAGGAAGCTGCGTTGAGCGCCCGTTCATCTCCTTCTCAAGATACACGATTAGGTTGTCGCAAACCCGTGATATAACGGGGTACAGGTCCTTCTTCTCGCTTGCCATATACTCATAAAACTCATATGTTTCGGGATACTTCCCGCGCCAGTACGGGTCCTTATAAAGGCCGCTCAGGTAGTACCGGCTCACGGAGTATCCCTTATCGGTCGTGATAAATTCCGCCCCGTCTTCGCCGCCGTATAAGTCACGCAAAAACTCACCAGGATATTCCAGAACATAGTCGCAATCGATAAAAATATTCCCGACGATGGTCTTTGGGCTTATATGATCTATGAGATTCTCGATACACGGGACGTTATAGACGACGTTATACGAGAAATCACGAAACGGCTGGAGGTTGTCGTACGCCGCGACGCCGCGCCGGGCAAACCCGAAACCATAGCTGAGATGTCCGCGGTTCGTGATATCGTGGAAGTAGTTGTAGCGTATCAGTACGCCCTCGTTCTGGTTGAGATAGTTAAGATATATCGCGCCTGTATCCTCCGCCATGTCGCATGGGCTATCGCAGAACTCGTTGTATGTTATCGTCGTATCGATGACATTACCGTTTATCGCCTGTCCGAGGCAGAACATAAACGTGTTGTTTCTGACTGTAATGCCGCAGCCGTTGATCCCGAGACCAGAGAAATAGCATGAGCCGATGAGCCCCGAATGCCTTACGATATTGTTCTCGAAAACTGCCCCTCCCGGTTCGCGCCGCCCGACGCTGCCCGAGTTAATTACAGCGGCTTTCCGGCCTGTGTTGAGGAACAAACAGCCTGTGACGCGGTGGTTATACCCGTTTACCGCAGCTTCAGCGTCGTCGAGCAGGCGCTCAAAATCATCAGTCCCGCAGGCGAGGGCGAAGTCGTAGGTTGCGGTCACGCTGTCGCCGATTATCACGCCGTCTACGCCGAAGTTTTTAAATGTGCAGTCCTCTACGGCGCAGTTTTCGCCGCCTGTGATCAGCATAACCGACTTTTTTGTCAGTTCAAAGCTCAGACCCGCGAATGTGACGTACGACGCGCCTTCGGACTTTATCATATAGCTGCCTTCGAAGCGCGAGAGCTTTACGACCGCGCATTCCATATCTTTTGTCGGGTAGAGATAAAGAACGCCCGCGTCCTTATCGATGTAGTACTCGCCCGGCCGGTCGAGTTCTTCGAAAACATTGGCAAAAGCAAAGCGCCCGCGTTCCTGAACTCCGGAAACAGGCGCCGCGCGCAGTGTTACAATCTGGGATTTTACGTCGAACTTTTCCGCGACTACCTCGGTTCCGAAAAACTCCCAGCCGGTCATACCAAAAACGATAATATCCTCAAGGTTCTTCCAGCGGCTGACGCGGTCCTCATAGTACTTGAAACTGCACGGCTTGCCGTTCGGCTGCTCGGTGACAGGGTCAAACCCGGACTCGACGACGTCGTGGATCATCAGATATTGATTATACGGGTTTTCGGTGAATATGCCCTCTGTCTTGTTGGGGTAACGCGCGAGGTGGAGCGCGTCGTCGTCGATGAAAACCTGAAGCCGGGGAGTAGCATAGCCGTTTTCATAATACTCCGCGGCTGCGAACTCGCGCAGATTGCCATCCTGCCAGAAGTCTTTGGAATAATCGAGGTCGTCCGCCGTGAAACCGTTCGCGAACAGGTCATAGCACAGCACGCTGCCGCGAGCATCGGGGTATAGCCGCGACAGCATTTCCGCGTCCGTTACTTTGACAAAGTCCGCGCCCCTGATATAGGCGCCGCCTGTAAAGACAGGCGACTCACCGGGGTAGGCACAGTATCGGACTGGTGATGTGCGCGTCCCGGAGTCGCGTTCGTCAAAGCAGACGGTTTCCACAGCGTGGTATAATCCTCCGCGAACATACACTGTCACGCCGCCCTCCGGCAACCCGCCATCGGACTTCATCGAACGTATTTTGTTGCGCGCACCGGCGAGAGTCGCAAGGGGCAGCGCTTCGCTGCCCGGGTTGCCGTCGTCGCCGTCTGTTGCGACGAACAGCGCGGCGCCCAGCCTGCTCATGGAACTATGTCTGTCAACGCCGCCGCCCTGTCCGTTGACGAGGCAAGACTCTGTATCGCTGTCGAACACGCTACCGCCGCCGCCGTCTGCATCACTATTGCTGCCATCAGCTGCGCTGCCGCCGCCTTGTCCGTTGACGAGGGCCGACTCGCCACCGCTACCGCCGCCACCACCTATTACGCTGCCGGCTTCGCCATAAGAAGCGGAATAGTCTGTACACCCGGGAAAAAAGGCAAACATGAACAGCGAACAGATCAATAGTACTATGTATCTCTTCACACGGAAACCTCTACGTTATTTTTGTCTCGTTTCGCTTGGAGGAGACTCTCCCAAAATTCCGTACAGATAAAACGCAAGCCCGCCGGCTAACATAGCTAACAGTCTCCTTTTGTGTTAAGCACAACAAGATAAAGCGGGGAAGCTGCTTCAAAAAGCGTTGTAATACGCCTGAACAACACTATTAACGCATCACTGCCGACGCCAAACGAAGTCACGCGTTAAACGCAAACACTCTCGGCAGCCGCAAGAATCCTGTCGCCTGTCAAACCGTAGTGCTCCAGCAACTCCCCGTATCCGCGCGCGCTGCACCCGAACTCGTCCTTGACTCCGATGATCTCCAGGCGGCGGCCGTCGCCTCTCAAAGCTTGCGCGACAATGCTTCCCAAACCGCCGATAACGCTGTGTTCTTCGGCTGTCACAATGCCTTTCGTTCCGGCTGCGGCTTCGATGATCGCTTCATCCGCGACCGGCTTAAGGGTGCTTACATTTACCACGCGTACTGATATCCTGCCCCTTAGCTTTTCAGCCGCTTCAACAGCGCAGACAGCCATATATCCCATTGCGAATACTGTCACATCGTCGCCCTGCGTCAGAACAGACGGCTTACCAACAGTAAAGCCGTCTGTTTCCGCGGTTACGTTTTCATAATCGTTACGGTTGATCCTGATGTAGCAAGGCCCGTTTATATCTGCTGCGGCCCTGACGACTTTTACTGTCTCGTTAGCGTCTACCGGGCAAAAGACATGCATATTCGGAATGGCTCTCATTATGGCGATATCTTCCACAGACTGGTGCGTCGCGCCGTCGCCAAAGTCGGACAGGCCTGCGGAAGAACCGCATATTTTCACGTTAAGCTCACCGATGGCGATTGTCTGGCGGATTTGGTCGAAAGCCCTTCCCGCGGAGAACACAGCAAACGAATGCGTGAAAGGTATTTTACCGGTCTGCGCCAACCCTGCGGCGACGGACGTCATATTCGCCTCGGCGATCCCCATCTCAAAATAGCGCGCGGGGAACGCTTCTCCGAAAAGAGCCGACATTGTGGACTTGCCTAAATCGGCTTCCAGTGCGACGATTCTCTCGTTTTCGCCTCCGAGCGTCAGCAGTGTCTCTCCATACGCGACCCTTTGATTAGTATAACCCATGTTTTCGTATCACCTCACAGCGCTCAGCTTAGTTCTTCGATAGCTTTTGCGTAATTTCCTTCCGTCAACACCCCGTTGTGGAAAGATGCGACATTTTCAGCAAAACTGACGCCTTTACCCTTTATCGTATGCGCGATGATCATAACGGGTTTCCCGGTGACACGGTCCGCCTCGTCAAACACTTCCAGAAGCGCCGCTATATCGTGCCCGTCCACTTCCAGCACATGCCATCCGAAGGCGTCCCATTTAGCGCGGACGTCGCCGATATCAAAATGGTCGTTGCAGAACCCGGTCGCCTGCAGGCGGTTCTTGTCGAGGATCGCGACTAAATTGTCCGCTTTATACACACAAGCAGCCATAGCCGCTTCCCATATTTGCCCTTCCGCCATTTCTCCGTCACCGATAACCACATAAACTTTGCGATCGCTTTTATCGAGCTTCAACCCCAACGCCATCCCGAGACCGATCGACAAACCCTGTCCAAGCGACCCGGTACCCGCCTCGATACCGGGAGTTTTCCTCACGTCCGGATGCCCCTGAAGCATGGATCCGATCGACTTTGTGTTCAATAACTCGTCTTTTGGAAAGACGCCGGCAAGCGCGAGCGCGGAGTATTGAACGACTGCCGCGTGGCCCTTGCTGAGCAGAAACCGGTCCCTGTCAGGGTCGTACGGGTTTCCGGGATCGAACTTCATTTTGTGGAAATATAAAACAGTGAGGATATCGGCGCTTGAGCATCCGCCCCCCACATGTCCCGCGACGCCTATACCGATACTCTCGATCATTCCCCGGCGCACGCGCTTTGCGGTCTCCCGCAAGTATTCTACAGTCTCAACATCGTATTTCATTTCTAACATTAATTACCTAGCATTATTTTGACAGCGCTGCCGTCGTTATTATCCGTAAGCCGTTTGAATGCTTCCGCCCCGTCCGCAATAGGATAGTAGTCTGTGATGATTCTCTCCAAATTCTTTCTTGACTCGGGGAGAAGGCTAACGCACTGCGAAAAATCCGAGATTGTGAAAGCGTATGAACCGCGGATCGTCAGTTCCGCCGTTACGATCGCCTGCATGTTGATCTCGATCATCTTTTGCGCGTTACCGATCCAGACCGCTGTGCCGGAAGAATGAAGGGCGTCGAGCGATGACACTGCGGATGCGTTGATCCCGACAGCCTCAAACGCGAAGTCGCATTTCCCGCCGCCTGTCATAACATTTATCGCATCAGAGAAATCTGCAGTTTTAGGATTGATTGTCCCATCCGCGCCAATGCGGGACGCAAGTTCAAGGCGCTTGTCAAATGTGTCGCTTACAATAACATGTCTTGCTCCGAAAAGCTTCAGGACCATTACAACGAGCAGTCCAATCGTGCCCGACCCTACCACAAGGATGTGATTTGCGGCGGATACCTGATCCTTGATTTTTGAAACCGCGTTGTAAGCGACGGCGAACGGCTCGGCCATTGCGGCAGTAGCGGGAGGGACGCCCGGATCGTATGGGAGCATATACTCCTGTCGGACCCGGATGTACTCAGTCATGGCGCCGTCGCAGTCCATCACGCCCAGATGCGGGGCGGTTTCGCAGATGTTTGTACGGCCATTTTTGCAGTTTCGACAGCTACCGCAAAACAGTTTCGGATACACGACAACCTTTGTCCCGACAGGGTATTTTCCGCCTTCCGGAGACTGTGCGACAACGCCCGCGAACTCATGCCCCATGATCATCGGGGCCGTCCTTCGCCCTGTCTTTCCAAGATAACCCTCGTAGTCCGATCCGCAGATCCCGCACGCGTCGACCTTGATGAGATACTCGTCACGCGACGGCTCCGGAATATCTATCTCCCTGAGCTCAATGCTCTTGACGCCGGTATAAAACAGAGCTTTCATCTGCGCCTCCTGTCATACGGTCATAATGTGTTGGTTGATCGCTCAAGCCGCAGCCTGCCCTACTCCGTACTCCATACGCGCAGATCAGTAGAATGGTCACTCGCTTCATGCTGCTACCTCAATCCTTAGTACCGGGTTATAGCGCTTATGCCTGCGCTGCTCACCTGTGCGCGTAAGCCTGCGCAATGTTAAGCATATGGTCTCCGATACGCTCAAAGTCTGTCAGCATTTCAGAGAAAATAATACTCGCTTCCGCTTCGCATGTTCCATCCTTCATTCTGTCAAGCTGGTGCTCGCGGAATAAAGCAGTTATATCGTCTATTAGCTGCTCCGCCTTTACCATTTCGGTAAGCATATCGCTTGTATCACCGCGTATCTCGCCGGAATCACCCGGTACGTATATCCGCTGTGATATATTATCCAGAGCGTCGCTGCACACCTTATGCATCTCCCTCACTTCACCGAGCGCAGTATCGGACAGCGATACCCCGTATGTTATCAGGTTCCTCGCGGAATCCGCGAAATTGGTTGCGTGGTCGCCTATTCGTTCAATATTACCCGCAACCTTAAGCATGGCGCTTATAGTCTCCGCGTCGTTTTGCGGCATTTCTGCCGAAATCGTATGCGATATGAAGACGGCGATCTCTTTGTTGAGGTAATCAACGATATCTTCATTTTTATTTATCTCGTCCATGTACTTCGTTGTCTTTTCTTCAATCGACATGAAACCCAGCACAACATTACTCTTGGCAAACTCAAACATTCTGTGTATTTCTCTCAGGAGTTGGGTCACAACAATTGCGGTGTAGCCGATGCTGTGCTCCATCGCTTCACGATGGTTTATGTATGCCAGACGCATGTCGCCGACTTCTCCCTCCTTTTCCGGAAGAAGCTTTTCGGCGAATCCGGCGAGATGCTTACCGAACGGCAGGAGAATAACAGTCATTACCACAGCGCATAATGTATGCATGTTTGCTATCTGCGCTGCTGGATTTGCAGGAGTCAGACCGGAAACAAAATCAATGAGGCCGGTAGTTTTGAAGAGAATAGCAAACAGCACTGCTTCTATAATATTAAACGAGTAATGGGTTATAACAACGCGCTTTGCTTGCCGATTCCCACCGATAGACGCAAGCGCCGCCGTTATGCATGTCCCGATTTTCATGCCAAGCATAATGTAAACTGCGCCGTGCAGCTCAATCAGCCCGCTCAGCGCCAGAGTCTGGAGGATTCCGACCGACGCCGACGATGACTGGATGATCGATGTGAATACGATTCCGACTAGTATGCCGAGGACAGGGTTTTGAATAGTCGTCATCAGATTGATAAAGAACTCGGATTGCCTGAGCGGCGAGAGCGCCGAGCTCATCATGGTCATACCGATGAACAGCACGCCGAGTCCCGCGATGATCGTCCCTGAGTGATTGATGCTTTTCCTTTTCAGGAACACAACCATCACAACTCCGACAAATGCGATAAGAGGGGCTATCTTGCTTATATCAAGAGCTATCAGCTGTCCTGTTATTGTAGTACCGATGTTCGAGCCCATTATCACCCAAACAGCCTGATTGAGTGACATGAGCCCGGAGTTAACGAAACCGACAAGCATAGCGGTGGTCGCAGATGACGATTGAATGACCGCTGTGATCGAAATGCCGACGACAACTCCCAGGAACCTGTTCGTCGTCAACCTCTCCAGTATGCGTTTCATTCTGTTTCCGGCGACGGCCTCTAGCCCGTCGCCCATCATTTGCATTCCGTACAGGAACAGCGCAAGCCCCCCGGCAAGTATAACAGCATCGGCCAGCCTCATATATAATGCACTACCTTTCGTCACTCCGGCGTTCACGTAACCAATGAAACCGTTTTACATGGATTTAACATAGATTTTACAATGCGGCTTGATAATAAGCAACAGGCAATTTGAATTACTTCTCTGAAAGCAGTCTCCCGGATACCCAACATAAGCCCAGCGCCGAACTATTCAGGACCTTGCGCTCAGAAGACGTTTTTCTGCTTCCTTACCGCTCAGTGGCACATCCATGTGCCAATTCGCGCGCTCCGGCATCCATGCCTCCGCCTTCGGAAGCAGAATAAACGTCTTCCTCACCGGTCCTGAGAGGGTATCTGAATAGATACCCCAGCGCTGAACCATCATACAGAATAATTTCAGCTCTGCTTGAAACTGATTAATTCTCTTGTTATAATGCAAATAAAACAATTCAGTTCAGGAAGCAAATGTTTAAAAGCAAGTATCGAACAACATGTAGTCCGCAAGACGCGGACGGATAGGAGAAGTTATGGTACAAACATTTCAATTCGCGCCTGTGACCGACAGAATCGCGCGGATGCGTGAAAAACGCGATGCGTTCACACAGGGCGAACTCATCACCATCAACACGGAACGCACGAAGCTCTACACGGATTATTACAGGAATCACATGAACGAACACGCGCTCCTGAGGCGTTCCGGCGCAGTTAAGTACTGGGCGGAAAACCATGTGGCGAACGTCTTTGACGACGACATCATTGTCGGCACGCCGGGGCCGGATGAGCGCAGCCTCGGCGTCTATGTGGACAACAGCCCGGAATGGATACTCGGCATCATCGACGAGACAACATTCAAAAAAGCCTGGCAGTCCGAGGGCGCTATCCGCATGTCTGACGAGCAGCGCGATATTCTCGCAGACGCGTATGACGTCTGGAAGAACATCAGCATCAGCAAAATGTTCGAAGGCGTCGTTACGGAGGATTACTTCCCCGCGTTCGGCACGGGCCCTGTCATGAACTACATGGCGGGACGCGAAGGCAGGCCGAACATATTCGGGATGATCCAGGGCCACTATGTCGCGAACTTCCGTAAAGCCGTAAACACCGGTTTCGGCGAAGTCCGTCGGCAGGCGCAGGAGAAGATCGACGCGCATAAAGGCATGGTGTTCGGCGACTGGGCGAAGAAGCACGTGTACTACCACGCAGTAGTCAGAACATGCGACGCCGCTATCACGCTGTCGAACAATTACGCGAAGTCCTGCCGCGAGAAAGCCGCGGCGACAAAGGATCCGGCGCGTCAGGCGGAGCTTCTGAAGATGGCGGATTCTCTTGAATGGATCATGGATAACCCCGCCCGCACATACTGGGAAGGGTTGCAGGTCATTATCCTCTATCAGCTTCTGCTGACTGCGGACTGCCAGCAGCACGGGCAGTCCATGGGGCGCGTTGATAAGTATGTCGGGCATTTGCTGGAAAACGATCTTGCAAACGGCACGCTCACGATGGAAGAGGCTCAGGAACTCACGGACGCTTTCCTGCTTCGTATTTGCGACATCATGATCGTACACGGCATGATGCTCAACAACAAACGCGTCATCGAGCTCAATGAGAACGGCATGAACGCTTTCATGGCGATCTACATGGGCATGACGGCCACGGGCGGCATCGTGCTGACGATCGGCGGCTCGACTGCCGACGGCGAGGACGACAGCAACGACGTCACCCGTCTTATGCTGCAGGCATACGGCAGAATGAAAGTGCCGGACCCGACGGTCGCGCTGCGCATCCACGCCAAGACTCCGGAGGACATCTGGCGGCTGGGCATAGAATGCAGCAAGCTCTGCGGCGGAATGCCGGAGCTGCTCAACGACGCGGTGGTTATCCCGTCCATGATGTCGTGGGGCTTCACGCATGAGGATGCTGCTGACTACAGCATCGTTGGCTGCGTGGAGCCAGGCGGCACAGGCAACGAGTGGTCTGCTTCCGGAAATGATGGCGGCAACTCCATCTGGAACATGATGGAGGCGATAACGCTTCTGATAAATGGAGGCGTGTCCCCTCGCACGGGGAAAACTGCCATAAAAGTACCGATGCTATATGAGTATAAGAGTTTTGACGAAGTCAAAGAAACCTTCGTAAAGCTCGTCGAATACTGCATGAACTGGACAGTGTCTTTCACGTCGATATACGAACTTGCGTACTCTGAGAATTTCCCCTGCATCGTAGCGTCCACAATGATGGAAGGCTGCATGGAGTCCGGTAAAGACGTCACAGAGGGCGGCGCTAAGTACAACAGAACCGGCCTCACCGCCTGCGGTACATCCAACGTGGGCGACAGCCTCATGGCGATCAAGAAGCTTTGCTTTGACGATAAAACCGTTTCGCTGAGGACGATGTACGATGCGCTCGAAGCCAACTGGGAGGGCTATGAGGAGCTTCGCCAGATAATCATCAACGAAGTCCCGCACTATGGAAACGACATCGAGGAAGTCGACGATCTCTCCTCATGGGCGCTGGAAGTATTTGCGGACAGCATCGGTTCTAAGTATGGACCGCGCGGGCGCTACTGCGGCGGGACTTTCACAATGACGTCGCACATCAGGTTCGGCGAGATGATTGGAGCGACGCCCGACGGGCGCAAAGCGGGCGAACCGATTGCGGACGCCATATCTCCGCGTCAGGGCTTCGACAAGAACGGTCCGACCGCGTATCTTCGCTCAGCGGCGAAGTTGCCGCATCTGAAACTCGCAAACGGCGACCAGCTAAACATCCGCTTCACACCGTCCTCCGTAGCCGGGGACGAGGGCGCCATGAAGCTGAAGAATCTCATATCCACATACTTCCGGTTGGGGGGTATGCAGGTTCAGTTCAATGTTGTGGGCACGGACAAGCTTTACGAGGCTCAAAAAGACCCGCTTAATAATAAGGACCTTATTGTCCGCATCGCCGGCTTCTCGACATACTTCGTCACGCTGTCCGAGGAAGTTCAAAACGACTTTATCACGCGTACGGAACAGGCTATGTAAGTGTGGAATGTGGAGTGTGGAGTGTGGAGTGAACACTTTACACAGATACGTTAGCTGCAACACCCGATGTACTTGCTACTACCCTTGTATATCATGATAAAGTATCGATAATGTTACCTTTTGGAGGTGTAACCTTTGTATAATTTCAGGCCGTACACGAATCGTATATGGAATATGCGGGAACGCATTCGCGACAGAGTCATCAGAGCCGACCCGGCGAAGGT
>Ga0082212_10005667_pt1 | contig 16952 bp, 10 predicted proteins | sample TergutNt197P3_FD_71548 | JGI IMG/M metagenome (GOLD analysis project Ga0082212, IMG submission 71548) | Neocapritermes taracua P3 segment gut microbial communities from Petit-Saut dam, French Guiana - Nt197 P3 | ecosystem: Host-associated > Arthropoda: Insects > Digestive system > Gut ... | reverse complement strand
TGATGAAGCGAGAGAATATGCATCCGTATCATGATGTAAGGCTGAGGATGGTAAAACCGGTCACGTTGAATGATTGGAATATCTTCTTCTAAAATCGAAATCCGTAACATCATTCCTCCTTGAATACATGACAAAAACAAAAAGGAATTATAGCTCATCATAAAAAAATCAAAAAGATCAATTTCTTACCGTTTTAAGTATATCATGGTCTGGAAAACATCAGCGATTGCGGTAAAGTCTTGTGCGGTTCGGGAACGGAAGAGTATGAGACGTGGCGTGACGAAACGACGTTGGAGTTGTTGTGGAACGGTTACGAGTTGATCGAAAAACGTTTGAACGGTTTGGAAAAGGAGTTGCAAACGGCGGAAGAGCAAACCATGCAAGATCGGTCGTTGGCCAAACAAATCGAGACGAAGCGTGAGGCGATTCGCAAGTTGCGTGGATATTTGAGTTACCATGCGGGACGGTTGAACTATCGTGAGCGACTTGCTGAGGGCCGTTCGATTGGCAGCGGCCAGGTCGAGGGAGCATGCAAGAACCTGATCGGCAAACGCTTGAAACAAACCGACGCCAGATGGCGTGTCCGAAGAGTCAACAACATGGCAACCCTCTGCGCCGTCCTCTACGGAAAACAATGGAAAATGTACTGGAATTACGCAAAGGAATGCGCAAAATGTTTTACTACACCCGGTTTTGGTGTGTGGTCAGTTTTTGCCCTTGTTTCAATAGACATTGCGGCTAAAATACAGTGAGCAGTTACTGTCTACTCACCTTTTGACTCAACTGATATTTATGGCCAATATTTATTCTGGAAACGAAGCATTCGCTCGTGGGGCGTGGGAAGCCGGCGTAACGTTTGCGGCGGGGTATCCCGGAACGCCTTCGACGGAAATTCTCGAAAACGTTGCAAAGCACTACAAAGGCGATATTTACGCCGAATGGTCGCCGAACGAAAAAGTTGCGTTTGAGGCCGCCGCCGGTGCAGCTTTTGCCGGAGCACGTGTTATTGCGACGATGAAACACGTCGGGCTGAACGTCGCCGCCGACCCGTTGATGACTTTGGCGTATATCGGTACGGTGGGCGGATTTGTGGCTATTGTCGCCGACGATCCCGGGATGCACAGCTCGCAAAACGAGCAGGACTCGAGACGGTATGCCCAGTTTGCCAAAATCCCCATTTTTGAACCGTCCGACTCCCAAGAAGCCAAAAATTTTGTGCGTTATGCTCTCGAAGTGTCGGAAGAATTTCGTACGCCTGTCATTTTGCGCAGCACAACCAGGGTGAGTCATTCACGGACGTTGGTGGTCGAAGGCGATCGCGTTTTGCCGGAACGGAAAATCGGTTTCGAGAAAAACCCGCCGCATTTTGTGCCGATTCCCGCCTGGGCAAGGCCAATGCGTCAACGGGTTGAGGAGCGGTTACACGCCCTGCAAGCCGCCGCGTGCAAGTCGCCGCTCAACCGAATCGAATGGCGTGACAAAAAATTAGGCATCGTAACGTCCGGTATCGCTTACCAATACGTTCGCGAGGCGTTTCCCGATGCGTCGGTTTTGAAACTCGGCTGGGCGTTTCCGTTCCCAGACGACTTGATTCGCGAATTTGCCGCCGGGGTCGCAAAACTTCTCATTGTTGAGGAACTGGAAGATTTTCTCGAAGAACACATCAAGGCAATGGGAATCGCCTGTGTCGGCAAAGAGGTCGTGCCGAATATCGGGGAATTGTCGGTTGATGTGCTACAAGTTGCGAGTTGCGAGTTGCGAGTTGCCAGTTGCGAGAAAAACTCGCAACGATCCGCGCCACGAGCCGCCAGCCACCCACCACTCTCCCCTCCCCCTCGTCCGCCGGTGCTTTGTCCCGGTTGTCCGCACCGGGGCATCTTTTTCGGGCTTGCACGCCATGATGTTGTCGTGGCCGGCGATATTGGGTGTTACAGCCTCGGTGTGTTGCCGCCGCTTTCGCGATTGGACACGATTCTCTGCATGGGCGGCGGTATTTCCGTTGCGCACGGCATGGAACGCGCCGGCGAACCCAAACCGGTGGTCGGCATCGTCGGCGATTCGACTTTCTTTCATTCGGGCATCACCGGCCTGATGGACATTGCCTACAACAAGGGCAAGTCAACGATCATCGTGCTTGACAATCGCACGACGGCCATGACCGGCCACCAGGAACACCCCGGCAGCGGCAAAACGCTCATGGACGAACCAACCGGCGCGGTTAGCGTCGAAGAGGTTGGGCGAGCCGTCGGCATGAAGAATATTGTGACGATCGACCCGCGCAACATGAAACAGGTTCGCGCAACATTGAAAGAGGCGATTGAGTCGGACGAACCGTGGCTGATTGTGGCCCGATCTCCGTGTCCGCTTTATGAGCGCAAAAATCCCGGTGAACCGCTTGAAATCGACCAAAGCAAGTGCAAAAAGTGCAAATTGTGCCTGAAACTCGGCTGCCCGGCCATTGAAAGAGAGGTCAATCAGAAGCCCGACGGTAACGGTGCGGTCGAAGAAACGATCAAGATCAACGAACTGACTTGCGCCGGTTGTACGCTTTGCCTGCAAACCTGCCCCCATGGGTGTTTGTCGCCGAAACAGGTGGGGTATGAGCATCTGGTATAGTTACGGAGCGGGGGTACTGCTACGCCGGTGTCTATGACGCTCTGCAAACGGGCAATCCTCGCAAAATCTAAACGAATTATCACTATATTCGGCACATCTTGGATATTATCGCAAAAGTTGTTGATATCCGTTGTTTCAACCGATACGAAACTATCCTTTTCAATATTTCGCCCAGTTGGTTGACAATATTCCTTCCGGTGGCAACAATTGTAGCGATCAATGGTGGTATTTCGCGCACAAACGGCCTTTTCAGTTTACTTTTGATACTTTCTGGAAATCAGAAACTATATTTTCTATATATAATGACGACTGAGTAAGTCCGAAAACATCGTGTAGCGGTACCATCGGATGACATGCTCGGCCTGTCGGTTGATTCCGGCGTGGCAATTCCACAAGATCAATCCTACCACGGAATCCCCAAGCCAGATACGAGAGTAATGATGCAAGAGAACACGACTCCCGACAACGAACCATCCAACCCGTTTCAGTTGAACTTGAATGAAATCAAAGCGGTCGGTGATGCGCCGTCCGTTCCGCCTCAGCCGGAACCGCCTCAGCCTGAGCCGCCGGTCAAGCCATCTCCGCCTGAGCCGGTGGCACTGCAACCGGTGCAACCAACGTATGCCGTTGAACCGTTGCCGCCGACGGAACCTCCTTTGCCGCAACCGGCAACCCCGGTGCAAGTCCGGGAACTTGCTTCCGAACCTCGTGTGAGTCGCAAAACGGCGACTTTCGATGCGGAAACCCGTGCTCAACAAGGGCTTGCGCAACAGTGGTTGGCGTTTGTCATCGCCCTGCCTGTGTTGGCGGCGATTCTGGGATATGCCTATTGGTCAACCTTGGCGGATTTGCTCCAAACCTGGAAGAACAATATCGATTACCATCACGGGATTTTTGTGGTGCCGTTCGTTGCCTATTTCCTATGGGTTCGACGCGACACGTTTCCCGTCAAACGGGGGGTGATCGACGCCGCATTCGGCATCATCCTGGGCGTGGCACTGTTGCTGTTTTGGAGCGTTTTCCGATATTACGTCCTGGTCTGGTCGATGGTGACGCTGGATTCCTGGACGATCCTGATTTGGATCTGGGCCGTGTGCCTGATGTGTTTTGGCGTTCGCGTATTTCTATGGGCTTTCCCTTCGCTGCTGTTTTTGGCGTTCATGTTTCCGTGGCCGCATACGATTGAAATGCAGTTGCGTGAGCCGCTTCAGCAATTTGCGGCATGGTTCAGCGTCATCATCCTGCGGTTGGTCGGTGAACCGGCCGTTGCCCAGGCGAACATCGTTCTGATGAGCGATAACCAGACTCTCGACGTTGCGGCCGCCTGTTCCGGTATCCGTGTTCTGGTTTCTGTTATTGCGGCAGCCTACGCAGCGGCACTGTTGATGCGGCGTCCGTGGTGGCAGAACCTGCTCTTGTTCTGCCTGGTTGTGCCGGTGGCCCTATTTGTCAACGCCTTACGAATCGCCATGACTGGGCTGTTGATCAAACACGCATCCGGTCAGGTCGAAAGTTTCGGTTTTGAAAAGCCTGTGCCTGTTGTTTGCGACGAGATTTCGGGGATCGTCATGCTGATCCTTACCTTTATCATGTTCGTAGTGATCGTCTGGTGGTTCGGTTTGGTGTTCCGTCGCGTCGAAGTTTCTGATCAACAAACGCGCATCCAACGGATGGAATGAGTAGTCCGTTTTATTCGTCAGATTTGTCGTTCACAAAATCATTGAGAGATCATTCCATCATGTCTGGATCACACAACGTTAATTATTCCGACGACATGAAAGCGACAGGGGCCGCATTGTCGCGGCAACCTGCCGCCCCCGGTACGTCGATGAACGAACTGATCGACCGGGCGTTTCGCGAACCGTATTATCGTTTTCTTCTGTTTCTTGCGGCACTATGGCGTCACTGGTACTGGGTTTTGCCTTTCAGTATCATCTTGGGAGGGCTTCTCGGGGGCTTGACTTATTTTATCACCGAGGAACAATATTCATCGGAAGCATGGGTTCGTATTTACATGGAACAACCCTATATTGCCTTCCCGCAGCAGCATTCCCGCGAAGAAGCCATCGCTATCGTCCTCGCGTCGCTCCAGATACTCAGAAGTCCCAAGATTGTGGAAAATGCGTGGTTGCGTATCGGGGAAAAAGCCACAACAGAGGGTGTTGATATATCGAACATTACCAAGAAAAAAGACCCTAAAAAGTGGCTGAGGTCGAAAATCAAAATAACGCAGCAGGCTGAGTCTCCGTTATATATTGTCAGCTTCACAACGACCAATCCACGGCTTTCCTATTTGATCCTGGATTCGATCATGTCATGCTACTTCAAGGCCATGGATGAAGACTACAAAAAGCGCAGCAACGGTATCATCGAAAGTCTCCAGGGAATCGCGGACGAGAAAAAGATCGAGATTGACGCTTTGAACCGGGAGTATAACCGGCTTGCCCGCGAAATCGCCACCGAAGGCGGCGATCTTCCCTCGGAATTGAGCAAGATGATTGTCAGCACCACGCAAACCCCGCTGGCGATGTCAATTGCCTCTTTGGAAGCGGAAATCGCGGCCGAGGAGATCATGATCAAACTGAACCGGAACGTCCTGGAGGATGAATCGGAAATTCCCGACTCGGAGGTGGAAGGCGATCTCTTCCAGTACCCGACCATGTTGCAGCTTCTCAAAGAAAAGGCCGATCTGCAAATCCGTCTGGAAGAGCGGATGCAAAAGTACGATTCTGAAGATGCTCGGCAAGTGCGTCAAATTCAAGATAAACTGGATATTCTGGAGAAGAGTATCGAAAAGGCGACGACGGAACTGCTACCCGATATGAAAAAATACTGGCGGGCGTCGTTGCGACAACAGGCTCATCGTGAGATTCTTTTATCGGAGCAAAAAGTCGAGCAAATGAAAAAACAGATTGAGTCACTCCAGGCATCAAATGTCAAGAGCCAGACGAAAGATGCCAATACCGTGGAAATCGTCAATAAAGCCATCGAAACCCTCACAACGCGAAATCGTGAAGAGGAGGTATTCGGCAAATTATTGCAACGTGTTGGCATGTTGAAAACGGAAAAAGATGCCAGAGAACAAGTCGATTTGATTTCGCCTGCCAGTGTCCCGCAATTTCCTGACAGTTCGCAACGTTTACGCCAGGGCATCCTGGTCTTCATTCTCGGATTTTTTGCTCCGGTGCTGCTTGCATGGGGCACGGAGTTGCTCCGTCCGCGGTTTTATCACATGAGCCAGTTCCCGATCATGTTCCCAGGTGTTTCACGCGAAACGGTTGCCGGTATGCCACGATCGGGCCGCGAAGCAAGCATGAGCAAAAGCCAGAAACAGGCATTTTATTTTTCCGTGGACGAAATCGGCAACAACCTCTGTTTCGGACGATCATTTGTCGGGAACCGGGTTTTCCTGTTTTCGAGCGTATGCAACGACGACGGCCAAACGCTGCTTGCATTGTCCGTAGCGGAAAAAATCGCACTGATGCGTCAGAAACCCGTCTTGTTGATCGACACACACGGCGACAGTGCCCGGCTGCGGAACCTCGTCGGCGTCGAAAGCAAAGCAAGTCTGGCCGATGTGCTGGCGATGCGATTGAGCATCAACGAGGCCATTGTCCGCGACTCGCAGCAGCCGAATCTGTTTTTCCTGCCGGATGGGCCGTCGCAACACAATTCGGCCATCGACTTGTTGAGCGACGGGAAATTCGAGATGCTGCTTCGGGAACTGCGAAACCATTATTGTGCGATCATCATTTCGGCACAGCCGATGGAACGTTCGTCCGGTGCCCATGTGCTTTGCCATTACGCCGACGCGGTGGTTGTGGCACTCCGATTATACGACACGCCGCGGAAAAACACCGAAAGACTTTATGAGCGTTTGTTTGAAGTCGGAAAACCCATCAAATCGTTTATGGTTTCCGGTGTTTCCGGAGCAAAATAGTTTCCCCTGACAGGTAAAAAACCATGCGTAATAATCAAATTGAGAATCGTCCCAGTAATGACAGCAACGATTATATCGGCCCCTTGTTTGCCATCCGCTGGAAGTGGCTTGTCGGAACGTTCGTGTTTCTCGCCATGTTGGGAGTAACCTTGGTCGCGGTTTACTATATCCAGACCAAAGATCAGAACGAGTTTCGTATTAAAATCTTCCGTGATGCGGAAGAGGCCGGTCGATGGCGTGAGGGGATTCAACAACTGGTGCTCTACCAGCAGGAGAAGCCGAACGATATGGAAATCGTCCGTGAATTGGCGGAAGCTTTCGATCGAAACGGTGCCGGTGGCTCGGACTGGAGTAACGCCGCCCATTATTATCAGTTGCTTTATCCGCATATCACATCGGATGAGGAAAGACTGCCCATTCTGGAAAAACTGCTCGACAACCAACGTAAGGCCGCAGACGCCGAAGGGATGTTTTCAACCATTCAGCGCATTTTGGAATTGTCGCCGGAAAATCCTGCGGCTTGGAGAGGTCTGGTCATTGTGCGAAGCCCAATGCTTGCAACGGGCATGTATCAACCTGGTGCCGGTGAGCCGAAAACATTTGACCTGCTCGTGAAAAAGGCAATGGAGCTTAATCCGGAAGATGCTGTTCTGGTGAATGCTTACACCCGTTTGCTCCGTGCCACCTCCAAAACCACTCTGAATTGCTGTTCACAGGAATTACGCGAAACGCCGCTTGCGACGCGAACGGAAGAAGCCGACGTATTAATGGCGAACTTTGTGAAAGCGAATTCGGACTCAGTGGAAGCTCTCCTTGCAGGTTACGAATACCGGCGCCAATACCAATTGTTCGACCCGGAAACGGTCGAACTTGACGAAGCCCTGGCAAAAGCCCAGGAATTGGACCCGGATAACCCTGGAGTCATGATGTACGTCGGCATGTTTTACGAGCAGAAAGCTTTGCGTATCAAGTTCGGACAAAGCCAGGATGAATATCAAATTCGCCGGCAGGAAGCGATTGACCAATTTGAGCAAATGATCCAGGCGGTTCCTCTCAATCCGACGGGCTATCTCCAGCTTGCCACCATTTACTCCCTGGACGGCGAAAGGGATAAGCAGATTGAGATTCTTGAACGCGGCAACAAGACAATGTCATCGAACAATCTGACGCTTCTCATTCCGCTTGTTTCTGCCTACCTGGAAAACAAAGATACTAAGAATGCAGACCGATATATTCGTCAGATTTACGACTGGGCGGAGCGTAATCGAGGGCGGATCGCCGCCGATTCTCTTGGCTTGGCCCGGCAGATTGCCACATTGCTGGAAGGCCAATCCCTGGCTCTTTCCGAGCAACCGATGGAAGCAATCGCACGATTCAAGAGTGTTCTTGAACCGACCATTCCGCACAGGATCGAAATTCGCCTGGTCTATTCGTCATTGATGATTTATGCGCAATTGATGATCGATACACTCAATCTGGATTCGGCGGCTGGGATTTACGAACAAATCATCCGTCACCTTGAGACCGACACTTATGCAGGCGACCTCATGAATTTTGCCCGTTTGGACCGTGCATTCATCAGCTACATAGGGGCATTACAGCGTTTGGGATTGACAGATGCCATGGTTGCATCAACGATGAACCGCTACATGGAGTTTCTCCGCCGGGAACTCGTCGCAAGCCCCGACAATCAAATGATCCGTATTTCCCTGGCGACCGTTTTGTTCCAACAAATCGTGGGACAGCCTGTGGAGCGTCGCAACTGGACGGAGTTGGACCAACTGCTTGAAATCCTGCAACGCCCCGATTCGCGAGTGATGCCGCCTTGGCAGGTGGATTTCCTACTGGCAGCCGTCACTTGGGAAAAGCTCGGACGGTCGTCCGCGCGCGTTGAGGAAGTCCTCATTCCGTTGCGTGCCGCGGAAAACAGATATAACGACAATTTGGTGTTCCTCGTGTCCCTGGAAGACGCTTATCACATTCACAGTTCGTCGAAGGACTGCGAACGAGTCATGGATCAAATTCGCGCATTTCCGGACGGAATGCCTTACTGGTATTTGATCAAAGCCATGCGTGCCGAGCAACTTGGCAACACGCTCGAAGCGAAAAGGCTCATTGACGAGGCCATGTCGGATCTGCCGGAAGAACTCAAAGGGATTTTTCTTTCCGTGCAGGAAACTCTGGGTCGATCCATCGAAGAATATCAAACGAGTATCGTTCGCGAACGCCAAACGCTCGAACGGTTGCGTATGCTCAATGCAGACAATCCGACCATTCCGTCGCTGTTCCAGCAAGGGTTGATGGAATTGGATTTCGGCAATACAGAGACGGTGGCTCAATTGGAAATCGAATTGCGAAAACTGGAAGGCGACGAGGGGACGCTTTCTCTGTTGCTGGAAGCCGAACGCCTGCTCCAGGAAGCCGGTGACGAGCCTGGTCCAAAAATCGATATGGCCAGAACACGCCTGCAAACGCTGATACGCAAACGTCCGAACTGGGAATACACTTATCTTTTGGCAGCGGATATCGAAGACAAAACCGGTAACGAAAGGGGCGTCATGGATGCGTTGGCCAAGTCCATCGACATGGGAAACCGTGACCCGCTCAGGTATCGTGATCTGATCGAGTTATATCATAAGGCCGGACAGAGTGACAAGGCGCAAGCGGTCTTTCAACGCGGTATCACGATGTTTCCGAATCTCATGGTCGGCTTCCATCTCCGTTTTGAACCGCCCTATCAGGTATTGTTCACGAACTTTTCCCGTGCCATTAGGCGTGAAGATGCAGACTCTGCCCGAAAAATTGTTGGAAAATGGCTCGATCTTGCGGAAAAGAATCATGTCGAGACACAACAGATGGCCATTTTCCATGCGGTCATTGCACAGAGTTTTTTCAATATCGACCAGTTGAGTGAGGCGGAACAATACTTCGTCAAGGCGGCGGAAAGCGGCGGTGAGACCGTGTTACCGTTGGCCAGATATATGGCCGAAACCGGTCAAATGCAGGAAGCCATGCAAAAAATTTACACGGAAATGACTCGGTCGTCATCACCGGAAATGTTTTTGCTGCCTGTACTCGGATTGATGCGGGACTACAAATATGATTCGGCTTGGGTGAAGCCGTTTGATGATTTTGTCCTTGATGTCAAACCTTCTGATATCAGCGACAGCGACATACTGCTGCAATACATCCAGTATTGGATCATTCGGAATAAGAATGACCTGGCCTTGCCTTTCTATCGTCGCTTAAACGAATTGACGGCCAATAACGCGAACATCCTGAACGATCTGGCATATACGGTGGCATTCCAAGAAACGGACGATGCCGACGCCCGGGATGCCAATATCAAAGAGGGAATCAACCTGATCAACAAGGCCATCACGCTGGATGAAAACAACGCAAACCTGATTGATACCAAGGGGTTGATCGTGTTGCTGCAAGGGTATCCCGACGAAGCGGTGCCGCTGTTTGAGGAGGCGGTGGAACAGTCGAATCAGGCCACCACCTATCGACTGCATTTGGCCGTGGCATTGTTGCGAAACCAAGAGGAGGTTAAGGCGGAAGAAGAATTTGCCAGGATACGTGAGGTGCTTGTTCCACAAGTTGATTTCCTGCCGGAAAATAATCAGAACTACACACGGGAATTGCTCGAAGCGTTCCCGGAGATAAATTAGTTTTCAGTCGGCGATTATGAGCAGGAAGCAAGCAGTTATCAGCAATCAACTGCCTACTGCCCACTGACACAAAAGAAAGAAACGGTTCAAAAATGACGCTCACACGTACAATCATTTGCCTGGTTATCATCGCGGTCATCACTTTGGCGGCCAATTTTGTCATGTCAAAATACCAGGCCGACCTGATGAGCAGTGCCATGGAATACGCGGACTTGATGGACAACATTCCGGCGGAAATCGGCGTTTGGAAACGAACAAAAACGGCGGATTTGCCGTGGTATGCCTTGGAACAATTGAAAGTCAGCCGGGCTGAAAACTGGACTTACGTCAATGAACAGACCAACGAGTACGTTCATGTTTCGTTCTTGGTCGGGCCAACCGGACGGTTGAGCGTACACACGCCGGAAGTTTGCATGAACGGGCAAGGCTACATGATCAGCCAGGAGCGGCAACGTGAGGTGTTTCCGGCAAACGAAGACGACGAAAATGCCGAAAACAGCGTCCAGGATACTTTCTGGCGGGTAACCATTGCCAACAAGGCGGCGGCACCCGGAAACCATATCGTTTCTTTTTACTCGCTAGGCACGGGCAAGCGATGGTGGGCCAAGGACACCCCGCGGTATGAACTGACCAACTATCCTTTTGTGCTGAAGATGCAGGTCGAAACGGTGACGACCGATCCTGAAGCTTATAACCCTGCCCGCAGTTTTCTCAAGGTATTCCTGCCGGAAGTCACAAAGGTTTACGCCGAAACCGATCTCCAGGGGAAGTATGGGAAATAGGGATCAGGGGGCAGAGATCAGGGATCAGGGGGCAGCCCGAAGCCTGAAGCCGCTTTCTCATATTCATCATACAGATCGAACAGCGCACTTCTGATATTGCTTTGATGCCGTTCAAACAATGACCTGCACAGGTTTTCGTCCGGCGGTTCGAGATCGGATTGATCGCGAAATAAATACCGCACGATGGCTTGGAGCGTCTGAAAAGTCGGCTCGGTATGCAAGAGTACGGGTAAACGCCATGCAGGGTTGTGTGTTGTGATCAAAAGACCGCATTTTTTTTTCTGACAAGCCAACCGCAATCGTATTTTTTGGGCAAGAGAAAGTTGCTCGTAACCGTCGAGCACGTCAATAGGCAAGTTTTCTATCGCGCCGATTTTGAATTGTGAAACGATTCGGATGTGACGTTCCCAAAACTTGCGCGGCAACAACCGTTGGCCGTCGTGGAGGGAAATGTGATTGACAGTGTGTTTTCGATTCTCAAGATAGCAAATCAATCCGATCAGAAAAGTTGTCTTTCCCGTGCCGTGGCCACCGACAATCTGCGATTGAAAATCGATTGTTCGCAGCGAGGAATACAAATCATTGTAAAACCGATCACCATACTTACGGCAAGAAATGACTTCACTCCCGAAATGATAAGGAATTTTTCCGGGAGTTGTTTTTCGTGTCGAAAACGGATTGTGTTTCACATCAACACACAGCCTATCATTCTGACTATATCATCTTGAAACAGTCGGCGATGCGGCATAATAATTGGCGGGAACAACCTGATTACCGCCGGGAACATAGTACGAAGTCGGACTTTGAGGCGTCTGTATGGTTCTTGCTCCCGACGACTGTGTTCCCGATGTCGGACGCGAAAATTCACTGTCATAGACCCGTTGCGGGCTTGCGGTTGATTGATAACCGCCCGTATAATAACTTCCGCTGGAATAGCCGCCGTAATGTGAACCGGCTCGATAACCATCACCAGAAACGCCGTTGGCGACGGGACTTCCGGTAATATCTGTGTAAGAGGCACACATTCTGCACCCGGAAAACATCGCTAAACACATCAAAATACTGCAAATTGAGACAAGACGCAACATTGTGATATTGCTCCACTAATATTGTTGATTGACTGTTGCGTTTTTGCAACAGAGTATGATGAGAGCCTCATCCGAAAAGCTCGCCATAATATTAAATTATCGGCCACAAAGTCGAAACAATCCCTAAAAAAGCTATGTTTTAACATGATTTTAGTGGGAATTGAGCATTTTTCATTTTTTGATTCAAGTTGGCGACGATATGGCTATCAAAAACAGGTTTCCTCGATTATACTAGCTGTTTCAGATGGTATTACTGCGTAAAGCTCGTAATGCCCCGATTTTATCGTTACTTACCATTTTTATTGCTTATTCTCAAGAAACAACGCTGTTTATCCGATTTTTCCATTTGTTGTAAACACGTCATTTTATACATGGTTCCTACATAATCCTGAACCCTATTCGCTAAATAATTTATTTGCTTTTTGGCATTGCATTTGCGGCAATACTTTTCGCCTCAGTCTTTTTTGAAAAACGCTCAGTAATAATTATTCTGCTGATTTTAGAAACAGGCTTGAGAAATAAAATACTTCGTCTCACAATAGAATGTTACAACTCTTTTCAATTCGTTGAACGACATTTTTCCAAATGTCAAATCTTGTTAAGAAAGTCACACAATTATGGTTATGAACAACACAAACCCACCCCTGGAAAGTCCGGTTTATTTGCAGGCTTCAACACCACCTGTCAAGCCTTCGCATTTACGGGATTTTAATTTTTTTGATCTGTTAACAATCTTGAAGCGTCAGTGGGGGCTGATCGTTTTCGGTATTGCATTTTGCGTCGTACTGGGAATCCTGTATTACGCCAAGGCCGAGCGACTCTACAAATCCGAAGCGCAGCTTTTCATCATCGAACGAAACACAAGTGCCGCCGTCGATCCGGGAACTTCCTCCGTTTACAACACAGTGCAGGACAGTCTTTTGTCGTCGCACATCATGATCATTCAATCGACCCTGATTCTTTCGAATGCCTACGACTCTTTGCAGAAGGAAAACAATCCCGATTTGACGAATCTGCATTCGCAGTCGAACGTGATCAAATATATCAAAAACAATCTCAAGACCTCAAAAGGCGGTGAAGGAAAACTGAAAACCGCTATGACCTTGACGGTTTCCTTCACCAGCCCTTCTCCCCAGGAATCGGAAGCGGTTCTTTCGGCCATCGTCAAAACGTACAGGGATTATGTGCAAAAAGAGTACAGCGACCCGACGGAAAAAATTGCCGAGCTTCACAAAGACTCAAAAATTGAATTTCAAAACCAGCTTGACAAACTCCATCAGGACATGACAAAATTCCGGATGGATAACCCGGATTTCATGGCTCTTTCCAATTCCGGGACCACGACGCAGCACCTTCTTGCCAAGAGTATGGACGAGCGCCAGGCTCTCTCGATGAAGTTGTCGGAGTTGACTTCGCAAATGACTTCATTGACGAAAATATCCGAATCGGCCGAATCCAGCGACGAAAGCGAAGTTCTTGGAGCCATCCTGGCCAATTTTTCCGAAAGCGATTCGACGTATGGATATTTAAGAGACATCATCAAAGGTGAGCTTTTTACCAATCCGGAAACGAAAAGAATGATTGAGTTGAACAGAGTGCAGTATTCCGCCGCATATACCTCTTTGCTGAACAAGCAAATGGAACTGCTTGAGTTGGTTGAAGGTGTGAAAGGTGAAGAAGGTGCTCAAGCAAGGCGTGTCAAAGAGTCGATTGCCTTGCTGACACGAATTCTGGACGATATCAAACAGGAAGAACAAGCAGTCACAACCCGGCCGTATATCACTTCCACGTTGGATTTGCTGGCAACATTGAAAACCAAAACCACGGAAAACATTGCCAGTCTTGGAACGCAGTTGAATGAGGTTCAGGAAACGATCTATGATCTGGAAGAGAAACTCCGTGAACAGGGTGTTTTGGAACTGGAGTTTGACAGCTTCAAAACGCAGCGTTCCCTCACTGAAGACATGATCAAGCAGATTGCCCAAAGATTGGAAGACTATACCAGAATTAAGTCATCGGTGGGGTTGAATGTCGATCAGATTGAACAACCACGGCTGGCCGAAAAGCCGGTTTGGCCCAATCTTCCCACCATAATCGTTCTTTCCGGCATCGCAGGTGTGCTCTTAGGCAGCGCGTTGGCTTACTTGGTTGACCTGATGGACAGAACCTTCCACTCGCCGTTGGAAATCGGCAACATGGTTGGATCACCTGTCTTGGCTCAACTTCCAAAACTACACATGGTCAAACGTCAGCGCAAGTGGTTGCGTTCGCCGAAAAAGCCCGGCCTCATCGCGTCGGAAATCGTGGCACACCACAAACCGAAATCGCCGGAAGCCGAAGTATTCCGTGGTTTGAGAACGTCACTTTTGGTCGGGATGAAAATGCAGAGCAAGACCGTCCTCCAGATCACAAGTACCAACCCGCACGACGGCAAAACGACGATTGCGACCAACTTGGCCGTATCCATTGCCAACTCCAATCGCCGCGTCCTGCTCATCGACGGCGACTTGCGTTCCCCGAACTTGCACTCGATTTTCGGTATCGCCAACGGGACGGGACTGTCCAATTACCTGCACAAGGAAAAACAATTCGATGACGTCATCCTGACCACTCCGGTGGATAACCTGTCGCTGGTCACTGCGGGGGACAACCGCAAAGACCCGGCGGAAGTGCTTTCGTCGCCTTTGTTCCAAAAATTCCTTGAGGAAGCGAAAGAGAAGTTTGACTTCATCGTTTTGGATACGCCGCCGGTGCTGGCCGTTTCGGATACTTGTATCATGGCCTCCGAAGTCGATAGTGTATTGTTGGTCGTCCGCGCGGTCAAAAACGGTCGTCCGTCGGTCATGCACGCCACCTATCTGCTCCGTGAAGTCGGTGCCAATGTTTGCGGCATAACCGTCAATACATTCAGGAGCCACAGGTTCTACAACACCCACGGCGATAACCGTGAAAGTTACGGTTACGGCTATGGTTACGGCTATGGTTACGGCTATGGATACGGCTATGGATACGGGTACGGTAATACTTACGGCTACGGCTATGGCGACGATGGGGAACACGAAAAACCCTCAAGGAAAAGCCAGAAAACCGCCGCCGTTTCCTAAACGCAACCGCCGTGTAACATCTGATAGGGCGGTCACGCCGTGACCGTCGAAACAAGGAAATCAAAGCCGCGACGGTCACGGAGCGATTGGTGTGAAAAAAACGTTGCTTTCAGTTTTTGTGACTTTCCTGAATCGCAGCGCATGAAAGACATGAGGGGAAACCCTTGTGTCTTTTTTTCGTGCGCATGGATTAGAGCCGCTTGGCGATTTCCTTTGCATCACCCACGATGACCTGCCGGATTTCATCGTGAAAATCGGCCAGAATTTGCACGGTCATTATGATGCCGAGAGCGTATGCAATTTCACCAACCTCTGCGGTCAGCGTGGCAAGCAGCTTTTCGCGGTTGCGTTTCGCTTCGGAAAACAGAAAGCGTTTTTGTGTTTCCGTATCGGCAAATCGCGGGTAAATCACGCTCTGCATTCCGAAGTATCCCATGCCGGGTGCCGCTTCATAGCGTTCGACGGGAATGACGACATCGGCGTCCACCAGCACGCGGTTGAGCATAATCGGCGAATCGTCTTTTGCCACGCCCAACATGGCCAAACTCTGCGGATCATTGGGATTGTGACCAACAACCCAAATCGCCGTGCGATACTCTTTCGGCAAGGCATCCCGAAACGCTTGTTCGTGCATCTTCCGTTCTTGTTCGAGCATCAAAATTGTCACGTCATTGGCGTCAAGACCGACGGAAACGATTTCTACAACAATACCGGCAAGCAACTCCGGCCGACTGACCGTGAAAGCATCGGCGGCAACGGCCACCTTGTCACCCGGATAAACCACTTGCGAAATATGCGGAAAGTTGACTGGTTCTCGAAACGCCGCAGCGATGATTTTGCTCATCTTGTTCATGGCGGGTCGCTTCCTTGAAAAAACACGGCGAGCCAGACGGTCGGACATGAGTTAATGGTCGCAAAGACACGGTGTTTCGTTTGGGGCGGGATCAAAATATAATCGCCGACTGCTAAATCCTGCTTTCGGTCTTCAAATTCGAGTATCGCATACCCACGCAAAACGACGACCCATTCGTATTCCGTCTGGTCATACCAAAACCCCGGCGGACTCGAATGCCCGGTCGATACAATGCGCTCGATGCGGACATTCTGCGACTCCGCAAGAGTTTCAATCAGTTCCTCCGGCAGGTTGAGGTCTTGATGTATATCGGTGAAAAGGTTCATCGTTCGCTCTAAATATTCTCGCAACCGAACCAGAGTACGAAGCGTTAGCGAGTACCCCCATTTGGCACTGGCTTACGCCACGTGCTCTGATTTGACCGCTCCGTGACCGTCGCGGCTCTGATCACCAAATCGGTTTTTCACCACGCGGCACGGGTGTCACCGAATCGATACCAACATCGATGTACTGGCCGCCGTTTGTTTGTCGGCACTTGACGGCAAGCGTGTTTTTGCCGGGTTTCAACGCGGCTTTCGCTTCGGCGGAAATCGCGGCCTGACCGTAGCTCGTGACAAAGCCCGGCAGTTGAGCCGCAAGAACACCGTTGATATACACGTCCGCGTCTTCGTCGTGGTGAATACTGAGGAACAACTGTCCGGCGTTCGAAAAATCGGAGGCCAGTTCAAACGTCCGGCGAATCCAAATGTCGTCCGTATTCCACACCGTGCGAACCACCGTACCGGGCGTATCCTCCGTTCCGAAACCGGCAGGTCCCGTCTTCCACGCCGAATCATCGAAGTCAGTCTTCATCCAGCCGTCGGCAGGCTGATCGGTCGTGTATTTCCACTCCTGT
>Ga0082212_10005665_pt1 | contig 16958 bp, 12 predicted proteins | sample TergutNt197P3_FD_71548 | JGI IMG/M metagenome (GOLD analysis project Ga0082212, IMG submission 71548) | Neocapritermes taracua P3 segment gut microbial communities from Petit-Saut dam, French Guiana - Nt197 P3 | ecosystem: Host-associated > Arthropoda: Insects > Digestive system > Gut ... | reverse complement strand
ACAAATCGATTCCAAATTGCACTGCCCAAGGCCATGACCAAGACTATTGCAAGCACGACAACTACTGGCATAGGGCTTTCCTTCATCTTCATCGTCATTTATTTTACCCCCTGCCTTTATTAGTAAAATCCATTGATTTTTGAGTGTACTAAACATACTTTTCGCGACACCCATGGTGTTTCTTTCGGGGTTCTGTGCCTGCCAGGCCGCATGAGCCGCACAAGTTTTTTTCTAACCTTCACTCGATAGATTATTAGAGTAACTTAACCTTGAGATCACTCCAATCCATCAGCATTTATCATCCAAGCGGCTTCGATTGAGCAAAAACCTCTCTTCTGAAAATGCGGCCGTAAAACAGCACGATTTCGCAGCCTGAATTCGCGCACTTGCGGGCGAGCGTTATCGCGTAGCGCCTCCGCCTTCCAGGGGTTTAGACTCCAAAGCGAAAGCAGGGACGCCTTTCGAAAAGGAGTCTGCAGTCGCAGATCACCATGGATGGCGAACAAGACGACCCTGGAAGGAGATAGCGCAAAGCGATAGTGAGCCCGCGTGGTAACGCAGAGGCTTGAGCTAAAGAAGCCGCCGGATAACAAGCTGGTCTCGGAGAAGAAACCCCTTGCGATATTCGCTGTATTGCGGCGGGTAGTCATAGACGGAGACAAGCGTGCCCACAGGAGAATTCTCTCGCTCAAATCCAGATGAAAGGACTATGGATGCCGGTGGGTTAGAGAAAGATATCTTAACGCCCCAGCGCTTCTTTTATATGCCTCACCGGGACCAGTTCAAGGGGATACTTGCCGCCAAGCCGCTCCGCGTTGGAGGCGGGAAGCAGCACGCGGCCAAGCCCCATCTTCGCCGCCTCGTTCAGCCGCATTTCAGCCATCGGCACCGCGCGCACCTCGCCGCCAAGACCCACCTCGCCAAATGCCGCGGTTCCCGGCGGTATGGCCCGATCCCGGAACGACCCGGCAAGCGACAGGCATAGCGCCAGATCCACAGCAGGCTCGTCGATCCGGATTCCGCCGGCGACATTAACGAAAACATCCTGGTTGTGGAGGGCAACATTTGCCTTCCTCTCAAGGATGGCGCACAAAAGGATCACGCGGTTGAAATCAACCCCAAGCGTCGTGCGCCTTGGCATTGCAAGGTATGAGTGCGACACCAGCGCCTGGATCTCCACGAGTAGCGGACGCGTTCCCTCGATTGCGGGAAATACAACGACGCCGGAGGAATCTTCGGGCCGCTCTGAAAGAAACATGCCGGAAGGATCAGCCACCTCGACAAGCCCTTCCGAGCGCATTTCGAAAACGCCGATTTCGTTTGTTGACCCAAACCGGTTCTTCACAGCTTTCAGAATCCGGTACGGGTGCCCCTTCTCTCCCTCGAAATAAAGCACGGTATCCACGATATGCTCAAGCACCCGTGGACCGGCAATCGCGCCCTCTTTGGTGACATGGCCGACAAGAAACACGGATATGCCCGCCTTTTTGCCAAAAAACACAAGCCGCGCGGCGCACTCCCGCACCTGTCCCACGGAACCAGGCGCCCCCTGAAGGTCGGCTGAAAAAACCGTCTGGATAGAATCGACAATCATCGCGGCGGGGGAAAGCTCGGAGGCGGCGGCAAGAATCCGTTCAAGCGAGGTCTCCGACATCAGGTAGATACCGTCCTCGGAGATCCCAAGACGCGAAGCCCGCAGTTTCACCTGCGCCTCGGATTCTTCCCCGGAGACATAAAGCACATTCTTTCCACGGCTGGCCAGCCCGCGCGCCGCCTGGAGAAGAACCGTGGATTTGCCGATACCGGGATCGCCTCCCAAAAGCGTGGCCGACGCCGATACTACTCCTCCGCCCATAACTCGATCGAACTCGGCAATGCCGGCCGATATCCGCACCGCGGCGGCCTCCGACACTTCAGACAACCGAACGGGCTTGGAGCTTGGAAAATCAGGCACGCCCGCGCGCCGCGCGGACGCAGGAACTGAAACCTCTTCGACAAAAGTGTTCCACTCCCCGCAGCCGGAACATTTGCCTGCCCATTTAGGAGAAACTGTTCCGCACGCCGAGCAGACGTATTCAGCCTTTACCTTTGCCATTTTTTCGCTACTTCCATCGCCACTTCGTCAAATGTCGCCTTGCCTTTGCCGACGATCTTTTTCACATCCTCGTATTCCGGCACCGGTCTGGCCGAGCCGTCCGGCAGCGTCGCGGCTTTGACCCGGACACGCCCGTAGCGCGTCATCACGTCTTGTATTGCGCGGTCAAGCTTGAGCCGGTCGCATGTGTGATACCGCAGCCCTATCGCCGTCGAGATGGAAAAAACCGCTCCGGAGACAGCCTCGAGCCGCTCTGAAGGCGACAGAATCCGAAGTACCCATCCGGGCCGGTTCTTCTTCATTGTCGCCGGCAGGATAGCCACGTCGAGAGCGCCTGCCGCAAGCGCCCGCTCAATCAGAAGCTCAAACCGCTGCGGACTCATGTCGTCGATGTTGGCCTCGATCTCCAAAACACGGTCTGCCGACAAAGGCGCCCGCGCGGCATCTCCAAGGACAACCCGAAGAAGGTTGGGACGCCCCGCCAGCTCCCGATGCCCCAACCCGATCCCGACAGCGCGCGTAATCATTTCGGGAGGACGCTCAAAAGAAACGTCAAAAGCCCGCAAAAGCGCCGCTCCCGTCGGGGTAACAAGCTCCCCCTCTCCTTCTCCGAAACGCCAGCGGGCCCCTTTAAGCAGCTCAAGCGTCGCGGGCGCTGGAACCGGAATCTTCCCGTGATCCGACCGGACTTCTCCGCTGCCGCCAGGAAGAGAAGAGCAGTACGCGGCCTTTGCGCCGGACAACTCGAAAAGAAAACAGCCGGAAACAATATCTACGATCGCGTCGACCGCGCCCACCTCGTGAAAGTGAACCTTGTCTATCGAGACGCCGTGGACCTTGGCCTCCGAAGCCCCCAACAGCTCGAAGCAACGGACTGCCCGCGCAAGCGTCTCCGCCGGAAGAGCGGAGGACTTAAGCAGCGAGACGATATCCGGAAGATGACGCGCGTGCGCCGGTTTCCCGGACACCTTCACGCTGACCCGCGTCCCTCCCATTCCGCACGAATGTCCCCGCTCCGTCGCAAACCGATAGCCGGAAAGCGGCACCCCTTTAAGAACCTTGCGCAGCTCCTTCTCCGCGCCCGTAAGGGAAAGAAGCGCCGCCGTTGTCATATCGCCCGCGATCCCGGAAAAACAGTCGAAATAGAGAATGCTCATAGGCGATCAATGACCGACGCCATGACGCCGGCGCCAAAACCGTTGTCGATATTGACCACCGCCACGGTGGGAGCGCACGAGTTGAGCATCCCAAGCAGCGCCGCCACTCCCCCAAAACTGGCCCCATAGCCAACGCTGGTCGGGACCGCGATTACCGGCTTGTCGGTAAGCCCGCCTATCACCGAAGCAAGCGCCCCTTCCATCCCCGCCGCCACGACAATAACCCTCGCCTTCCGAAGCAGTTCCTCCCTGCATAGAAGCCGATGAATGCCGGCAACGCCGACATCGTATAACCGCTCGACTGAACTGCCGAGAAACTCCGCTGTAACCGCCGCTTCCTCCGCCACCGGAATATCGGATGTGCCCGCCGTCACTACAAGAACCAGCCCTTTCCCGGCGCTTTCGCGCTTCCCTTTGGGGAGAACCACGCAGCGGGCCTTCTGATGGACCACCGCGCCGCGGAAACTACGGCGGATCGCGCGTATTTTCTCGTCGGAAAGGCGCGTTATCAACACCCCGGTCCCCTCGCGAAGCATGGAACGGGCGATCTCCGCAATCTGCCGCGCCGTTTTCCCTTCTCCGAAAATGACTTCGGGGACGCCTTGCCTGATCCCCCGATGGTGGTCAACGCAGGCATCGCCCAGGTTCTCATACGGAAGACGGCTAAGACGTTTGAACGCTTCCTCGACGGGAAGATCTCCTTTTGCCACCGACGCCAATATTTTTTTAAGGCGATCCCCTGTCATCTATCCCCCTCTGGCCACGCGATACAACTCATTTACTGACTCCCGCCATTCTTTTCCGGCGGCGGCTCTTCCTTGACCAACGCGCGCCAGATCCGGATTTCAAGGACCGCCCGGACACCTTCTCGGCTCTCAAAAAAGCGCCGGGGGCCTCAAACGACTCCACGGCCGCCGGAATCCGTCCTGCCAACGATGTGAGTAATCCGCCGCTAGCTTGCCAAACCGCGTCACGCATGATTGCGGCCTGGCATCAGGTTCATCCGGATCGTCGGACATCAACGCGCTTTCCGAGGCTTAATCGCGCCCGCCGTTTTTTTCGCCGGAGCGGAACGCTTTGCCGGCAAAGGCTTTCCCGCGTGCGCCCTTTTTGCGGCGGACGCGGTTTTTGGCGACGGTTTTTTACGCTCCGTCCGGAAGGGGTTTCTTTTCAGCGCGATGGCAATCACCTCGTCAATGTTCTTCACAAAGGAGAATTTCACCTGCTTTGCTTCGTGACGAGGAATATCTTCCAGATCTTTCCGGTTCAGCTCCGGCGCAATGACATGCATGATGCCGCCCCGAAGAGCCGCCAGTGATTTTTCCTTGAGCCCGCCGATAGGAAGAACGCGCCCGCGCAGCGTAACCTCTCCCGTCATGGCTACATCGCGCCGCACGGGAATGCCGGTAAGCGAGGAGACAAGCGCCGTGGCAATAGTAATCCCCGCGGACGGGCCATCCTTCTGTATCCCGCCGGCCGGAACGTGGATGTGGATGTCTTGCCGCTGATGAAAGTTTTTCGGAATGCCAAGCTGATCAGCGCGGGACCGGGTGTAGGTAAGCGCCGCCTGCGCGCTCTCCCGCATCACATCTCCGAGATTCCCGGTGATGATCACATTGCCCTTCCCGTCGACAAGCGACACTTCGATGAACAAAATGTCGCCCCCGGTAGGCGTCCACGCAAGGCCGGTCGCCACGCCGACCTCGTCGGCCTCCGCCTCTTTTTCGAGGATGTGGCTGGGAACGCCCAGGTATTTGGGCACGTTCCTCGCGGTGATCTGGAACGGCCCTTTTTCCCCCTCGGCTATCCCGCGCGCAACTTTCCGGCAGATCCGGCCGATCTCGCGCTCCAGATTGCGCAATCCCGCCTCGCGAGTGTACTGCTGGATAACCGACAGGATCGCCTTGTCCTGCATTTTGACCCATCCGGACCGGATGCCGTTTTCTTCCATCTGATGCGGAAGAAGGAACTTCTTCGCGATCGCCAGCTTGTCAACATCGGTGTATCCGGAGATCCGGATAACTTCCATACGGTCCTTGAGCGCCGGAGGGATCGGGTCGATCACGTTCGCGGTCGCAATAAACAGCACCTTCGACAGATCGAAAGGAACATTAAGATAGTTGTCGCTAAACGCGTTGTTTTGCTCGGGGTCGAGCACCTCCAGAAGCGCCGCGGACGGATCGCCTCGGAAATCCGCTCCTACCTTGTCGATCTCGTCGAGCATAAACACCGGGTTTCGGCTTCCCGCCTGCTTCATACCGTGGATGATCCGGCCGGGCAGCGCGCCGACGTAGGTCCGGCGGTGTCCACGGATTTCCGCCTCGTCACGGATACCGCCAAGAGATATACGGATGAACTTGCGCCCCATAGCTCTGGCGATCGACTTGCCCAATGATGTTTTTCCCACGCCGGGAGGACCGACAAAGCAGAGAATCGGCCCCTTCATATCGTCTTTCAGTTTGCGGACGGACAGATATTCAAGTATCCGATCCTTGACCTTCTCAAGACCGTGGTGGTCCTGATCAAGAATCTCGCGCGCCTTGTTGATGCGGAGATTGTCTTTGGTCTCTTTTTTCCAGGGAAGCTCGACCAGCCAGTCGAGATAGGTGCGGACCACGGACGACTCGGCGGAATCGTGGTGCATCCCTTCGAGCCGCCGCATCTGTTTCTCCGCCTCTTTAAGGACTTCTTTGGGCATTCCGGCGTTTTTGATCTTCTCCCGGAGTTCATCGGCTTCTTCCGCCTTGCCGTCGATGTCGCCAAGCTCGTGCTTGATAGCTTTCATCTGCTCCCGCAGAAAATATTCGCGCTGGCTTTTCGACATCTCCTCTTTTGCCTGGTTCTGGATCTTTGCCTGCATCTCCGCCAGTTGCAGTTCCCTGGACAGCAGGTTATTCACCATGGTCAGGCGGGACATCGGGTCTTCTTCTTCGAGTACCTTTTGAGCCTCTTCGATCTTGAGGCGGAGGTTCGACGCCACGAGGTCCGCAAGCACGCCGGGGTTATTGATGTTCTCCGTAACCATCAGAATCTCGACCGGCATATTTTTGAGCGACAGGATTCTCTCTATTTTTTCGCGGGAGGCGCGCATGAGCGCTTCCGTCTCAAGCGTATCTTCTTTCACGGACGGCTCGATGATCCGCTCAATGCGAACATGCGTACCCGGTTTCCCTTCGACAACCTCGACGATCTTTCCTTTAGTCACGCCCTGGATAAGGATCTTGAGCCTGCCGTCGGGCAGCTTGATCATCCGCATGATCATCGCCACGGTGCCGGTGGTGTACAGCTCGTCGGACTTGGGGTCTTCCATGGCGGGATCTTTCTGCGTCGCAAGAAAGATGAACCGATCCTTGGCCAGCGCTTCGTCCACAGCCGAGATGGAGCCTTCCCGGCCCACAAACAGCGGCAAGGTCATGTACGGAAATATGACGATGTCACGCACCGGAAGCAGAGGGAGGACTCCGGGAATCTCTTGTCCCGCGTCCTTTTCATCGACAACCGGCGCGTCCGAGGGAGGAATCGCGCTTTCTTCCGGGCTCTTCTTTATATCGTCGTCTTTCATCGTTTTCCTCCCTTTTCTGAAAACGTTATCCTGTGATCACTCCTGAACCACCGGAATCCGGCGCTGCCTGCCCCGACGCTCCGATATCTTCGGAATCGTGATCGTAAGAATTCCGTCTTTCTGACGCGCCGAGATCATCCCAAGATTAACCGGACCTATTACTTCAAACGCGCGGCAAAATTTTCCGAAACCGCGCTCCAGGCACAAAAAGGAAATCTCCCCTTTGGGGAAATCGGGCAGTTTTTCTCCTATCACCTCGACACGATCCCCGCGCACCAGGACCTGCACCTTGTCCGTCGGAACACCCGGCATCTCAAGGAGGATGCGCACGGAGTCGTCCACCTCCGTCACATCCAACGGGGGCTGGTAGCCCGTATCGGAAGAATGATCCAGCAGCATCACGCCTTCGGCGAATTCCACGCATCCCGTTCCGCTTCTGCGTCTCACGTAAATTTCTCCTTTTGAAGAAACGCCCGCAATCCGGAGGCAAGTTCCGGGTCTTTCATTGCGAAAGCGATGTTCGCCATCTGGAAGCCAAGCTTTGTCCCCGCGTCGTACCGTGTGCCCTCGAATTCGTAGCCGATCACGCGCTTGTTTTCGATCAGTGACCGGATAGCGTCGGTAAGCTGTATTTCTCCGGCGGCTCCGGGCCTGGTCGCGGCCAGGACGGGAAATATGGACGGAGGAAGAATGTATCTGCCGATGATCGCCAGGTTGGACGGCGCCTTCTCAAGCGACGGCTTTTCCACCATGTCGGAAACCTTGTACGTCCCCGGCCCGATCTCCTCCCCTTTTATTATCCCGTACTTGGATACCATCTCATCCGGAACTCTCTGGATGGCCAAAGCCACATCCGCGTGATACCTCGCGCAAGCATCTATCATCTGTTTCAGAACGGGAACTTTGGCGTCGATTACGTCGTCGGACAAAACGACCGCGAAAGATTCATCTCCGACCAGATCCTTTGACCGGAGCACCGCGTGGCCCAGCCCCAGCGGGAGGTTCTGCCGGACATAAAAGAAATCCACCCCTTTGTTTACCTTACGCACCATTTCCAGCAGATCGCTGTTTCCCTTTCTTTCCAGTAGCATCTCCAGTTCAAAAGCCACGTCGAAATGATCTTCAATCACGTTTTTGCCGCGCCCGGTAACGATGATCATGCCCCGTATTCCGGCCATCTTGGCTTCCTCAACCCCATGCTGGATGAGCGGCATGTCCACCAGAGGCAGCATCTCTTTGGGAGAAGCCTTTGTCGCCGGAAGAAACCGCGTGCCAAAACCGGCCGCCGGAAATACCGCTTTTCTGATCATTGTTCATTCTCCTTCGATGAGTCTGTCGGTCGACGCGCTGTCCGGAAACGCCGGAAGAACGCGGCTATGTCGGCCCGGTCACGAGTCCATTTCATAGGCGGGAGGTTCGCCCTGAACCGGCTTCCGTACCCCCGTTTTACAATACGATCATCTAGCAGCGCCACGACACCATAGTCGTCGCCGCGGCGCAGAAGCCTTCCCACACCCTGCCTCAGCGCAAGCACCGCCTCCGGAAGCTGATAAGAGAAAAACGGGTCCATCTCGCGCCGCTGAAGCGCCAGTATCCGCGCCGACGTCACCGGGTCAGACGGCGAAGCAAACGGCAGTTTGTCGATAATAACGCATCGCAGCGATTCGCCGGGAACGTCGACTCCTTCCCAAAACGTTCCCGTGCCGATAAGAACGGCGTCTTTTTCCTCGCGAAACTCTTTGAGAAGCTGTGCCCTCGGCGCGTCGCCCTGAACAAACAACGTGTAAGGTACCTCCCCGCGAAGAGCCGTTTTAAGCGCCAAAAGCGTCCTGTAACTCGTGCACAGAATCAGCGCCCCCCCGCCGGAGTATTCGATGATCTTCCGGACTTCCGAAGACGCCAAGGACGGAAATTCCGGAGCCGACGGATCGGGAAAACCTTTGGGGACATAGAAAAGCGCCCGTTCCGCAAAGTTAAACTCATTATCCACAATGAGTTCCCGCGGTTCAACATGGTCCAGCCCCACCCGCTCGCGGAAGTACCGGAGATCTCCAGACACAGAAAGCGTTGCCGATGTCAGCAAAAAAGGAACCGGATCATTCCACAGCAGCTCCGAAAGCGCGGAAGCGATTTCGACGGGAGTACGGTGGAGGGAAACAGCTTCTCCGCGCCGCTCCGCCCACGCCACGGTAAGCGACGGGTCCGCGGACAACACCAACCCGAAATCCGAGACAAACGAACGGACGCGCCGCAGCAAAGCGTCGCGCTCCAGCCCTAAAGCCTCGGACGGCCCGTCGGACAACGACAAGGAAAGCTCATCCGCCGCCCTTATGAGAAAATCCGCCTTCTCGTCAAAAAAGGCTCGCCCAGCCAGGCTCGCGAGAGGCAGGCGTCCGTCTTCTTCAACCGCCGCGCCAAAAGCGGATTCGGCCGCAAGACCAAATTGCTTAGCCATCGACAAAAGACCGGCGCCAAAGCGCCCCGTCGCCGAGGCGGCGCGGCACAGATCCCGCGTCAATTCCCGCGCGCGGCCCGCGGAGACGCTCACGCCGAAGAACAAGGAAGCGGTTTCCTCGATTCCGTGCGCTTCGTCAAAGATCACTGCGTCGGCGCGCGTTAAAACTTCGCCGTACCCTTCTCTGGCCGGTTCTCCTTCCGCCCCGGCAATGCGGGCGCGCAGCGACAAATCCGCGAAAAACAGATGATGGTTCGCCACAACAATATCCGCCGATGCCGCTCGCCTGCGCGCCTCGGCCAGAAAACAGCGCTCGGTCTGGTCGCAGGAAAACGGGTCGCACATCTCGCGGCGAGCGTTTATTTCCTCCCAGACGCGGGCGTCTTCGGGGACGCCTTTTGCCTCGGATATATCGCCTGTGCGGGTTGCGCCGGCAAACTCGTGTATCGCGTTTAAATACGCGTCTTCTCTCGCAAACTCAAACAGCGGTTTTTCGCGGAAGCGATTCCAGCGCCGCAGGCAGAGGTAGTTGGCGCGCCCTTTTAGAACCACGCACGAGAAGGGATGCCGCATCGCCTCCCTCAAGAGCGGGATTTCGTTCTCTATAAGCTGCTGTTGAAGCGTGCGAGTGCCGGTGGAGACAATCGCCTTTCGTCCGGAAAGAATCGTGGGAACCAGGTAAGCAATGGTCTTGCCGATGCCGGTCGCCGCTTCCGCAACCAAAACGCCTGGGTTCTCAAGGGCGTCCGCCCATGCCATCGCCATTCGGAGCTGCCCCGGACGCGGCTCAAACCCCTTCATGGCCTCCGCAAGAGGGCCTCCGGGGGAAATAGCCATTTCCACTTTGCGGGCCAGTTCTCCCGGCACGGCGTCCCGGCTTTCCTCTCAGTTCGCCTGGACCGGAACGAAGTTTCCCAGGTTCACGCGCAACAGCGGAACTATGCGCCGCATGTTCCCCGACGCGCCGAACATAAAAGTTCCCGTAACGCCCGAATAGCTTCTCACCCGCGGAATTCTTTCCCGCATCGACTCCCCGGCATTCCTTTCCCGGCCGCCATCCGTAAAAAACGCTTCGGTCATAAGCTGCGCGCTGTCGTATCCCATCGCCTCAAAGCGCGTGGGCACGGAGTGCATCGCCTCTATGAATTCCTTCCGGAACTGCTCCCCTATGGAACTATGTATGGCATCAGAGTAATCAACCGAAATTACCGCGCCGCTGACGGCGTTGCCCGCCTTTTGCAAAAGTTCCTCGCTGTGCCATCCGGAGAACCCGGCAAGAGGAAGATAGACGTTGTAATACCTCAGCTGGGAGGCCAGCAGGAACACGCGGTCCCACCGGTCGGCCACAACAATTCTGTCGATGGGAAGCTTCATCCCTTTCCTCTTCTCCTTCGAGCGGGATTGCTGCTGGAATTTCGTGTTGCCGACCGCGCTCCGGATCACGCTGGTAAAATCGCGAACATCGGGAGAATACGAGATGGTCTGTACTATCCGGGTTCCGGTTTCGGACGCGACCTTTATCGCCGCTTCGGCGAACCCCTTTCCGTAGCCGTTATCCGGATGGAGCATCAGGATATCGGTCTCCTTCTCCTGCGAGAGGAAACCAAAAACCGCGCGCGCTTCCTCCACCGGCGAGAGCCCAAAACCGTACAAAAACGGCTTTTCAAGAATAGTCTTCTGGCCAAGGTAGAACACGGGAGGTGACTTGGAGTTAAACGCCGCCGCGACAGAACGGCCTTCCTCGCCCGTCACCGGCCCCAGGAAACCGATAACCGTGCGGTCGGAAGACCAGAAGGAAAATTCGGCCCGCGCCTGCTCAGGCTCCCCCGCTGTGTCCACCCAGCGAACCACGGGAACCTCTTCCCGCCCGTACCAGCGGCTGGAATTCAACGCCACTTCCGCGCCGGAAAGGACGGAGAAGCCCAAATCCCCAAACTTTCCCGTCAGCGGAACCAGCCCTATGATCTTTGGGCGCCCGGAGAAGATCTGATCGGCCATGTATAAAAAATCTTCCGCTTCACGGGCCCATTTCCCGCCCGTTCCGACAACGCGCTGGAAGGAATACCTGGCCATGCCGTGAAAGCCATTCCTAATCGCGATCCGGCCAAGCGCAAGGAGCAGATGGGATCTCACCTCCGGGTCATCCTCGGACTGCAGTACAGCCTCATAGAGAGGAGCAATCTCGGTCGCCTCCTCTATGACGGATTCCCTTTCATTGGATAAAACGTACGCCTCCTCCGTGCCGGAGGCAGCCTCGATTGCCTTTCTGTACAGCGCAAGCGACCCGGCGATTTTCCCGGATTTTGCGTCCGCCCGCGCCATCTGGACAAGGAGGGTTGGAATATACGCGTTTACGTAATTCTGATCGACCAGATAACCGGCGACTTGCCGGACCTCTTCGCTCCAGTTCATCTTCTGATATATGCGCAGTTTGAGATTCATCGCGCAGAGCACGATAAACCGCGCGCGGGAAAGGAGGATCGCCTTGTCGGCGGCCTCCAGCGCCTTATCGTATTCGCCGCGCTCCATCAGCAGTTCCCCCACGCGCATCCATACAAACCCTTTCCTTTCGCCATCCGGAGAGGAATACGCGATGTCGAGAAATCCTTTCAGAGCCTTTTCGTTTCTACCGGCCGCAAAATCAGATTCCGCGGCGATAAACCGCGTGATGAGCATGGTTTGTCCGGATTCACCCGGCCGCGGGACCGGCTCGGTTCCGCCTATTTGCGTGGATGAAAGCTCCCCGGCTTCCGCGGTAGCGACGGAAGCCGCAAGGAAGAGCGCGCACAGAAAAACGCGGGCCCGGCTCACCCGAAAATCTCCTTCACTTTTTCGAAGAACCCGCTGGAGATGGGACCGGGCGAAGCCTCGGACAGCTTCTGGAACTCGTCAAGCAGTTCCTTCTGGCGCTTCGACAGCTTGCGCGGCACCTCTATGACAACGCGAATGACAAGATTGCCGCGCCTGCCGGAAGAAAGCGAGGCGACGCCTTCGCCCCGCATTACGAATTCATGGCCAGACGCGGTCCCCGCCGGAACAACAATCTCCTTTTTCCCCGACAAGGTCGGCACTTCGATCTTCGCCCCAATCGCCGCCTGCGGGAAAGTGATCGGGACTTCGCAGAACAGGTCCGCCCCCTCCCTGACAAAGAATGGGTGCTCCTGCACGGAGAGCGCAACATAAAGGTCGCCGGACGCGCCGCCGCCTATACCAGCCTCTCCCTCCCCGCGAAGCTTGAGGCGCGTCCCATTTTCCACTCCCGGCGGCACTTTCACTTTAAGCGTGCGCGTCTCCCGTATCGACCCGGTTCCGGAACACTTGTTACACGGGTCTTTTACTATCTGACCCGTGCCGCCGCAACGGTTGCACGTGCTGCGGATGGCGAAGAAACCCTGCTGGACCGTAACCTGCCCCCGGCCGTTGCACGCCCCGCACCTTTCGGGCCGCGTCCCCTCGCGGGCGCCTGTGCCGCCGCATTCGCCGCAAAGCCCTCTGCGGGGGATGACAATCTCCTTTTCCGTGCCGAAAACCGCCTCGTCAAACGTGATTGTCAAATCGTACCGGAGGTCCGCCCCGCGATGCCTTCTTCCTCCTCCGCTTCCGCCTCCGCCAAATATGCCGCCGAAGAAGTCGTTGATGATGTCCTCAACGCCCACTCCGTTGAAATCTCCAAACCCGCCGAATCCGCGTCCCGCGGGACCAGCGTGCCCGAAACGGTCGTACTGCGCCCGCTTTTCGGAATCGGAGAGAACGGAATACGCTTCGTTTAGCTCCTTGAATCTCTCCTCCGCGCCGGCGTCGGAGGAATTTCGGTCCGGGTGATATTCAAGGGCCAGCTTGCGGAAAGCCTTCTTTATCTCTTCAGGCGAGGCTTCTTTGGAAACGCCAAGGATTTCGTAGTAGTCCCTTTTTGTCGACACAGTCCCCTCAATCCTCCCGCTCGTTCGCCCCTTGCGTGGAGGGAGCCGCGGCCACCAGCACATGGGCCGGCCGCAACAGCCGGCCGTTCAACATATAACCTTTGCGGGATTCGGAAAGCACGGCGCCCTCCGGCACGCCGGTTGCGGGCACAGCGCCGACCGCCTCGTGTAACGACGGATCAAACAGCTTGCCTTCCGAGGATACCTGCTCCAAGCCAAACTTTCCGAGATCATTCATAAGCGAATCGTAAGCCATCCGGACACCGCTCAAAATCGCGTCCGCGGACGCATCCGTCTGCCCCATCGCGCGTTCCAGATTGTCCAGAAAAGGCAAAACGGCAAGCAAAAGCTTTTCGTTTCCGTACGCCGCCTGAGCCTCGCGCTCGCGGACCACACGTTTGCGGAAGTTGTCAAACTCCGCCATCAGGTAGGCAAGACGATTCCGAAGCTCCGCCGCGTCCTCCGGCGTTTCGCGTTCGGCGCCTTCCCCGGAAGCCTCCACCGTCTCCGGCGCCGCGGCGGCTTCTTCGTGCAAAACTTCCTTATCTTCCATCAGAATGCCTCCCGCCCTTTTCTGGATTATTGCGGCAACCCTGGCTTTGCTACCTCTGTTCGAACAACACGGTAAGCAGATTCGCCGTGTACTCCACCAGCGGAATCATACGGGGATAGTCCATCCGGACCGGGCCGATAAGACCTATGCTTCCCATAGAGGAATCCCCGTGGCGGTAGCCGGAAGCGACAACCGACACATCGCCCAACTCTTCCACGTTGTTTTCGCAGCCAATGGACACCTGGATAGCCTCGCCGGCCATTGCGCGGTCGAGAAGACGATAGATCACCGTTTTCTCCTCGAAAGCGCGCAAGATCCGCTTGAGCCGCTGGACATCCTCGACAAATTCCGGCTGTTCGAGGATATTGGCGCGTCCCTCGACAAACACTTCGCCGTGCACGCTCTCGTCAAAAACACGGGCGCTCGCAGCCAGCGCGCGCTGCATCACGCGGTCGTACTTGGCCTTCTCCCTGCGAAGCTCGGAGCGTACCTTCATCCTCAACTGGGTCAGCGTAAGTCTCTCTGTAAAGCTGTTCAGATAGGAGTTGATCTTCTCCAAATCGTCCGAGGTTATGTCCGGCTCCCCATCAATCAGGCGGTGCTGCACATGCCCGCTCTGCATGATGGCCACCACAAGGATCTTGTCGGTCGAAGCGCGCATAAGGCTGATACAGCGCAACCGCTGCTGATTCGGGTTTGAAACAATCACCACGCTTGTTTGGCCCGAAAGCTGCGAAAGGAGACGGCTCACATGGCGAACCAGGTCGTCGGGAGATTCTCCGCCGGCGCCGGCTTTACCGGCCGCAAGCTTCAACTGCTCTTCTTCGCCAAGCATAAGGCTGCGCCGCAAAAGAAGATTGTCGATATAGAAACGAAAACCGGCAGCGGTGGGAACACGCCCTGCCGAAGTGTGGGGCTGGACCAGAAATCCAACCTCCTCAAGATCAGCCATTATGTTGCGGATGGTCGCGGGGGAGAGCGCTTGTTCCATCCTTTTCGACACGGTTCTCGAGCCCACAGGTTCCGCCGTGGCGACATAATCCTCGACGATACATCGCAGAACCTGGGCCGCGCGATCATCGACGATTAAAGACATTTTCATCCGCTCCCGCCGCAATTTAGCACTCACGCCTTAAGAGTGCTAAATCATAATCTATCAGCCTCCATCCGCGGGTGTCAAGGGAAGCGGCAATATCATCGGCAAAACCTTATTATCAGCAATCCAATAACAAATGTCGCGCGCCGCCGGAAACGACATAAGTATCGCATGGCCGTTATTTCCCTTTCTTTCGTTCAAGTTTCTCCAACAGCGCCTCGCCAAGCGACCCAACAGCCGGGGGAGAGGCCGGCTTCTCCATGTAGCCGCTGTATTCCTTCTCTTCTTCCTCCGCAAACCCGGCTTCATCCGCGGCGGCAAGCGCAATCCGACGCTTCGCAAGATCCAGCGACTCTACCCGAACCTCGATCTCCTGTCCAATGGAAACCATTTCACCCGGCGTCTTGATCTTTTTCCCTCCACCCAGGCGGGAGATGTGCAAGAGACCGTCGATTCCTCCGCCCAGGGAAACGAACGCGCCAAACGACGTGAGGCGCGTCACTTTGCCTACATGCTTTGAACCCGAGGGAAACCGGCGCTCCGCGTCTTCCCAGGGATCAGCCAGCATCTTTTTCAGGCTGAAAGAAAAGCGATTGTTCTCCCAGTCGAGCCTGGTAATCGCCACTTCCATCTCCTGGCCGACAGAAAGGACTTCGTTGATATCCGCAACCCGTTCCCAGCCGATCTCCGAAACGGGCAGCAATCCCTCGATTATCCCTATATCCACAAACGCTCCGAAGTCGCGGATGGATGTCACCTTGCCTCGAACGACCATCCCCTCGGTGAGCGTAGCCTTCAATTCTTCTTTCTTGCGCTGTTCTTCCTCTTCGAGCAGCGCGCGGTTGGATACGACGATATTGCGCCCTTTTTCCCCGTACTGTGAAATCCGGAACTGGATACGCTTGCCGATGTAGTTTTCCGCCGCTTCCCGGTTACGCGGCGTTCCCATCTGGGAGTGCGGACAAAAAGCGCGGGCGCCTCCGGGAAGCCGTACTTCGAATCCTCCCTTGACCTCCTTCACCACCTGGCCGTCCACAGGAATTCCGGCACGCCAAGCCTCCTCAAGCTGGGCATTGCCGGCCGCGCCTCCGGACACTTTCGTGGTGAAAAGCATCTCGCTGCCGTCCGAACGGACAAAGTACGACGCCAGAGAGTCGCCTTCCTTCACCGGCACTTTCCCGGATTCGTCCGCAAGCTCTTTCGCCGCCAGAACTCCTTCCCCTTTGCGCCCAAGGTCAAGAAAAATCCACTCGGAGCTTACCTTGATAACCCGAGCGACAACTTTTTGGCCCGGTTCGTATCGGATCGGAGCCGCAAAAGAGCTGTCCAGCAACCGCGCGAAATCCTCTTCCTCCTCCGGCGCGCCTTGCGCGCCCGAGACATCTCCCGGATCTTTTTCCACGATGCCGTTGTCCAGTTCCATAACGTTTTCGGCGCGAGAACATCCTCCTCCTTTCAGGTCAGGGGAAGAAGCGCCACTCCTTTCCTTATTTTTTCAACTTTTGATTTATCGCCGGCCGCTGTTTCCGCACAAACATCTCTCCATGAGCAGCCCATTATCCGGCAGGTTGTTTACGTAACGGTGTAGTGTACCGCTTCGGCGGGTATGGAAACAACGCAAGACATCGCGCGCATGATAAATAGTTTCTCTGAAACCTCAAGGCGGCGGCACATCAGTAATTTTTACCCATGAAGGGATATCCGCCCTCGCGGCACAGAACGCAATAGTGTTTTGCCGTTGCTTTCAGCATTAACGTTCTGGCGCGTGGCGATGCCGATCAGATTCCTTTTGCCGGATATGTTACCAAAAACTTACTGTTTATCAATAAGGCGCCAATTGCAAATTTGTACAAACCAGATTTTATTTTACGACAACGGCGCTTTACTTTTACCACATTTTACATTGTAATTATTACGGGCAAGGTGTTGCCGAAATTTATCAATATCTTGCGCTTTGGGAGCAAAACAGATTTCCGACACATTCGTATCGTTCAACTTCACATATTCTACAAAAAGACGCTTATTATCGTCGGCTTTAACAACAGCATTGTTGTAAAGTTTTTCGATTTTCATAATTCTACATTCCTGCTCTTCCTTAAAAGCTACATGTTTTACTAAAT
>Ga0082212_10005664_pt1 | contig 16958 bp, 13 predicted proteins | sample TergutNt197P3_FD_71548 | JGI IMG/M metagenome (GOLD analysis project Ga0082212, IMG submission 71548) | Neocapritermes taracua P3 segment gut microbial communities from Petit-Saut dam, French Guiana - Nt197 P3 | ecosystem: Host-associated > Arthropoda: Insects > Digestive system > Gut ... | reverse complement strand
ATCCGACCACAGCCTATTCATAAGAACAAACCCTGATCTAATTCTGTATAAAAACACTCAACATTCTTGACAAATTATTAAATCAAAAGTAGAATAAGGGCAAGCCGAGTGGCACTGAAAAAAGACACTTTTTCGTGTTGGTGCCATATGTTTTGCTCATTTTGTCATGGGGGGGTGATGAATAAAAATTAATGAAAACGTTTAACCACTTTGCACGACAGCAATGAGGCTGAAAATGGAGAACCACAACTTCAAAAGAAAAGAGGCGATTTATCAAACTAATGCAATAGATACAACGCACCAGCTTTGTTTAAGAGCTCCTTGGTGCGAGAAAGGAATGGTCGAAAATGAAAAAATTATTTGCAGGAAAACCATTAGCGCTTCTTCTGGTCTTTGCACTTTTGATTTCCACCCTGCCGGCAATGGCGGCAACCGATGAAAAGGATGCAAACGGCATTATTCTGTTAGAAGACCTTAGGCTGAGCGATTTGCCCGCGCACTATACACCTGTTGTAGATGTTACGGCCTACACTGAGAGCGATGCAAATGCCATAACTGCAGCTGGGCTTGACGTCATGCGTGACTTTTTTGACGAATACAGCAACATTTGGTTTTTCAGGATCGCTGTTCACGAACAGGACAGAGGATTTTTCGAAGCCAATGACATCGAATACGTAGTAGTTCAAGAAAGCCTAGGCGTGGATTTTGATTGGTGGGACGATCAATTCAGTCCGCTTCCGGACAACAATGCGCTTTTTCGCGCATTCAGCGCATCGATTCCTGGCCATCCAGGAACCCCGAACAGTTCAGGGCGGCCGGATCTTGTTGCGGATCCCGATGCTGTATTCGACCCCGACGGCATAACCTTTGACCCCAAATATGGATTCCCAGACAGGACGGGATTCCATACGGTAACCGAATATTATGCTGAAATGAACTATTTAGCCAATGAATATTCGGATCTTGTTAAACTACATGTTCTGGGCCACACATACAACGGCTTGCCCATGGTAGTGATGGAAATCAGCAGCGACCCCGGCGTGGATGACGGCAGGCCAAACAGTGTGCACACCGGAGGCCATCACGCTAGGGAATGGGCTGGCGGCGAGTATGCAATGATGTTTGCTTGGTACCTTATTACCCAATACGGAACAGACGAACGAATTACAGATATTCTGGACACGACTAGGGTGTGGGTCATACCCATGGTGAACCCTGACGGCTTGCACTTTGACCAAAGGAACACTCCGGGGTCTTGGCGTAAAAACAGGAGAGACAACAGCGACTACAACAATGGCAACCCCACCACAAACGCAGGTTGGGGCGTTGACCTGAACAGGAACTACCCCTATGACTTTGTATTAGGGCAAACCGACATAACAACCGAAACATTCAGAGGACCAGCTCCCGGCAGTGAGCCTGAGGTGGCCGCCGTCATGCAAGTGTATCTTAACAATCAAGTCATGACCGATGTTACTCAGCATCTCTACGGCCAATTTGGCATATGGCAATCCGGCGACTGCCCGAATACAGCCGACATCAATGATTTTGGCTTGGAGTGGTACAGGTTGCTTTGGGCTGACGAACAACCTACGGGCAACAACGCCGGCGGGCAAACGGTCGGCTGGCTGTTCAATACCGCTAATACGATGAGCATGCTGTCAGAGTCTTCCCACTTCAACTTTGTCCGCACGTACATGAGCGAACCTGCGCTATCGGACTACAACGCCATTACGCCGTTCACAGATTACTACGGCGACCCAAAAAGGTTCCCGCTGGCATACAGCTCTGTGCCGGGTGCCACTTACGGCCCGCCGACGAAGGAAATCACTGCTCCGATGGAGTTCCTTGACCATGTAAGGTACAACTTCAGCGACAGCAACCCGGAAGGGTTCCCGCTCACGTTCAGAGCCAACTTGGGAGCCCCTTGCACGAACCAGCAGGCGACTGTGGCCAATGTGAACAGCCTTGGCGAGACAGGAAAGCTTGAAGGGAAAATCCTCGTGTCTGTCCAGGCCGCCAACGTAAACACGAACCGCGATGTTGCTTTGGCAGCCCAAAACCACGGCGCGGTTGCCGTCATATTCGTCGGTGGCAACGCTACCGGTTCCGGATGGGCGTCGACTGACTTCTATGAGGCCGGCCTCTCAAAAAGCGGCAACCCTGTGAACTTTATCTTCAACCCGATAGGCACCGCAGCGGGAGTGAACGATGTTAAAATCCCGGTAGGGGTTACTTACAGGGCAGTGGCAAGGGAACTGCATCTTTGGGTAAGAGGCGGCGGTGAAAACACGTTGACGCTTACTCACACAAAGGCGAGCGACCCTGCCAACGCGCATCTTACCTACATACCGGGGTCGATACCGGAATTGTTCAATTTGTACTGCCCAGCGTACCTGTACACCCTCGACTGCGCACATACTTATTCTCCTTTCGTCCGAGGCACGATTGCTGGCGAAGAAGGGGAACTCTTGCCGGGGGCTGCCCTTGAATTGAGCATCGACGTCAAAAACAGGATCAGAGAGGGTTCAAGCATACTGCCGGAAGACAGATGGTTTACCCAAACGCGCCATTCGCGTATGGTTTCAGCTGACGGCACGTTCGATTGGTCGGTAACCCCTTCGAAGCAGCGCGATATTGCCGGCGACGGCTATACGATCACTGCCACTGCGCCGGAATACTCAGGCAGGTACTCTGCCACGGCAGATGGGGTTGAGATCGAATTTTACAGAGAAATAATTGAGCTTGACTTTGTGCTGCCGACTGCCGTCACAACCGACTTTGACTTCGGCAGGCCATACGGCGCAAAGTCCGATTTAGCGATTGATTTTACCACGTACGCAAAAAGCACCGACGGCCTCAGTTCGTCAATAGGCGACATAACAGGCATTAAGGCGTACGCAGGCGGTGAGCCCGTTGCCCTTACCGCTCACGGTGTCGGCAAATACACTGCAGCATTCAACCCAGGCGCATTAGGGGTTGATGGAAGCTTCGATTTCGTCGTTGAAATTGACGGGGAACTCATCAAGGTGGGCGCATTGTCAGTGGTAGAGAACCTGTTTGAGTTGAGTGCGCCTTTTGAGACCGACGTGAACAGCGACGCAGTTTACACTCTGTCATTGACCAGCGCGGCGGATGTGCTAACAGTCGAATTGGAATTCATGGTCGACGGCAGCTTGCTGTCAGGCAAAGGCGTTGAGACGCTTTCAGGATTTACTGCGATGAACGACATCATGTGGAATTATTCAGGCAACAACATGTGGAAAGGCACTGTTACTCTGGCCTATCCAGCCGGAAGCAGCGAAGGGTTCAATGCAGGCAACACCGCAGACATCGCGAAGTTTGTTTTCGCACCGACGGCAATTGGCGACGCAACCATGAAAATCACAGGGATCAAAGTATCGGGGCTTTTAGACGAGACGACGCAATACCTAGACCTCCTGCTTTTCAAAGGTGAAGCGACGACACATATCGATCAGCTGGTCTTCTCGAAATACGACCTGAACAGGGACAATGCAGTTGACGCCCTAGACCTTGGCATCATGTTGCTGTATTGCGGTTTTGATAGCGATTCTGCTGATTGGGGAACTTTGGTGAAAGTCAATGATTCCAAGGGCAAGCCGGTTACTGCGAGCATGTGCGACGTCAATGGCGACGGCGTGATCGACATGCTTGACCTGCTCGACCTCTTCATCCATTACACAAAATAGAGCGAGGTTTTGCTTGGCATCTGATACTAAAGGGGCTGTTGAAATGCTAAAGCATTTCAACGGCTCTTTTGCCTTCATTCCCCCCGGTGGGCTTTCTTGTACGCCTCAAGGTCTGCTGGGAGGTAGATTACGTTAAACGGGTCGTTCGGAGGCGCGTTTTTTTTGACGAACCTGTCTTGGTTGTTCAGCAAATACATATATATAGCTACAGAGGCCCCCACTAGGAGCCCGAGCAGAAACAGTGGCATCACACAGCCCTCCCCTAATTTCCATGGTATGTATATCTTAAGTGATAATCCCGATTTTTTCAACAGGTTTTATCGGGCGTCTTGTCTCAAGAAGGAAAAATCCTTGACATTTCAATGTTTAGCGTTTAAAATTATTAAGTATACGTGAGAAATAGAGGGAAGAAACATGTTTGAAAAATTATCAGAAAAACCCATTGCAGAACTTCAGATGGAGCAGGCGGACGCATGGGAAAAACACGACTTGCTGGGCAAGTGCGTGACTACGAGAAAAGGCAGGCCGTCTTTCATATTTTACGAAGGGCCTCCAACGGCAAACGGCCGGCCGGGCATACACCATGTGATAGCCAGGACCCTCAAGGATTCGGTGTGCCGCTACAAGACAATGCAAGGGTTTGAAGTCAAGAGGAAAGCAGGCTGGGACACCCACGGGCTGCCTGTGGAGATCGAGGTCGAAAAAGAGCTGGGGATGTCGGGAAAGCAGGACATCGAAAAGTTCGGCATCAGGGAATTCAACGAGAAGTGCAAGGAATCTGTGTTCAAATACGAAAGCATGTGGCGCGAAATGACGAAGCGGATGGGTTTTCTCATTGACATGGACAACCCTTACATTACACTGGACAACAACTACATCGAATCATGCTGGTGGATTATCAGCGAATTCTTCAGAGAAGGGCTCATATACGAAGGGCACAAAATACTGCCGTATTGCCCGCGCTGCGGCACCGGGCTTGCCTCCCACGAGGTTGCTCAGGGCTACAAGGAGATAAAAGTCAATACGGTTACTGCAAAATTCAAAAAGAAGGACGCGGACGAGTATTTCCTTGCGTGGACCACTACGCCTTGGACGCTGGCTTCCAACGTCTCGCTGACTGTTGGCGAGAACATTGACTACTTGAAGGTGCGGATGAACGAGGGCGCCTTTGACGAGGGGAAAGTGTTTTACGTTGCTAAAGCGCTGGCAGGCAAAGTGCTCGGAGAGGGCAAGTACGAGACAATATCGGAAATGAAGGGCTGCGAGCTGGAAAACATGGAATACGAACAGCTGATGCCATTTGTTAAAGCGGACAAGAAAGCGTTTTTTGTCACGTGCGGGGAGTACGTCACAGTTGAGGACGGAACCGGGATCGTCCATACCGCGCCGGCTTTCGGCGAAGACGACTACCAAACAGGGAAAAAATACGGCCTTCCCGTCATGAACCCGGTGGACGACCAAGGCAGGTACACGGATACGCCTTGGGCCGGCAGGGTTGTCACAGATGAAGAGCTTGAAGTTGACATCATCAAATGGCTTGCAGCAGAGGGCAAATTGTTCTCAAAGGAGAGGATCCTGCACAACTACCCTCATTGCTGGAGGTGCGGGACTCCGTTGATTTATTACGCAAAGCCGTGCTGGTACATAGAAATGACCAAGCTCAAGGACAATTTGGTGGAAAACAACAACAACACGAACTGGTTCCCCGACTACGTGGGCGAGAAGCGCTTCGGCAACTGGCTGGAAAACGTCAACGACTGGGCGATATCGCGGAACAGGTATTGGGGTACGCCCATTCCCATCTGGAGGTGCAGCTGCGGGCGCCTCGAATGCGTCGGAAGCAGGGCGGAGCTAGCCTCGCGGGCAATCGAAGGGGTTACGGAAGATATTGAGCTGCACAGGCCTTATGTAGACGACGTGCACGTTAGGTGCCCGGATTGCGGAGGCGCCATGAGCCGCATACCGGAGGTCATGGACTGCTGGTTCGACAGCGGGGCAATGCCATTCGCGCAGCAGCACTACCCCTTTGAGAACAGTGAAATCTTTGACGAGGAGATGTTCCCGGCAGACTTCATCTGCGAGGGGATCGACCAGACGCGGGGGTGGTTCTATTCGCTAATAGCGATTTCGACGTTTATCAGGAAGCAATCGCCCTACAAGAACGTCCTAGTCAACGACCTGATACTGGACAAAGAAGGCAAGAAGATGAGCAAGTCCAAAAACAACATGGTCGACCCATTTGAGATGTTTGACAAATACGGAGCGGATGCGACAAGGTGGTACCTGCTTCACGTTTCGCCGGCATGGTCGCCGACAAAGTTCGACGAGGACGGGCTGGTTGAGGTGGTCAGCAAATTTTTCGGTACGCTTAAAAACGTGTACAATTTCTTTGTACTGTACTCGAACCAGGACAAGATAGACCCTCGAAACCTTGAAGTTAGCTGCGATTGCAGGCCTGAACTTGACAGGTGGATACTTTCCAAGTACAACAGGCTTGTAGCTGAAGCAAGCGAAGAGATGGACAGGTACGACCACATGAAAACCGTCAGAAAAATTCAAGAATTCGTTTCGGAGGACTTGTCGAACTGGTACATACGGAGGGCGAGGAGGAGGTTTTGGGCAGAAGGGCTGACTGACGACAAAAAATCTGTCTATGCAGCCACTTATGAGATACTTGTCGGGGTTTCGCTGCTTGCAGCGCCCTTCGCGCCGTTCATAGCGGACGAGATGTATACAAAACTGACAGGTGAGGAGTCGGTCCACATTTCGCATTACCCAAAAGCGGATATTGGGCTGATCGACGAAAACGTTGAAAGCAGGATGGATCTTGTCAGGACGCTTGTTGCCCTCGGCAGGGGTACAAGGGAGAAAGAGAGGATCAAGGTAAGGCAACCGTTGTCAGGGATACTGGTTGACGGCAAGTACGAAAGCCTGATAAGCGACCTGGCGCCTTTGATCATGGAAGAGCTGAACGTCAAAAGCGTCATATTCGAAAAAGAGCTGGACAAGTTCATGGACTACAGCATTAAGCCCAACTTCAAGGAGGCTGGGCCAGCCTTTGGCGCCAAGATAAAAGCTTTTGCCGCTGCCCTTGCATCTGCAGCGCCGGCTGCGCTCATAAAGGAGCTCGAAGAGAAAGGCGAAACGGAAATGACGGTGGGCGATGAAACTCTGACCGTCAGGAAGGAGTTCGTCGACGTTAAGATAAGCGCCAAGGAGGGTTTTTCCGCAGCAATGGAAAACAACGTGTTCACGATACTCGACACCAAGGTCACTCCTGAACTGAAGCAGGAGGGCTTCGCAAGGGAAGTGATCTCGAAAGTGCAGCAGCTCCGCAAGCAGAAGGACTTTGAAATGATGGACAACATAAGGATATTCCTCAATCCGGACGAAGAAGTGAGAGAGGCTGTTGAAAAGCACAGAGAGTACATCATGAAGGAAACCCTTGCGGTTGAAATCCTTGGCAAAGACGGGGTGCCGGAATACGACGTCAACGGGCACAAGACGGGCATCGACGCAGAAAGAATCCGATGAAAAAAGACTTGAAGGGCATGAACCTTGCCGCGCTCGAGGATTTTTTCAAAAGCCTTGGCGAAGAAGGGTACCGGGCGGGGCAAGTGTCCAAGTGGATTTACAAAGGGGCAGATTCCTTTGACGACATGTCAGACATTTCAAAAACGCTCAAGGACAAGCTGAAGGAGACTGCTGAAATTTCAACCCTTGAAATCCTAGACCGCAAGACGTCTCGCTTTGACGGGACGAGGAAATACTTATTTGGGCTTTTTGACGGGAACGCCATAGAAAGCGCCTTGATGAAGTACAGGTTTGGGAACTCCATCTGCATCTCGTCCCAAGCGGGGTGCAAAATGGGGTGCGTTTTCTGCGCTTCTGGGAAAGCCGGCTTCGCAAGGGATCTTTCTGCCGGCGAGATGGTGGACCAAGTGCTGAAAGTGCAGGAAGACACAGAGGAAAGGATAAGCCGCCTAGTGGTCATGGGCACAGGGGAGCCCTTTGACAATTACAGCAACCTGTCGGATTTTATCAAGATTGCCAACAGCGAAAACGGCCTTAACATAGGGATGAGGAACATAACGGTGTCCACCTGCGGGATCGTTTCAGGGATAAAGGCATTTTCCGGCGATTTTCCCCAAGCCAACCTTGCAGTGTCCCTCCATGCGCCAAATGGCGCGCTGCGGAAGGAACTGATGCCGGTTGCAGGAAGGGAAGAATACAGCAAACTCATTTCAGCTTGCAGGGAGCATGCACGGAAAACAGGCAGAAGGGTTACTTTTGAATACGTGTTGATAAGCGGGAAAAACGACGAGAAACCCCACGCGGACGAGCTTGCGGAACACCTGCGCGGCATGCTTTGCCATGTGAACCTGATCCCGATGAACAGCGTTTCTGGCCGGGCGCCTGCATCAACTGCCAGAGGAAAGGCCGAGAAATTCAAAAAATGGCTTGAAGCCGGGAGCATTCAAACGACGGTTCGACGAGGGCTTGGCAGCGACATCAGTGCTGCCTGCGGCCAATTGAGGCTAATTTACCATAATAAATAGTTGTTTGTTCTTGCCCTTGAGGGTTTATTCGTGTATAATACTATACAACATAAGAAATAATAAAGGGGGCGGTTAAATATGGTTAGTTTGCTGGTCGGCCGCAAGGGGTCGGGAAAAACCAAGCGCATAGTTGAGATGGCGAACGACAGCGTGGAGACGACAGACGGCAGCATAGTATTCATCAACAAGAACCACAGGCTGATGTACGATCTGAAGTACCAGATAAGGGTGGTCTGCATGGAAGAATACCCAGGCATCACCAACAGCGACGAGTACATAGGCTTCATTTACGGCATTATTAGCTCAGACCACGACATTGAGAAAATATTTATCGACAGCATTTTGAAGCATGCTGATTTTGAGGTGGCCGATTTGCCGGAATTTCTGGAAAGGCTGAGCAAAATATCAAAAAAATACGGGCCGGACTTCATTGTAAGCGTCAGCGCGGCAAAAGATGAAATGCTCGGTGTGGATTTCTCGAATTTTGACATATTGGCTCTGAATGCGTGAATTATTGATTTAGCAATTTAAGATATAAAAAGTGGCTCCGAGCCACTCAGCCAAGGGAACCCGCCGGTTCCCTTTTATTGGGTGCAGCCTGCTTGCAAGCTGCGGGTTGCGAGGTGTTAGCGAAATGAAAATCAAAGACGTGGAGAAAGCGTTTTCGGGACGGCCCCCGGGGGTGATTGGCAAGCACAGCAGCTATTCGGTGCTGGTTCCCCTTGTCGAAAAGGACGGTGAACTGAATTTGCTTTTCGAGGTGCGTTCATTCGGCTTGAAAAGGCAACCAGGCGAAGTGTGCTTCCCTGGGGGGAAAATAGAAGCCGGGGAAACGGAAGAGGAATGTGCAGTAAGGGAAACCGTCGAGGAGCTTGGGGTGAGGCGCGAGAGCATAAGGATTATATCGCAGCTTGACAGCGTCCACACTTACAGCAACTCCACCCTTTATTCTTTTCTGGGCGAAATAGAGCACGATGAGCTGCTGCACGAAAAAATAAACAGGAGAGAGGTCGAGTCAGTTTTTTACCTGCCCTTGGCTGAACTCGTTGAAAACGAGCCTTTTATCTACAAAATGGAGGTATTGCCTGACGTGAGGGAGGATTTCCCATATGACATGATTAATTTTTCCGATGGGTACAACTGGAGGAAAGGCATTACCGAGGTGCCGATCTACAAGATCAAGGGGAAGATCATCTGGGGGCTGACAGCCCGGATTTCCCACAATTTCGTTAATATTTTAAGGGAAGCCCATATAGTGCAGATTGAAAGTCAACCCCGCTGAACAGGCATCCTGCCTGCCAATAGCAGCCCTCTTGCGTATTTGCTGCGGCATTCGGGAACCAGTGAATAGCGTTTTGCCAGCATGGCGCCGAGTTTAACAAGCCCGTCCTGGCTGCCTGAAAAAAGCTCAAGCTCAATTTCGCATATGGGCAGCGTACCGGCATCGGCGGCGATCTCCCCGGTGTCGATGGACACTTCAATGAGGCTCTCGCCGGTGTCGACCCGCATTCTGCGCCTTAGGAACCCCACTTCCATAATGCTTGAGAGCTGTCTGCCTTCCACGAGATCCATCATTTGCCGCCCTACGCCGCTCTCTTTAAAGATAGCGGGATCGGGCATGATCAGGCAGGCTTCGCCGTCGATGGGGACGTTTATCTCTTCCCTAGTGTGAAGCGCACCTTCGCTTTTTCCAGCCCATTTCAAAGCCGCAACCAGCCGCATGCCTTCAAGGCGGACCCTGAAAGCTATGTCGTTTGCAGCAAGTATTCCGTCGTCCGTATCGAAATAAGCAGCTTTGAAGGGGAGTTTTTCCCTCGAACCGGCTTCTTCTATTTCAGCGAGGTGAGGGTCCTGCCAGATTTCTTCAACAGTTTCCTTGTCAGGGATTGCAAATTTTAGTTCAATTTCAATCATTTGATCACGCTCACAATATCATTTGGAACGCCTTACGCCCCATATTGTAAAATTTTATCATCAATGCCGTTAAAAAACAAGTGGAAATGGCACATTAATCATTTACTTTTTACGAAAAAAGAGATATAATGATATGCGTTATGTGTTCAGATATTAGGAGGATTAACGATAATGAAGCCAATGTTTATTTCAAAGGACAAGAACGAAGTGCATTTTTCGATTGAGTTTTCTGCTGAAGAATTCGACAGTGCCATAGTAGACGCATACAGGGCAAACAAGAGCAAATTCATAGTGCCAGGGTTCAGGAAAGGCAAAGCGCCGAGAAAGCTCATCGAGGCTCATTACGGGGAAGAAGTTTTCTTCGATGACGCAATAGACAAATTGACTTCGGAGGGTTACCCCAAATCCCTTGACGAGCTGGAGATTGAGGTGATCGCCCAGCCAAAGGCAGAGTTCAGCGAGCTGAAGCAGGGCGAAGGGTTCACAGTGAGCATAACAGTCGAGGTGTACCCTGAGTTCGACGTAAAGGACTACAAAAATATCGCGATAGTTAGTGCCGACGCAGACGTGACGGAGGAGGACGTGGCGCACGAGCTTGAATCGCTCCAAAAACGGAATGCGAGGATAGTTGCAGTAGACAAGCCGGCAGCGGAAGGCGACATGGTGCTCATCGACTATGTTGGGTACGTAGACGGGGCGCAGTTTGAAGGCGGAACTGCCGAGAGGCATCCCTTGCAGCTCGGGTCAGGCTCTTTCATTCCTGGGTTTGAAGAGCAGCTAGTGGGGGTTTCAGCCGGGGACGAGCTCGACGTCAGCGTGGTTTTCCCGTCCGACTACCATAGTGAAGACTTGGCGGGCCGCGATGCGGTGTTCAAGTGCAAGGTGCATGAAATAAAAGAAGAGGAGCTTCCTGAGCTGAACGATGATTTTGCAAAAGACGTGAGCGAACACGACACACTGGAGGAACTTGAAGGCGAGCTGCGCGAAAAGCTAATAAAGTCGCGCAGAACGGCGGCTGAAAACCAGATGAAGGATTCGCTGATCGAGAAAATAAGCAATTCCAACGACATCGACGTGCCAGTCCCCATGATAGAAGACGAAGTGCTGGACATGATAAACGAGTTTGGATATCAGCTCAAATACCAAGGGGTTACCCTTGAGCAGTATTACGAATACTCCCAAAAGGACGAAGACATGCTCAGGAGCGAGTTTTGGGGAGATGCCTCAAGGAGGGTCAAGACCAGGATGCTGATGCTGAGAATCGCAGATCAGGAAAACCTTGAAGCGTCGCAGGAAGAAATCGAACAGGAAATGCGCAAGATCGCTACGCAGTACAAGATGGACATTGACAAAATAAGGGAGACTATTGGAAAAGGAAAAGCTTCATTTATCGAAAAAGACGTAAGAATAAAGAAAGCGCTGGATTTTATTTTTGACAGTGCAATTGCCGAATAGCATTTAGATACTGGCGAAAGGGGTATATATCAAAGATGACCTTAATACCATATGTAATCGAACAGACTTCGAGGGGCGAGCGGTCGTACGACATTTATTCTAGGCTGCTCAAGGACAGGATCGTTTTCTTGGGGGAAGCCGTCGATGAGCACATCGCAAGCCTGATAGTGGCTCAGCTGCTTTTCCTGGAAGCGGAAGACACCGAAAAAGACATTTGCCTGTACATCAACAGCCCAGGGGGTTCTGTGACCGCCGGACTTGCGATATACGACACGATGCAATTTGTCAAACCTGACGTGTCGACGCTGTGCATCGGGATGGCAGCCAGCATGGGTGCGCTTTTGCTTGCCGCCGGAGCCAAGGGAAAGAGGTTTGCGCTCCCTAACGCCGAAATAATGATCCCCCAGCCGCACGGCGGGGCGTCCGGGCAGGCGGAAGACATCCGCATCCAAGCCGAACACATCGTCAAGACGAGGGACAAGCTGAACAGGATTCTAAGCGGCATCACCGGCCGAAACTTGGAAGAAGTGGAAAAAGACACCGACAGAGACAACTTCCTGAGCGCGGACGAAGCTGTCCGGTATGGGATAATTGACAAAGTTTTTTACACAAGGGGGTAATAAATGGCTAAGTACGACATAAACAAGCAACTCAAATGCTCTTTCTGCGGCAAGCCCCAAGAGCAGGTCAGAAGGCTGATTGCAGGCCCCGGGGTTTACATCTGCGACGAATGCATCGAACTGTGCCAAGACATTATTGCAGAGGAGTTTGCTGGGGTAGACGAGGTATTGACTCAAAGCAAATACGACCTGCCAAAGCCTGTGGAAATAGCCAAGATTTTGTCAGACTACGTGATCGGGCAGGACTTGGCGAAAAAGGCGTTGGCGGTGGCAGTCTACAACCACTACAAAAGGATCAACAGCTCTGACAGAAACGGCAGCGATGATGTGGAGCTGCAAAAGAGCAACATCATCATGATTGGGCCGACAGGATCCGGCAAAACGCTGCTGGCGCAGACTCTTGCAAAAATACTTAACGTTCCCTTCGCGATTGCTGACGCTACTGCGCTCACAGAAGCAGGGTACGTTGGCGAGGATGTCGAAAACATTCTGCTCAAATTGATACAAGCTGCTGAGTACGACATGGACAAAGCGCAGAAGGGCATAATATATGTCGACGAAATAGACAAGATAGCGAGGAAATCGGAGAACCCTTCAATTACCAGAGACGTGAGCGGGGAAGGGGTGCAGCAGGCACTCCTTAAAATACTGGAGGGGACGGTTGCCAGCGTCCCGCCGCAGGGTGGCAGGAAACACCCACATCAGGACTTCATACAGTTCGACACGACAAACGTCCTGTTCATATGCGGAGGCGCCTTTGACAGCATGGACAAGGTGATCCAGCGCAGGTTGGGCGAGAAGGTGATAGGCTTCAATTCGGACATGAAGCAAAACAAGATCGAAACGTCAGACATCCTGAAGCTCGTCCAACCAGAAGATTTGCTTAAATTCGGGTTGATCCCAGAGTTCATCGGAAGGCTTCCAGTGGTAGTGACACTGGAAGAGCTGTCGAGAGAGGCTCTGATCCAGATAATCAAGGAGCCGAAAAACGCGCTTATCAAACAGTACAAGAAGCTGTTTTCAATGGACGGCGTGGAACTCGAAGTCGAGGAGGAAGCCATTATCAGGATTGCCGAAAAAGCGCTTGAAAGAAAAACGGGGGCAAGGGGGCTGCGCAGCATTATGGAGAAAACCATGACTGACATTATGTTCGAGATCCCTTCGCGGAGCGACGTTAAAAAGTGCATCGTCACGAAGGGGACCATCGACAATGAAATAATGCCGACGCTGGTGCTCGTAGAGCCAAAGAGAGAAAAGAAACATGAATCAGCATCATAGGATCAACTAACTACCAACCGGGAGAAGTGTTATGAAAGAGAAGGTAATTGTAGGCGGAGCAGAGCCAAACGACGTTGTCTATGGGTCAAATTCATTGATAATACCGCTTATTCCACTCAGAGGAATGGCTATTTTCCCCAATATGGTGCTGCATTTTGACATTGGCAGGGAGAAATCCATCAACGCCCTCGAAAAGGCGATGATTGTCAACCAGCACGTATTCCTCGTTTCGCAGCGGGACGAAAACACCGAGCTGCCGACCCCGGACGACTTTTATTCGATTGGCACGGTTGCTAAGATAAAACAGATGCTGAAGCTACCGGGCGATTCGATAAGGGTTCTTGTCGAAGGCATTTGCAGAGGGCAGATAGAAGCGATTATTCAGGAAGTGCCATTTTTCAAATGCATGATAAAAAAGATTGAAGACGAGGAAAAAGCGGAGCTGAGCGCTATGACGACGGCATTAATGCGTTCCGTTGTTTCGAATTTTGACGAATACCTTTCAATGTCGCCAAAAGGCCCGAAAGAGGTTTTTCAGTCGATTGCATTGATAGCGCAGCCGGGAAGGCTGGCTGACATCATAACGTCGCACCTCGACATCAAAATTGAAGACAAGCAGGGCGTCCTTGAAACGGTGGATACAGACGCGAGGTTGGAGAAAGTCAACAAGCTCATTGCCGACGAGATTGAAATTCTCCACATAGAGCAGGACATCAACGTAAAAGTAAAGACGCGCATCAACAAAAACCAGCGCGAGTACTACTTGAGGGAGCAGATGAGGACCATCGCCGAGGAGCTTGGCCAGGACGAGGACATAAGCGACGAGATAGAAAGCTGGCTCAAACGGCTTAAGCAACTCAAGATGCCAAAAAAAACGGCGGCCAAGGTGGAGAAGGAGATCAAGCGGCTGTCAAAGATGATGCCAAACTCAGCAGAGGGCACGGTTATCAGGACGTACATCGAGACGATACTCGCGTTGCCTTGGAACAAATCAAACAAAGAGAACTTCGATTTGAAGAAAGCCGAAATGATTCTAAACGAAGACCACTTCGGCCTCGAAAAGGTCAAGGAAAGAGTGTTGGAATACCTAGCGGTGGTGAAGCTGTCAAAGTCGCTAAAAGGGCCCATACTGTGCCTTGTCGGCCCTCCTGGGACAGGTAAGACGTCGGTGGCGAAATCAGTGGCACGCTCGACCAACAGGGATTTTGTGAGGATGTCACTCGGCGGCGTGAGGGACGAGGCCGAGATAAGGGGCCACAGGAGGACGTACATCGGAGCGATCCCTGGAAGGGTCATCTCGTGCATCAAAGATGCGGGGACCAACAACCCGGTGTTTCTTTTCGACGAAGTGGACAAGATAGGGGCGGATTTCAAAGGCGATCCGGCTTCGGCTCTGCTTGAAGTCCTAGACCCTGAGCAAAATAAGGAATTTACGGATCATTACCTTGAAATACCATTTGACCTTTCGCGAGTCATGTTCATCACTACCGCCAACACGACGGACACTATCCCCCGGCCGCTTTTGGATCGTATGGAAGTCATCAGGATATCAGGGTATACGGAGGAAGAAAAAGTCAACATCGCCCGAAAATACCTGATACCCAAGAAAGTCAAAGAACACGGCCTGAGCGGCGAAAACGCGGAGTTTTCTGAAAACGCCATTCGTGACGTCATCAATTACTACACGCGGGAGTCAGGAGTGAGGAACCTCGAACGGGAGATAGCGAACATCTGCCGAAAAGTGGCGAGAAAAATAGTGACAAGCGAGCAGGTCAGCTCATACAAAATTGGATCGAAGACGATAGAGGGCTATCTCGGAAAGAGAAAGTTCAGGTACGACAAAATTCTTGACGAGTCGGAAGTGGGGGCTACCACGGGCCTTGCGTGGACTTCTGTCGGCGGGGAGACGCTTTCCATAGAAACAACCGCTGTTCCGGGAACCGGAAAGCTAGTCCTAACCGGCCAGCTCGGCGAAGTCATGCAGGAGTCGGCCAAAGCGGGCATTAGCTACGTTAGGTCCGTTGCAGACAAGCATGGGATAGACGGGGAATTCTACAAAAATCTCGACCTTCACATACACGTACCGGAGGGCGCTACGCCGAAGGACGGACCGTCGGCAGGGGTGTCTATGTGCGCTGCGATCTTGTCAGCGCTGACAAACGTGCCTGCCCGAAAAGACGTTGCAATGACCGGCGAAATAACTCTTAGGGGGAAGGTGCTCCCGGTAGGGGGGATTAAGGAAAAAGTCTTGGCTGCCCACAGGGCGGGGATCAGGAAGGTGCTTCTGCCTGAGGAGAACGAACCGGATTTGGACGACATTCCTTTGAACGTGAGGAAGAAGATAGAATTTATACTGATAAACAATATAGATCAGGCAATAGAGCAAGTTTTTATAAGATAAAGCCATTTCCATGGCAGAGAGCGGCATATGGTTGTTAAAAAAAGCGAATTGGTTGCAGTAGCCGTGAAAAGAGAGCAGTACCCTGAAGACAATTTGCCGGAGATAGCGTTTGCAGGCCGTTCAAACGTGGGGAAATCGTCGTTGCTCAATTTACTGACCAACAGGAGGAAACTTGCAAGGGTGAGCAGCAGCCCGGGAAAGACGCGGACGATAAATTTTTATGAAATCAACGGTGAATTCAGAATAGTCGATTTGCCGGGTTATGGGTACGCAAAGGTGTCCAAAGCTGAAAAAGACAGATGGGGCGACATGGTCGAAGCGTATCTGCACAGCAGGGAAGGGCTTGTCATGGTCATCCAGCTTGTGGACATCAGGCACCCTCCGTCAGGCCAGGACGTGCAGATGCACGAATATTTGAAATACTACGGGCTCGACGGGATCGTAGCAGCTACCAAAGCAGATAAAGTTTCAGCAAGCGAGACGAAAAAGAGCATAGCTGTCATCAGGGAAACTCTGGGCATGCCCACCGAAAACATTATCATCCCCGTTTCGGCATTGAAAAAAACCGGATGCGAGGAGCTGCTGGCGGAAATCAGTTTACTGGTTGCGAAGCGTTGCGAAGGAGATCAGAGTGCGGTTTCTGTTGTTTAGAGTCCTCGGAAGGAGGATTAAAGCTATCCCGTATATGCTGCGCGACAAATCAGTGCCAAAAAGGAAAAAGGCAGTGGTTGTTTTTGGCGTAATCTACCTGCTTTCGCCAATTCAGGTAATTCCTCCGGTCCTGTTCCCGGTCGGGCAGCTCGACAGCTTGGTTCTTTGGATATGGATACTGTGGTATCTGAAAGATGAGCTGGACAAATACTGGCTTGGGGAAAAGCAACAGGATTATTCGAAAAAGTTCAGGAACAAAACGGTGATACACGACGTGGATTACGAAATAAAAGACAAGAAGGATGAGAAATAGTATGGGCAAAGAGAGCGACGTCGGAGAAATTATGATTGCCGAAGAGCAGATCCTTGC
>Ga0082212_10005663_pt1 | contig 16958 bp, 7 predicted proteins | sample TergutNt197P3_FD_71548 | JGI IMG/M metagenome (GOLD analysis project Ga0082212, IMG submission 71548) | Neocapritermes taracua P3 segment gut microbial communities from Petit-Saut dam, French Guiana - Nt197 P3 | ecosystem: Host-associated > Arthropoda: Insects > Digestive system > Gut ... | reverse complement strand
CCCCTGGCCTCGCTGCCGGTCATGGAAGGCAAGAGCATCCTCTTCAAGCGCTTCGCGGGCATAGACTCCTTCCCCTTGGCTCTCAAGACCCGGGACGTGGACGAGTTTGTGCGGACAGTAGCCTTGATGACGCCCTATCTTGGGGGTATAAACCTGGAGGACATCTCCGCGCCCCGTTGCTTCGAGATAGAGAGAAAACTTATCGAGGCCTGCGACATCCCGGTGTTTCACGACGATCAGCATGGCACGGCGGTCATCGCCCTGGCCGGTATTTACAATGCCCTGAAAGTGGTTGGCAAGGATATAGGCCGGATAAAAGTGGTCATTAGCGGGGCCGGGGCCTCGGGCACGGCCATCAGCTATTTTCTGATGGCCGCCGGGGTGGAGGAGGTCATTGTCTGCGACCGGGGCGGGGCCATTTACCAGGGCCGGCCGGGTCTCAATGAGGCCAAGGCGGAACTGGCCGCCCGGACCAATCCGGGGGAGGAGAAGGGAAGTCTGGCCGAAGTCATCAGAGGGGCCGATGTCTTCTTGGGTCTGTCCGAGCCGGGCACGGTGAATGCCGATATGGTGCGGAGCATGGCCCGGGGGGCCATTGTTTTCGCCATGGCCAATCCGGTGCCCGAGATAATGCCCGGGGAGGCCAAGGCGGCCGGGGCCCGGGTGGTGGCCACCGGCCGCAGCGATTTCCCCAACCAGATCAACAACTGCCTGGGGTTCCCGGGCATCTTCAAGGGTGCCCTTAAGGTTCGGTCCAGGCTGATCAATGAGGAGATGAAGATGGCCGCGGCCAAGTCCCTGGCCGGGCTGGTCAAGGAGTCGGAGTTGAACCCGGAGTTCATCATTCCCACGGTCTTTGACCCCCAGGTGGTGCCGGAGATGGCCAAGGCCGTGGCCGAAGCCGCCCGGAAGTCCGGCGCGGCGCGTATTTGAGGGTCATGCGTCCGGGTTTAAGTTGGACAGTAGAAGGCTCGGCCGCGCCTGAAACCGGGGGCTGGCCGATTGGCTCCAGGCCCCTTGACAAAAGATCAAGGTAATTGTAATATAATCATTTACATATGCGCCCGTGGCTCAGCTGGATAGAGCGCCGGACTACGAATCCGTAGGTCGCAAGTTCGAATCTTGCCGGGCGCACCAACAAAATCAAGAGGTTACGATGAAAATCGTAACCTCTTTTTCTTAGAAAATCAGAATTGCCCCACACTTTACCCCACAAGAGCGGAAAAACTTTTTAAACGCGGATAAACCGCCATATACCGCCTTGGGACTACGGCCTTTTCTTGTCTTTTGACCGTTTTTGCGGTATCTTATCAATAATATTCCGGCGTTAATCGAATTTATCAACAGTAAAGCCAGCCTGACTCAAGGGAAAAAGTTGGAAGTTTTCGACAATATCAACAAGACGGTCAAGGATGACCTTACGGTTACCTTGGAAAAGGGGAGCCGGCTTTCCATAGCCGCCGCCTGCTTCTCCATCTATGCCTATCAGGTCTTGAAGAAGCAGCTCGATTCCATAGCCGAACTGCGCTTTATCTTTACCTCTCCCGCCTTCGTGACCGAGAAAACCTCCAAAGAGAAGCGGGAATTCTATATCCCCCGGCTGAACCGCGAAAGAAGCCTTTACGGAACGGAATTTGAAGTCAAACTCCGCAACGAGCTTCACCAAAAGGCCATCGCCCGCGAATGCGCCGACTGGATACGCAAAAAAGCCAAGTTCAAGTCCAATGTCACGACCGAGAATATGGGCGGCTTTCTGAACATCGTCACCACCAACCATCAAATGACCTATCTGCCGCTGAATGGTTTCACCACCGAAGGGATTGGCTGCGAGCGCGGCAACAGCATATACAATATGATGACCCGCCTTGAAGCCCCGAACAGCGGCGAATTCGTCCGCCTCTTTGATGCGGTCTGGAACGACAAAAACAAGTTGCAGGACGTGACCGAGGAAGTCATAGACAGCATCACGGCCGCCTACAATGAAAACTCCGCCGATTTCCTCTATTTCTTCACCCTTTACAACATTTTCAACGAGTTCCTGGAAGACATTTCCGAAGACGTGCTGCCTAACGAGGCCACGGGTTTCAAGGAAAGCAAAATCTGGAATATGCTCTACGGCTTTCAGCGCGACGCCGCCCTGGCCGTCATCAACAAGCTCGAACAATACAACGGCTGTATCCTGGCGGATAGCGTGGGCCTGGGCAAGACTTTCACCGCCTTGGCCGTCATCAAATACTATGAAAACCGCAACCGGGGCGTCCTGGTGCTCTGCCCGAAGAAATTGGATGACAACTGGCGCACTTTCCGGGAAAACTACAAAAACAACCCCGTCGCCGCCGACCGTCTGCGCTACGATGTACTGTTCCATACCGACCTTTCCCGTGAACGCGGCCATTCCGGCCAGATAGACCTGGGAAAATTCAACTGGGCCAACTACGATCTGGTGGTCATTGACGAATCGCACAACTTCCGCAACGGCGGGCAGACCTATGGCGAGGATAAGCGCGACAACCGCTATAACATCCTGATGAACAAAGTCATCCGGGAGGGTGTGAAAACCAAGGTTCTGATGCTCTCGGCCACCCCGGTCAACAACCGCTTCACCGACCTGAAGAACCAACTGGCTCTGGCCTATGAGGGGAAAGCCGAGCTGATAAATGACCGGCTCAACGCCGAAAAATCTATAGACGAGATATTCCGCCAGGCCCAAAAGGTTTTCAACCAGTGGAGCAAAGAGGAGCCGGAAGAGCGCACCACCGCCGCCCTTCTGAAAAGGCTTGATTTCGACTTCTTCGAGGTGCTGGACAGGGTGACCATTGCCCGCTCCCGCCGGCACATTGAAAAGTATTTCGACTTGGCCGAGATCGGCCGGTTCCCCGAACGCCTCAAGCCCATTTCCCTGCGCCCCAACCTGACCGACCTGGGCCGGGCCATAAACTACAATGAAATATTCGCGGAATTGATGAACCTTAACCTGGCCGTGTATGTCCCCACCGGCTTCCTGCTCCCCAGCGCGATGGACAAATATGTCCAAAAAGACGTCAACATAAACCGCGCCGGGCGGGAGCAAGGCATCCGCCGCCTGATGAGCATCAACCTCTTGAAACGCCTGGAAAGCTCGGTTTATGCCTTCAGGCTGACCTTGGACCGGATCCACGCCTTGATTGCGAGGACCATAGACGAGATAGAGGCCTTCAAAAAGGGCGGAGCTTCGACCATAGAGGCCGTGGATCTGGCCGAAGAAGCCGGATTTGACGATGACGACCGCAACACCGAGTTTTTCACGACCGGCCGGAGGGTCAAAATCGACCTGTCCGATATGGATTACCTGTCCTGGCAGCACGAACTGCAAAAAGACGCCGACACCCTGGAGTTGCTCGGGCTGATGGTCAAAGACATCACGCCGGCCCACGATACCAAGCTGCAAACGCTCCTGGGCCTGATTGCCGAAAAGATGGAACGCCCGATCAACGAGGGGAACAAAAAAATACTCATTTTCTCGGCTTTTTCAGATACCGCGGAATATCTTTTTGAGGCTGTAAGCGGTTTTGTGAAAAAGAAATTCAGCCTTGATACGGCCCTGGTCTCCGGTTCCGTGGAAGGCCGGACGACCATCCCCAAGTTCCGGGCCACCATCAATAACATTCTGACCTGTTTTTCTCCCATATCCAAAGACAAGCACCTGTTGATGCCTGATGACAAATCCGAGATCAATGTGCTAATCGGCACCGACTGCATCTCCGAAGGGCAGAATTTGCAGGATTGCGACTACTGCGTCAACTACGACATCCACTGGAACCCTGTGCGCATTATCCAGCGTTTCGGCCGCATAGACCGTATCGGGAGCAAAAACGCGGTCATTCAATTGGTCAATTTCTGGCCCAACGTGACCTTGGACGAATACATCAACCTGAAAAGCCGCGTGGAAACCAGAATGCGGATTTCGGTGATGACCGGCTCGGGCGACGACGACCTGATAAACGCCGAAGAAAAGGGCGACCTGGAATACCGCAAGGCTCAACTGGAACGCCTGCAAAACGAAATCGTGGACATTGAGGAAATGCAAAGCGGCGTTTCCATCATGGACCTGGGGCTGAACGAATTTCGGCTGGACCTGCTTGATTACATTAAGACCCACGGCGATCTGGATAAAACCCCCTTCGGGCTTCACGCCGTGGTCCCCTCCTCCAGCGAATACCCGTCCGGGGTGGTTTTCGTCTTGAAAAATTTGAGCGGCGGTGTGAATATCGGCAACCGCAACCGGCTTCACCCCTTTTACATGGTTTATATCGCCGGTACAGGTGAGGTCGTCTGTGACCACCTTTCCCCCAAAGAAATGCTTGATACCCTGCGTTGGCTCTGCAAGGGTAAGACTCTGCACTTGGCCGAATTGTGCAAAACCTTCAATGTTGAAACCAAAGACGGTCAGGATATGCGAAAATATTCGGAACTGCTTGGGACAGCTATAAGTTCCATAATCGATCTTAAGGCCAAGAGCGAGTTGGACAGCTTTTTGAGCGGGGAGGCGGTCAGTTTTTTGGCCAATAAAATAAGTGGATTGGATGATTTTGAGCTTATTTGCTTTTTCGTGGTAAGATGAGGGGGTATTGATTGCTGGGCCTGCCGAAAACCACTGAGATGGGCCGCCCTCTCTCCAAAAAGGCCATCTTCGAGCGATTCAAGCCCGCCCCGGCGGCCAAACAGCGGTTTGACGCTGAAATCCACCGGCTGGCCCTGGTCAACGAGGTCTCGCCATCGACCGTGAATATTGCGGTGGGTGAAAATATCTCCGCTTTCTATGTGGTGCTGGTGAGCCTGAAGAGCGCGGGGTGCGACCAGAAGAATTTGGCCCTGCTTGGGAAATTGATCGACCAGAATATGCTTTTCGTCCTTGAACACGGAGGCCAAGCCCGGTTGGCGGTGAATCGGGCGGGCTTGGTTGTTCAGTCGGCCTGGAAACCGCTGGAGGAATGGGCTATTGATTTGACGGGGCTGGATTTGGATAGCGTTTGGGAGAACATCATCATCCAAATCGGCAGCCTGGAGATTGCCGAGGGTAAGACTTTGGATGAGCAACTGGCTGACGATGAGGAACGGGAGAGACGTTTACGGCAGATTGAATGGCTCGAAAAGCAGGCTCGGAATGAGAAACAGCCAAGGCGGAAATGGGAATTGGCGGAAGAAGTGAAACAATTGAAATCTAAACTAGCGATCAAACTATGAAAATTAAAAAAATTAAGTGGCAAAACCATCCCATACTTGGTTCTTTGGAGTTAGATTTTACTAATAAAACTAATGACGGGATATATGACACAATCATTTTGGCTGGAGAAAACGGAACTGGCAAGACCGCCATACTCGAAACGCTGAGTACATTTTTAAACCTTGGGTCTTTTGAGCCATTTGACTTCATTAAATATCAAATTAAAACAAAATTTTACACCGCAGCAAAACCAAATGATCCCAGTAAGGCTGCTTTAGGATTCCATGTTAGACGTGATTCCTTTGGACATGATACCCCAATCAATAGCAACAAAAATAACGACTTTACTAGAATTAATGACGACCATCTCGATATACGTCATTATGGATGCGTATACTCAAAAGCACGTTCTGGTTTTAAAACGAGTATTATAACATCTACGACTACCCAGCAATTAGATAATAACAAATATGGAGATGACGCAAATGATGATTTCACCTCTATTAAGCAATTGCTAGTGGATATTACTAGCCAAGATAATGCAACTCTTGCCCAATATGCCAAAATGAATGGAACTGTATCTTGGGAAGTTTTTGAACCGACTTCAAAGATGTGTAGGTTTAAATCTGCTTTTAAAGAATTTTTTGGTAATATGGAATTTAAAGGAGTAGATGAAACATCTCCAGACGAAAAATTGGTGCTATTTTCCAAAAACAATAAAACCATTACAATTGACGAATTGAGTACAGGTGAAAAACAAGTTGTGTTTAGAGGTGCCTACTTACTAAAAGACAGCCAGAATATAAACGGAGGAACTGTTCTTGTTGATGAACCGGAACTCAGTATGCATCCGAAGTGGCAAAGAGAAATTTTGAATTACTATCGCAAATTATTTACAAAAGATAAAATACAAACCGCTCAACTATTTGTCGCAACACATTCTGAATATGTTATTACTTCTGGTTTGCAAGATCAGAAAAATGTTTTAGTCATTATACTGAACGAACAAGGAGGGGTTATTAGCTCCCGAAACATAGATGTTCCTTTAATTCTACCGACAATAACATCTGCTGAAACAAACTACTTGGCCTTCGGTATCATGTCAAATGACTACCACATTGAATTATACGGTTTTCTTCAAATCTTAACCGGCAAATATAAAGTTAAGTCTTGCGATAATTACATTACTTTACAACCTGAATATAAGCCTGATAATCACTCAAAACAATCCAGCTTTACGGATCGCAATAGCAGTACAACAACGTATGAAACACTACCAACATATATCCGCAATGCCATTGACCATCCAGATTCCGGGAATACGTTTACATCACAAGAATTACAGGTTTCTATTGAATTGCTAATTGAACTTTGCAAAGCGGCTAAATCTGCACATGGCCAGACCCAAGCTGGAGTAACATCCCCATGACCAATAAAGATAACAAACTCATCCTCCACACATCCGACCTCGCCGAACGCAACTACGCCGCTCTGGCTGAGTTGTTCCCCAACGCTGTCACGGAAACAATTACCGGCTATGATGAAAAAGGAAAGGCGATTGTTGAGCGAGCTCTTGATGCGGATATATTGCGCCAGGAAATAAATGCCTAGGTGGTAAGCGGCAAAGAGGAACGCTACCAGTTCACTTGGCCGGATAAGAAGAAATCCATCCTATTGGCCAATGCACCCATCGCCGGCACCCTGCGCCCTTGCCGCGAAGAAAGCGTAAATTTTGATAAAACGGAAAATCTTTATATTGAAGGCGACAACCTCGACGTACTGAAACTGTTACGCGAAACCTATTTGAACCGCGTAAAGATGATTTATATTGATCCGCCTTACAATACGGGCAATGATTTTATCTATGAGGACGATTTTTCTGAAGATACAGGCGAATTCTTGGCTCGAGATGGACAATATGATGAACAAGGCAACCGAATGGTGCGTAACCTGGACAGCAATGGGCGGTTTCATACGGATTGGTTGAATATGATTTATCAGAGGTTACGCGTGGCGAGGGATTTATTGGCGGATGACGGGGTTTTCTTTATTAGTATTGATGACAATGAGGTGCAAAATTTACGAAAGATTTGTGAGGAAGTGTTTGGTGAGGGAAATTTTATTGCTTGTGCAGTCTGGAAACGGCGAGCTTCTTCTGCTATGGATCAATCAAAAGCATCTACAGATCACGAATACATACTATGTTATCAAAAGGGTGGATTTACTGCTCTTCGAGGGAAGATAAAAGATTATGCAGGGTATTCAAATCCCGATAATGACCCTCGAGGCATATGGACAACAGGCGACCTTACTGTTGGCATGAACGGAGATATGCGCCCAAATCAATATTACGATTTGATTGATCCAAAAACAGAAAAGATATATCCAGCTAATTTCAATCGAGTGTGGTCTTATGTACCAGACAGTATGAAAAAATTAATAGAAGAAAATCGTGTGTTATTCCCGGAGGATACGTCAAAACGGCCAATGTTAAAGAGATTTGCAAGTGAGCTTAAAAGCGATACAAATCCATTCTCCACATGGATGAAAGATGTCGGAATGAATACGGAAGGTACAAAAACAGTATATTCGTTATTTGATAATACATCTATGTTTAATTATGCAAAGCCTTTGAGTTTGATCAAGCAATTAATCGAGCAAGCTACAGTAGTTTCGGCTAATGATATCGTCCTCGATTTCTTCTCCGGCTCCGCCACTACCGCCCACGCCGTCATGCAACTCAATTCTGAAGACGGCGGCAAGCGCAAATTCATCATGGTGCAATTGCCTGAAATTTGCGATGAAGATAGTGAAGCCGCTAAAGCTGGCTACAAAAATATCTGTGAGATCGGCAAAGAACGCATCCGTCGGGCCGGGGCGAAAATCAAGGCCGACAGCCCCATGACCACCCAAGACCTCGACACCGGCTTCCGTGTGCTGAAACTCGACAGTTCCAACATGAAAGATGTCTTCTACACCCCTGGTGAATACATAAAGCAAGAGCTTGACTTTGACGGCCTCATCGACAATATCAAACATGACCGGACGCCGGAAGATCTGCTCTTTCAAGTCATGCTTGATTTGGGCATACTTTTGTCCAGCAAAATCGAACAGCGTGAAATTGGCGGCCAGGCCGTCTTCTCGGTGGCCGATAACTACCTCATAGCCTACTTTGACCGCGTGACCGAGGAAATCGTCACCGAAATAGCCAAGCTGAAACCCTATTACGCCGTGTTCCGCGACAACAGTTTCGCCACTGATGCCACGCTGGTGAACTTTGAGCAAATTTTCGCCACCTACAGCCCGACGACAATAAGAAAAGTGCTGTGATGCTTTGTTCGACATTTTGGCGCCGCCATTTGGGCAAACAATGCTTGTCCAATTCAAAAATAATAGATAAAACAAATAATTACCATCAAAAAAGCCGGCAAGGCCAATTTAGCAAACAATGTTTGCTGAATTCAATAACCTGCTTATGTCCGCTGATGGAGGCGGGGTTGAATGAAATTCAACTTTAAAATTCAGCCATTTCAGACCGAGGCGGTAGAGGCGGTTTGCCTGGCTTTCACCGGCCAGCCCAAGCAAGAGCGGGTGACCTATCGCCGCGACGTCGGCCATTATGAAAAGCCAGCCCAGGTTTCCCTATTGCCGCCAATCGACGAAGATGAAGAACTTGAAACTGGCTACCGCAATGCGGCGGTGGAACTGCCCGAAGCCCAGATTCTTAAAAACATCCGTGAGATACAGGCTGGAAACAATATCAATCTCTCCCCGGCCCTGGTGAAGGAACTTGGGGCGGTGTCGCTGGATGTGGAGATGGAGACCGGCACGGGCAAGACCTACGTTTATATCAAGACCATGTTCGAGCTTTTCCGGCAATACGGCTGGAGCAAGTTCATCGTGGTCGTCCCATCGATTGCCATCCGCGAGGGCGTGAAAAAGGCTTTTGAGATCACCCAAGAGCATTTCATGGAATTATACGGAACCAAGGCCAGATTTTTCGTCTATAATTCCTCTAACCTTCACCAGTTGGACGAATTTTCCAGCGGTTCCGGCCTGAACGTGATGATCATCAATATTCAGGCCTTCGCCACCTCCCTGAAAGAGGATGGCCGCAGTAAGGAAGCCCGCATCATTTATTCCAAGCGCGACGAGTTCGGCACCCGCCGGCCCATCGATGTCATAAAGGCCAACCGCCCGATAATCATTCTGGACGAACCGCAGAAGATGAGCGGCGCGGCCACCCAAAACGCCTTAAAAACCAATTTCAACCCCTTATTTTCTTTAAATTATTCCGCAACACACAAAAATTCGCACAACCTGGTCTATGTGCTGGACGCCTTGGACGCCTTTAAAAAGAAACTGGTCAAAAAAATCGAGGTCAAAGGGTTTGAAATAAAAAACTTGGGTGGGACAGATAGTTACCTATATCTGGCCGAGATTGTCCTCCACCCTAAAAAACCGCCCCGCGCCCGGCTGGAATTTGAGGTGAAACTCAAAAAAGGTCTCAAGCGCGAAACGCACTTACTGGCCCAGGGCGACAGCCTTCATATGGCTTCTGGGGGGCTGGAAGAATATAAAAATTTGTCCATCGCCGAGGTCGATCCCTTTCGGAATCTGGTCACCTTTTCAAACGGCGGCGCCTTGACCCCGGGCGAGGCCAGCGGCAACGTCAATGAAGATGACATTCGCCGCATTCAGATTCGCGAAACCATACTCTCCCATTTCGACAAAGAAGAAAAACTTTTCAGCCAGGGCATAAAATGCCTGTCCCTGTTCTTCATCGACGAAGTGGCCAAATATCGGCAATATGACGATGACGGCCAGGAAACTCCCGGCGAATATGGAAAGATTTTTGAAGAGGAATATATCGCCGCGCTTAATGACAACCTGACGCTATTTTCGACCGGCTACCAGGAATATCTGCGGAAGATTGAAGTCCCCGCCACCCATCGCGGTTATTTTTCCATAGACAAGCAGGGAAAGGCCGTGAACAGCGCGGTCAAGCGCGGCAGTGAGTTTTCAGACGATATTTCGGCCTATGACTTGATTTTGAAGAACAAGGAACGGTTATTGTCATTCGAGGAGCCGACGCGGTTTATTTTTTCCCATTCCGCCCTCCGTGAAGGCTGGGATAACCCGAACGTGTTTCAAATTTGCACACTCAAACATTCGGACAGCGCCACGGCCAAGCGGCAGGAGGTCGGCCGCGGCCTGCGCCTGTGCGTGAACCAAAATGGCGACCGGCAAGACCTGGATGTCTGCGGTGAAACCTTGGTGCATGACTTGAACAAGCTGACGGTCATTGCCAGTGAGAGTTATACCAGGTTTGTCACTGACTTGCAGAGCAAAATAAAGGATGATCTCTACGAACGGCCGGCCAAGGCCAGCATAGAATATTTCACCAATAAGATATGCCTTGTCAATGGCGAGGCGCATAAGATTACTGGGGCGGAGGCGACTGCCATATATAACTATCTGGTCAGGAGCGGCTACGTTGATGATAATGGAGAAATAACGCCGGAATACCATAACGCGGTGGAAAGCGGGCAACTTGCGCCGTTGAAAGATACCCTCGTTCCTCTGGTTGAAGGGATACACACCTTGGTGCAGGCCATTTTTGACCCGAGTGTTCTGGATGACATGGTCGGGGACGGGCACGAAACCAAGGTCAAAGACAATCCGCTCAACGAGAATTTTTACAAGCGGGAGTTCCAGGCCTTGTGGAAGGCCATAAACGGCCGTTATGCCTATACGGTGACCTTCGACAGCCCGGAATTGATTGAAAAATCAGCCCAGGCCTTGAACGCCGACCTGCGGGTGGCCAGGCTGCAATACACCATGACCGAGGGCCTCCAGACCGGCATGGATTTTGATGTTTCTCGAACCAGGACGCGGACTTTGGAACGCGCCAAAGGCAGTTCCATAAAATATGACCTCATCGGCAAAATAGCGGAGGCCACTAATCTTACCCGCCGCTCAGTGACGGCGATCATAAAAAAACTGGCCCCGGCCAAGCTGAAACTTTTTCCAGAGAACCCCGAAGAATTCATTCAGAGGGTGAGTGAGGAAATCAACCGGCAAAAGGTGGCGGTAATTGTGGAGCATATCGCCTATAGACCCAGCGCGGAACCGCGCTATACACAAGACATCTTCAACCTCAGCCATGCCTCCCAGGAATACGCCCGGGCTTTCGCCGCCAAGAAAGCCATCCAGGATTATGTATTTACGGACGGCATTGCGCTGGATAGTGTCGAGCGCCGTTTTGTCGAGGATGTGGAGGCGGCCGACGAAGTGGTGGTTTATGCCAAACTGCCGCGCGGCCCGAAAGGGTTTTACATCCCGACCCCGGTGGGCAATTATTCCCCCGATTGGGCCATAGCCTTTAAGCGCGGAGCGGTGAAACACATTTTCTTCATTGCGGAAACCAAGGGCACGATGGATAGCCTGCAACTCCGCCCCATAGAGCAGGCTAAAATCAAATGCGCCAAGAAGCTGTTCAACGAAATTTCCACCACCGGCGTGAAATATCACGATGTTGACAGCTACCAAAGCCTTTTGAACGTGATGCAGACTTTGTGAGAAACAATTGTTCACCGAACTCCAGTAAACTGAGCCACTTTTGGAGTATAGATTTATTATTCAAGTTTAGGCAGGTTATACCAAAGACCAGGAAAACACAAGATACGATCCGGAATGAAGACCATTCAAAACAATCCACAACGGGTCAAAAAGTATTTTGAAGGTCGTAAAGTCATCTGTGTCGTTTAAAACTTTTATAGTTGACGAATCAATAATTGGTGAGGTTTTAAATGAGTATCTCCCATGAGCAAGCTGTAGCCACTTCACCTTTTCGAGAATCTCTGGGCCATATACGAAATGCACTGCGGAACAACACAGCAGCCGTACTGGTGGGTTCCGGTTTCAGTCGTAACGCAGCCCCGGAAATGCCTTCCTGGGATTCGTGGGCTAAACAACTAGCAGGTCGTATGGAATTGGAAGAAGAGGTTATAAAGCACGCCAAGGCTCAGGATGTGCCGTGGTTAGCGGGAGCATATGCTGAACGTCATGGACTTCCATTAATGCGTGATTTGTTGTTCGCTTCAATGCGTGATATAAATATACTTCACGTAGGCCTACATGAACAGTTAGTCTGTCTGCCTTGGACAGATATCTTCACTACAAATTATGACAAATTTCTAGAAGATGCCGTCCAACAGGCCCAAACTGCTGGCAATCTATCTAGACCGTATAATGTTATCGTATCACATAATAATTTCCCACTTTCACGCAAAGAACAAGCCTTGCGTATTATCAAACTTCATGGTTGCCTGAGTAAAGAGGAAGACTGCATCGTCACAGAAGAAGATTATCGCACTTACCGTGATAAACGTGCAGCTTTTGTCAATACTGTACGGCAAACCCTGTTGGAAAATCATTTATGTCTTATTGGTTACTCAGCTACGGATCCGGATTTTCTTGAATGGATCGGCTGGGTGCGTGATAGATTAGAAAATCAACGACTTAACATATACTGGCTATCAAAAGAGCAACTCACACAAGATGAAATGTCTATCTACAAACAGCGTGGTATTACCTGTATAAGCCTAGATTGCTTCAGCCATGTAGTGTCTCCTTCGGCGGCACTGGCTGGAACATTAGGGGGCCAAGCCGAGCTTCTCAGTAGTGCGCTAGTTGAAAGGCCAGAAGACAGAAATTTATATTACACAGTCTATGCAAATTTTTTGAATTGGCTAAAACTAGATGAAGAGAGAGAAGTTTTTCCTGCCTCCATACAATCTAATGAAATGGCTTATCCTGAGACCGTAACTAAAAACGAGAAACTATCCGATCGTAGTGAGCCTCCTGATTTTAAAAACAAAGGCGTCACAGCCTTTGCGCTAGACACAGCATCTGATCTACCGGCTTCTAGCAAGTATAGAGGGTTGGCTGAAGCTACAGAGCTTTGGGACTATCCTAATATTGACGAAGTTAATCTCAGTAAAGGTATGCTAAGTTGGAAAGAAATACAAGAACTGACCAGTCGCATGAAACAGGCTCGAGAAAATTACCCAGGCTGGTTGCTTCCACCTATAAAAATTTTACGCCAACTCTGGGATATGCACATGAGTGCAAGCTTTCTAGTGAGACAAATTAAGAAAATGCAATCTGATGTGTCTGAGCACGAATTGTTGGAAGCACTGCGCGAGGTGTGTTGGCTACTGGATATGGCTAATATCCCCACGTTTAATGAATGTGATAAAATATTGGAAGAAATCTTGGATACAGTTCTTCCGCACATACGAGTGAATAGTAAGGAACAACAACAACAACTTAAAACTACAAATGAAGTATCCATGTGGATGGCCTGTTCGCTTTTACTACTACGTTGGGTTAGGGAAGAACGTGAGGATTTGCGTTTTGAAAAAATAGCAAAAAATTTAGAGTGGTTGTTACATCGATTCCCTGATTCTGATACTTCAGCCGCATTAAAATATCAACGTATTTTATTTCGCTTGGAAAAATTTGATCACCCTGGAGCTCTACGGCTCACCAGAAACTGGAGACTAGATTCAACAGTATCAAAAATTTCTTTCATCCGCAAAGCGATGCTTTTGGGAGAATTAGGAGATGTCAAACAAGGATATGAGCTACTCAAAGAACAGTATGAGGCATTATTGTCGCAAGTCAAAGCGGTGGATTGCCTACCGGAAATCCTTTCTATTGCCAGGCTGACAGCGGAAAGTCTTCGTCAATTCAATCTGCTTGTGAAGAATAATTGGTTCTCTATGTATAAAAAGGAGCAGAAACGTTATGCAGGCATCCCTAAAGACTTTAAAGATATGCTCCCTCCTTTGAGTAGGGCTGAACCAGACATTTCGGCCATCTTGGAAAAACTTCGATCTGATGTGAAATCAGCCGTAGCGGCTATACAAATAGCACCATCAAAAATAATATTTGAAACAGGCAAGAGGGATAATTCGTGGCACCTCTATAGTGGGCTTTGGCCAGGATTCCGGGAAGCATTCCAATATTTAGGGGCAATGGAAAAATTGTGCAGAACTCCCTATTTAGGGTATGCCAGTTTCGAAATCTCTACGTGGCTGGAAGCATCTCAACTGCTTTTCTATTTACATAGAGGACTCAACAATCAGTCTTTACGCCCTTTACTCCGTTCTGCCCCTGGCAACACGTTCAAAAGTGGACAAGATATTTTTTTACAGTATAATCTCGCCATGCTTGAAGAAGAAGAAATCCATAGTCTCGCGGAATGCTTAATTCAAGGACTTCAAACCACTCTACTTAAGACAAGACAAGACCCGTTAGATGAACGCTATACTCGCTTCGGACTAGAACTACTTAGTCGCCTCTGCTTACGTGTGAGTTTACCAAAAAAACAGCAAACATTTTTAGATGTAGCTCTGCAATGGATGCAGCAAGGGCCGGCATGGAAGCGCATTGGATCATTTGAGCAGATGTGCCTCTTTTGCCGCCGGGCTGTAGAATCAGCATCATATAGCCAGCTGAAATTCTATCTTGCCCGCCTTCTTTCGTCCCCCGTTTTCATGGGATTCACATTCGATAAAGCGATTAACTACCATTTAAATTTTTCCTTCATTCCAGATATTGTTGCGGCTTTGCCTGATAAATTTTTCAGAATAGACATATCAGACGACTTGCGTACGGTAGCTAAAAATTTATGGGAAGAGCTTAAAAAAAATGAGAAATATAAACAAGTGATACAAGCTTCGGACGGACAGCCAGAGAAAACTGAAAATTCCTGCAAAAATCTCCTGTCCCGCTATTATTGGCGTCTTTTATGGATGTTAAAGCATGATTTAGTGGATAAATCAACACGCGCCGATATGGCAGAATATATCTGGTCCCAATATAAAGAACAGGGTTTACCAGAACTTCCAGGAATGAAACCATTCACTATTTTGGACTGGCCAGTACCCATAGATATTGATGTTGTCGATCGTTATAAAACGATGTTGTTTAAACAGATTATCCCCCCAGCGTATAGCGTCACTGAAGATGGACGCCGAGCTTACTCCAGCAAATATGTGGCGCCCTTGGAAGACTATTTGAATATTGGGATTGAACGCAGAAAACGCTTGAATCTGACATACAGTGATAAGCTGTGTATTTTGCAGAACTGCTACAGAAGCGATTTTCTAGAAAATGAAAAAGAGAAACGTATAAAACACTATGCCTGTCGTCCTTTGGAAAGTATTATATGGATTCTTACCTATGTTGTTGCTGATTCATTGAAAGCTTTACAAAAAGATGCCCCTTGGCTGCCCAAATGGATATCTAGTCTGATTACCTACGGCGAAAGTATTGGGGCGAGATGCCAACGTTTGAAAGTGCTGAATCTTCTGTTTGAGCATTCAGAAGCCTACGCCGAGAATTTGGCTCTAGAGTTGGAAGAACTTATTTATAGTGATGACCGAGGCAAACAAATTGATTCTGGGTTCGCCATACTACTTTGGCGTTCAGAGATAGAAATACAGATTTCTGATGATGACTCACCATCTCGCTCTTGTCCTAAAGAGTTGTCTAATGCTATCCTGCGTGGTTTTTGGCTTATGGAATGTAAACAGGCGACCTCTCTTGCTGCCGTACTCATTGAGCAATACGAATGTTGCCCACAACTATCCATTAGCGACAAGGAAAAGCATATTATTTTGCGTGCGTTAAAGAATAAGCTGCATTTACTTGGCTATAAAGAAAGCTTGCAACTGTGTTTTCCCCCAGAAGAAGCTCATATAAATGACTGGATCGCCCTAAAAGAACGCTTGGAACTTTTACCTGAACATAGATTGGCTCTAGGGAAAATGCTTACTACCATCTGCAAGACAATACCGGATATATGCAATGCAGACATTATTCAACTGTGGCTACAAGAAATGAATAACGATCCTTTGGCTTCTATGCGTAGAAAAGGTGAAGAGGCAGGGCAGATGCTATAAAACTACGAATCATTTTTGCCCTCCGACCGAAATAGAGGATATGCCTTACCCGACAAATGATGGCCTTCAGGTTTTTATTCTCTCCAAAGCCTCTCGAACCGCCATAACCAGTTCATCTTGAGGGAAATGTTTCAAGTTGCCAGTTATCAGCCAAGCCCGGCAATGGTGGGCGACCTCGTAGAATTTTTGGTCCGCTTCATCGGTCGAGGCCTTGGGCAAAGGGGGCGGCGTTACTGATAGGCCGGACTCGGCGATGAATTCCAAGAGGTCAGCTACGGCCCAAGTCGGAAAGCCGAACTTCGGCCGCTTCAAGACGTTATGGTATTCCGCTAAAATACGATGGTCGTGACACGGGGTGATCAGTCCGTTGAGAACCAAGCTCAGGATTTTGGCCGGCTCGCCATCTTTGGATAATAGAGCGGAAACCAGAACATTGGTGTCTATAACCGCGAGCATGGCCAGGGTCTCACTCCACCTGGCGGGTCGCGGCTATTTCAGCCTCAATATCTGCCTCAGCCATAAAACCACGCTCGGCCGCCTGACCTCGCAGATGGTTGAAAGCCAGCATGGCCCGGGCCTGGCGCACGGCCCGGACGACTTGGTCAAAATTGTCTTCGCTGATGTTGAGCATCAGGGCGGTCGGCTTGCCGTTGTTGGTAATGACCACTTCACCTGAACTTGACAAGGCTTGCCAAATGCTTTTGGGGATGGTCCTTAAATCTCTGGCTGTAAAGAAATTCATAGCACTCTCCATATTGGTAACTTTATCAGCGTATATT
>Ga0082212_10005662_pt1 | contig 16964 bp, 13 predicted proteins | sample TergutNt197P3_FD_71548 | JGI IMG/M metagenome (GOLD analysis project Ga0082212, IMG submission 71548) | Neocapritermes taracua P3 segment gut microbial communities from Petit-Saut dam, French Guiana - Nt197 P3 | ecosystem: Host-associated > Arthropoda: Insects > Digestive system > Gut ... | reverse complement strand
TGTTTTCAGTACGAAAAATCGTGAATCTCTATTTCAGGACGAACTGATTATGTTGTTGAAAAAACATAAAATTGAATTTGATGAGCGATATTTATGGATGTGATTGCCTTGCCCTTACAGGGCAGCTGTATTTATTTTATTCCAGTACCCAGGGCGACGGCTTCGCCTTTGCCCTGGGCTGATATGCTACGGCCTTTCAGGCCGTCTAAAATGTACAAACTCCAGCCGGGGGAATCGATCTTCGAGGAAGTTATAACGTTATGCCGGAAAAAAAAGCGAAATTGACGCATTTGGACGACGAAGGCCGGGCGCGAATGGTGGATGTATCTGAAAAAGCGCCGACATCCAGACGCGCGACCGCCGAATCTTTCATCCGCCTGTCACGCCCCACGATGAAGTTGCTGCTTGACGGCAAACTGCCCAAGGGAAACGCTCTTGAAACCGCGCGTTTAGCGGGAATCATGGCCGCCAAGCGGACGCCGGAACTAATTCCCCTGTGCCACCCTCTGCTGTTAAGCCATGTTGATGTGGAGGCCGCGCCTCTGAAAGATGGAGTCCGGTTTCTGGCGTCGGTCGCCTGTTCAGGCAATACCGGCGTGGAAATGGAGGCGCTGACGGCGGCTTCTGTGGCGGCGCTTACGCTCTACGATATGGTTAAGGCCGTGGAAAAAGGGGCGACTATTGAAACTGTGAGGCTGTTGGAAAAAAGCGGCGGCAAAAGCGGTCTTTACAAGTTAGGAGTTAGGAGTTAGGAGTTGTTGTAGCGGGCTTTGCCCGCATTTAATTGATTTACTGCGCGCGGACGCGCGCTTCCACAACTTCTAACTCCTAACTCCTAACTTCTAACTCCTAAACTATTATGGAAATTATCGGGATCATAGGCATTTTCGCGCTTCTTGTTCTGCTGTTTCTCGGCATGAATATCGGTCTCGCCATGCTGGCGGTGGGATTTTTTGGATTCGCCATCGTCAGAAACCTGTCAGGCGCGCTGGGTCATCTGATGACCATTCCGTTTTCCACCGCAGGCAGTTTTTCTCTTTCGGTAATTCCGCTTTTTGTTTTGATGGGGCAGTTCGCGTTTTATTCCGGTTTAAGCGAGGATTTATACAAAGCCTGTCACAGGTGGCTCGGCAGGCTCCCCGGCGGGCTGGCCGTAGCGACTATAGGCGCATGCGGCTGTTTCGCCTCGATCTGCGGTTCAAGCACGGCCACCGCCGCCACAATGGGAACGGTATGCATTCCGGAAATGCGCCGGTACAGGTACGCGCCCAGCCTGGCCACAGGCTGCGTTGCCGCGGGAGGAACGCTTGGAATATTGATTCCTCCTTCCGTGGGCTTCATCCTGTACGGCATCATAGCCCAGCAGTCTATCGGCGCGCTGTTTGCCGCGGGAATGATTCCGGGGATAATGCTCATGATTCTGTATATGCTGGCTGTTATCTTTAAGGCCGCGCGAAATCCTGAATTGGGGCCGCCCGGCGAGAAATTCACCCTGTCGGAAAAATTTCAATCGATTGCCGGGGTTCTCCCCATGCTTGCTCTGTTTATCCTGGTAATCGGCGGCATGTTTCTCGGGTTTTTTACGGCGAATGAGGGAGCGGCTATAGGCGCGCTCGGGGCGTTTCTATTCATGGCATTCAGAAGGAAATGTACCTGGGAAAATTTCCGGCTTTCATTGAGCAGCACAGTCAAGACGACCTGCATGATTTTTCTCATCATGATAGGCACGAATATGTTCGGCTTTTTCCTGACTATTTCAAAACTTCCCGCGATGCTTGCCTCCGCCGTGCCGGCAATGAATGTCTCGCCTTACGTGGTGCTGATACTTATACTTTTGATATATGCCGCTCTTGGCTGCGTTATGGATTCTCTGGCGATGGTGCTTTTGCTTGCGCCGATTTTTCTGCCCGTGGTGACTGGCATGGGAATGAATCCGATATGGTTCGGCGTGCTGATGGTCATGATTATGGAGGCCGGGCTGATTACCCCGCCGGTTGGAATGAACGTATTTGTAATAAAGGGAGTGGCCGGGGATGTTCCGTTAAACGTGATATTTCGCGGAGTAATGCCTTTTATCGCGGCTCTGGCAGTTGCCGTGGCACTGATGATCGCATTCCCGCGTATCGCGCTATGGTTTCCAGGTTTGTTGGGAATGGTTTAATAGTTATTGATTAACAACATGAATCTGTACTCAAATGTTCCCATTCTGGACAACTCATCAATCGTGTATAATGTGTATGTGTAATATGTGAAAAAGGAACAACCATGCCTAACGTGACTTTAGCATTCGATGACGATCTTCTTGAGCGGGGTCGAAGCTATGCCCGAAGCCAGAATATTTCCTTCAATGCGTTTGTAAGGGAGCTGGTTGACCAACGCACTCGTCCAAAGGAAGATTGGCTCCAGGATATGTTTGATTTTGCGGATGATTTGAAGCTATGTTCGCCGGAAGAGAAATGGACGCGCGATGACCTCTATAGATATTGAAGGCAAACCATCGTTCCTGGATACTAATATCCTTCTCTACTCAATAGACGGGCGCGATAAAATGAAGCAGGAAAAAGCCCGCGATCTGATTCGAGATCTCCTGGGAAAAGGAACTCCTGTGATCTCGACACAAGTGCTGATGGAGTTTTACCATGCCTCGATTTCCAGGTTAAAGGTCGACAAGATCGACGCAAAGTATTTTGTTGAGAGGTTTTCAAAAATGCAGGTGGTAACGGTAGACACCACAATTATCAGACGCGCGATCGATACTGGCATCTTGTCGCAACTTTCCATATGGGATGCCCTCATAGTGTCAGCCGCAGAGTACGCAAAATGTCCGTTACTAATAACAGAAGACCTCAACGACGGCCAGATCGTCAATGGCGTCAAAATCGTCAACCCGTTTAAGTGAATACTTAATAGTATGAAAAAAATATTTATACCGATGATTGTGGCGTTGACGCTCCTCTCTGCCTGTTCCTCTTTCAATGCGGGCGACGATTCTCAAATTGTTCTGGAGCTTACGCAGCATGACCCGCCCGACAGCGCCACGGGCCGCTTCCTGGAAAACTGGGCGGAAAAAGTGCTTCAGGCGAGCGACGGCCGCCTCAAAATCAACGTAAATCACGGCGGCACACTGGGAGGCCCAAGAGATACCTACGACTTGGTGCTGAACAATTCCGTCGATATCGGCTGGGGGATGCAATCTTACTTTCCAAACCGCTTCCCTTTGACTGAGGTCATGATGCTTCCAATGCTCGGCATCGAATCCGCCGATCAGGGCAGCCGCGCGCTTTGGGATATGTTCGAAAACACCGATTTATTAAATAACGAATATAGGGGCGCGCATGTATTGCTTTTACATACCAACTGCGATTCGCCCATAGCCATGCGGGATAAGGCGATAAACACGCTGACGGATTTGAAAGGCGTCAGTCTTCGCACCAACGCGGGGCCGCCCACGGAATTTGTGCGGCTTTTTGGCGGAAATCCCGTGTCGGTAGTGGTGACGGAGCTTTATTCCTCACTTGAAAAAGGCGTCGTTCAGGGAACGATAACCGACTGGCACGCGATCTGGTCGTTTAAGTTTTATGAGCAGCTAAAAAACTATTACGATGTACACGCTTCCGTCAGCCCGTATTTTCTCGTCATTAACCAGGGCGTATATGACGCTCTCCCGGACGATCTGCGGAAAATTCTTGACGATTGCAGCGGCGCGGCCGCCTTGGACATGGCGGGATCAGCCTGGGATAACGTCCAGCGCGAAGTGACGGGCATCATCAGGAATCAGGGCGGCAGTATTAAGGCGTTGCCGGAAGCGGAAATGGCTCAACTGGAAGGATTCGCACGGCAAACCTGGCAAAACTGGGTTGCGCAGAGGACATCCGGCGGATACAGGGCGCAGGAAGCGCTCGATAAAGCTTTGGAATTAATCGCGAAGCACAGGAACCGGCCGTGAAAATATTTAACGGAATTCATAAGGCGATTAAGAATTTAAGCCGGTGGATCAATTATTTATCAATGGCGGCAGTCTTCACCGTAATGGCGATTCTGGTGACGGATATTATCCTGCGCAATTTTTTCAAGAGCGCGATTCTGGGCGCAACGGAAATGGTGGAAATGGGCATGGCGCTTATCGTATTTTGCGGATTTGCCTATACCCAGGTTGAGAAAGGGCATGTGCGTGTGACAATGCTGACGGATAAACTTCCACCTAAGGCGCGCTATTGCGTGGAATGCCTGGTGATGCTTTTTACCGTCGTTCTAAGTTACCTTGTAACCGTCAGTTCTTTCAGGACAGCGGCAAAATTTTACGCGGAAAACGCCGCAACGGCCGTTCTTAATATCAGCAGCGCGCCGTTTGCCTACGCAATGGCCGTGGGGATGGCGGTGTTTACGCTGGTGTTGTTATTTGAGGCGATTGAATTTTTTTTGAAAATATTCCTGAATGGAGAAAGCGTTGATGGCGGAAGATAACGCTATGAAGAAAACGATTGCAACGTATTTTATGTCTCCAGGCGCCGCCCATACACGACGCGTATTGGAAATCGCCGCGAAACACGCGGAAAATGCGGGGATCAACACCGTTTTAATCGCCACCTGTTCCGGAAAAACCGCCATTGACGCCGCGGATATATTTCCATCCACGGCAAAAATCATAGCGGTGACACACGTAACGGGTTTTACCGTTCCCGATATTCAGGAATTATCAGACGAAAACCGTTTGCTCATGACGCAAAGAGGAATCACCGTGTTTACCGGGCAACATGCTTTTGGCGGCGTCGGCAGGGCTGTGCGAAACAAATTGGGAACCTATCAGGTTGATGAAATTATGGCTTTTACGCTGCGCGTATTCGGTCAGGGAACCAAAGTGGCGGTTGAACTTGCCCTGATGGCCGCTGATGCCGGATTGATTCGCACTGACGAGGATGTGATTTCCATCGGAGGAACAGGTGTCGGCGCGGATACTGCGCTTGTGCTTCAGGCGGTTAATAGCGCCCGTTTTTTTGATTTGAAAGTTCGCGAAGTGCTTTGCAAACCATGTGAGTTCTAGCCCGGATATTTCATACCTATTTAACCTTTCCTTTGTGATTGGGTTTCGCCAAAACTCGTGTAGTCCGCCAAAGGAAAAAATTTTGATTACCGCACCTTAATACCCTCATCAAGATATCGAATCAGCGGATAGATGAAAAATTCAATTATTCTTCGCTTGCCTACTTTTATTTCAGCGGTAACGCCCATGCCGTTTGTGATTTCAGTTTCCTGTCCGTCAACCATTAAACTTATTTTTTCAGGACGAACCAGCGTTTCATACATCAAGCCCATTTGCTGATCTTCTATGCTGTCTTTTGATACATGCGTAAGTTCGCCGTCGATAATGCCGTATTTCTGAAACTCAAAAGTGTCTATCTTGATTGAAACATTCATGCCGGGAGAAATAAACCCGACATCACGGCTCGATACAAGCGCCTTTATCAATAACGGAGAATCAACGGGGACGATCACGGCAAGTCTTTCAGCAGGGGTGACAACGCCGCCAACTGTATGAAATAAAAGCTGCGCCACATGTCCCTTTACCGGCGAAGTAATTTGCTGTCTCCGGCTCCTATATTCAGCCTGTTCAATGCTCCCGGAAAGATACGAAAAACGAAGTCGGTTGTCCGCAAGTTCAGATAATAGCCGGCTGCGTTCTTCATCTCGCAATAAAGCAATCTCACGCTCAATCCGCAACAAACCAGCCTGAAGTTCTTCCATCCCGTGAATTGCGTTTGCACGGGCGGTTTCGGCATCTCCCGCTTCCACCCGTGTCTGTTCCAGTTCTTCGCGACTTATTAAATCCTGCAAAGCCTCCATGCGTTCAAGCCGCCGCCCGGCCTGTTTTGCCCGCTCTTCAGTTTGTCTACCCGTCCGCTCCTGAGCCGCAATCTGTGATTCAATCTGCCGCGCTTCCTGTTGCTTTACCCGTAATTGCGATTCAAGTCGTTCACGGGCGGCGCGGTACAAATCGGTCTGCACCTGTATAAGAACCGGATTGTATTTCGCCGGTGGCAGAAACTCCTTTCCGTCAAGCAATGCCTCAATGCGCTGTATCGCCAGTTCCACCTGTTGAGTTTCCATGCGCATCGAAGCAAGTTCCGGGTCGATGTCCGAGGGGTCGATTTCCATTAATACCTGTCCTTCTTCCACAAGATCGCCGACTTCTACCCGAATACTGCGCACGACGCCGGTATTGAGCGGCTGTACGGTTTTTACCTCACCGGTCGGTATCACCCTCCCGCGAGCGGTTACAACCACGTCAATACGCCCGAAGAACGTCCACAGGACAAAGAACAGCAATGCCAACATGATTATCCAGAATACCGCCCTGCCAAGAGGGTTAAGCGGCGCGTCTTCAATCTCCGCCAAAAGCGGCCTGAACTCATGTTTATCATTCGTAGCGTCAGATATTTGAGCCATTTGCCTATCCTTCCTGCTGATCGTGCAAATGACGGTAGTATCCGCCCAGAGTCAAAAGCTCGGCGTGTGTGCCGCTCTCTACTATTTTGCCCTGATCCATCACAAGAATACGGTTACATGGGCGGATGGTGGAAAGCCTGTGGGCTATGATAATCGTCGTGCGCCCTTTTTTGATGGACTGCATATTATCGCGGATTACTTTTTCAGATTCATAATCAAGAGCGCTTGTCGCTTCATCAAATATCAGAAGCCGGGGATTTGTAATCAATGCACGAGCTATTGCAATACGCTGTTTTTGTCCGCCCGAAAGGGAACCGCCGCGTTCGCTGACTTCGGTATCATAGCCTTCGGGCAAACGGGAAATAAACTCATGCGCTCCGGCAAGCTGCGCCGCCTGCAAGATTAAATCCATTGATGCGTCCGGCTTTGGAAGCGCGATATTATCGCGTATGGTTCCGCTGAAAAGAAAACTCTCCTGTAAAACCATGCCGATATTGCAGCGCAGCCAGAAAGGATTCAGATGCCGCAGGTCTATTCCGTCAATGAACATAGCTCCTTCATTTGCGATATAAAGCCTCTGCAATAGTCTTGCCAAAGTGCTTTTGCCGCTTCCGCTCCGGCCGACAATGCCGACGCTCTCGCCCGGCTCAATAACCAGCGAAACATTATCAACCACTTTCGGCCCGCTGGGTATGTACTGAAAACTTACGTTTTCCATGCGTACCTGCCCTTGCAGGCGCGGCAGGGTAATAGCTTTATCGGAAGGAAGCTCAAGCGGATGATTCAGAATATCGCCCAGGCGATCTACCGATAATAACGCCTGCTGAAACTCGTTCCACAGATTTACAAGCCGCAGGACAGGCCCGGAAAACTGTCCGGCAAACATCTGAAACGCTATCAACTGGCCTATGGTCAATTCATTTTGCAGAACCGAGCGAACGCCGAAATAAAGAATGCTGATTGTCATCAGACGTTGCAATGTACCGGCCAGAGAACCGGATACATTGCCCATGACGGCCAGCTTAAACCCTGACCGGACGTAATGCCCAAGATAGTCTTCCCATCGCCTCTGCATTGAACCTTCAATAGCCAGGGATTTTACGGTCTGCATTCCACTGACCGATTCCACAAGATATGAGTTGGACTGCGCGCCCATCTGAAACTTCTTTTCCAGACGCCGCCGCAGTTCCGGCGTGATTGTGACGTAAAGAACGCCGATAACGGCAACAAATCCGAGAACGATCAGCGTCATCCGGACGCTGTAGAGCAGCATTACAGCCACAAACACGAAAGAGAAGAAAAGGTCAATGAGTACGCTTACTGCTTTGTTGGTGATAAATTCTCGTATGGTGTCCAGTTCACGCACGCGGGCGGCGATTACGCCGACTTTGCGGGTTTCAAAGTATCGGAACGGCAATCCAAGCAAATGACGAAACAGTTTGGCTCCGAGCTTTGCGTCAAGTTTTCCGGCCGTATGCAGAAAGATGTAATTGCGGGCGATATTAAGCAGCAGTTCAAAAACAGCCACGGCAAGAAAAGCCACAGCCAGCACGTCAAGGGTTGTAAGCGTTCGATGAACGAGGACTTTATCCAGAATTACCTGGGTAAAAAGGGGCGTAATCAATCCGAATGTCTGTACGACAAAAGAACCGAGCAGCACTTCACCGATAATGCGTTTGAATAGAATGATTTCAGAAAGAAACCAGCGAAAACCGAAAGCCGACGATGTCGCCGAAGCGCGGGGGCCGAAAATGAGAAAACGGTCGTTGTTTGCCTCAAATTCCTGAATGGTTATTTCTTCAGTTTTTTTCTCTGCTGGATTGAACAACAATAGTTTACCCGCCGCGTTGTCCACTTTCAGAATCAATAGATAAACGCCTTTTTTGTCCACAGCTATAGCGGGAAGAGGATACGATTCGGCCAATTTGAGTAAAGGCAGCGTTTTGAGCTTTGCGCGGAAACCGCAGCCTTTGGCGATACGAAGCAATTCTTCAGGCGTCGGCTCTCCGGTAATGCCGTATTGTCGCACAATCGCGCGAATATCCACATCAACGCGGTTGATTCGGGCCGCCGCCTCAAAAGCAAGTAATCCTGTACTCATACACGCCGCCTACGAAGACTGAATGGGAATCTCATAATATAGCGCCGCCTGCAAAAAACATGTAAGTTTACAGCAGGCGGCGTTAATACAGTAGGATATTTAACCCGGATTCCGAAGTCATCCACGACACAAGTGTCGCCAACACGACACGAAACCTGTAGACATACCGACGAGGATAATTCCAACGGAGGTTTCACAGGAGGTTTCACAGGAGGAGTTAAACGGCGTTCAAACGCCCTGAAAGGGCGTAGCAGCCCAGGGCAGAGGCGCAACGCGCGCCCGTCGCCCTGGGTTACGGAATAAAAGCATACAGCAGCCCTGTAAGGGCAAGGCAATATGGCACAGTGGTTTATGATCGTTTGTAGCCGTTTAACTCCTGTGAAACCTCTGTATGTCTATCGGTTTCGTGTCGTGTTGGCTACACTTGTGTCGTGGATGACTTCGGAATCCGGGTTTAAGCGGCCTGTTGCCATGACGAAGAAACAATCGTCATCAAATCTTCGTTCTGTCTTACACTGTCTAGTGAACTGATTGTTATGCCTTCCTGTACGGCATAAGCGGACATTTGCTGAATAATGGCGTCAATATCCGCAGATGTCAGAAAATGCCCGTCAAAAAGCTCCACTTCGTCAATTTTATAATTATTGTTTACGAAGTGATTTGTAACGGTGATTTTATCCGTTGTTCCGTAACCGATCTCAAGATGATTGCCGTTACGGAACAAAGCCACGTCATCAAGATCAACTCCGGATTCAAACAATATGCGGTCGTAGCCCGAAGTTTCGTTTATGGTATCGACGCCATCGCCAGTATTAAAGATATAGATGTCGTCGCCTGCGCCTCCTTCGAGAACATCGTCGCCCGTACCGCCTATTAAAATATCGTTTCCATTTGAACCTTTTAGGACATCGTTACCCACACCGCCATTTAGAGTAAAATCTCCGTTATCCCATGCGATAAACGTATCATCGCCTGCTCCACCGATAAATAGCCTTGCAGCCTGATAGATCTCTTCCAAATTAAGCGTCGTGCCGTCCGCAAATTCTATCGTCTGGATTTTGTACCATTGATAAAGATTGTGAATGCTGTCATACGTAAAGAAGCTTAATACGGTTACGCTATCGCCTGTTACTTTATTGCTGATTACCAAATTGTTTGTGTAGTATTGCCCGGACTTCTCTCTGGAGAAAACCAGATCGGATAGACATATCCCCGGTCCAAATACGATCTTGTTGTTCCCACCTTTGCTTGCATCAAAAATCGTGTCATGACCGTCGCCGATATTGAAGATATAGATGTCGTCGCCTGCGCCTCCTTCGAGAACATCGTCGCCCGTGCCGCCTATTAAAATATCGTTTCCATTTGAACCTTTTAGGACATCGTTACCCGCACCGCCATTTAGAGTAAAATCTCCGTTATCCCATGCGATAAACGTATCGTCGCCTGCTCCACCGTTAAATAGCCTCGCAGCCTGATAGATCTCTTCCAAGTTAAGCGTCGTGCCGTCCGCAAATTCTATCGTCTGGATTTTATATCTTTGGTATAAACCATGTACGCTGTCATATGTGAAGAAACTTAGTATAGTAATGCTGTCTCCCGTTACCTTGTTACTTATTACCAAATTATTTGTAAAACTTTGTCCATTCTGTTCTCGTGAAAAAACCAGATCAGATAGGTATATTCCTTCACCGAATACGATTTTATTATTTGAGGTCGTATTTGAACTTTCTTGAATCGTGTCATGTCCGTCGCCAATGTTAAATATATAAGTATTGTCGCCAGTTCCTCCGACAAGCATATCGTTGCCCGCCCCACCATTAAATGTAAAATCTCCGCCATCCCATGCGGTAAACGTATCGTTGCCTGCTCCACCGATAAATAGCCTCGCAGCCTGATAGATCTCCTCCAAATTAAGCGTCGTGCCGTCCGCAAATTCTATCGTCTGGATTTTGTACCATTGATAAAGATTGTGAATGCTGTCATACGTAAAGAAGCTTAATACGGATACGCTATCGCCTGTTACTTTATTGCTGATTATCAAATTGTTTGTGTAGTATTGCCCGGACTTCTCTCTGGAGAAAACCAGATCGGATAGACATATCCCCGGTCCAAATACGATCTTGTTGTTCCCGCCTTTGCTTACATCAAAAATCGTGTCATGCCCGTCACCGATATTGAAGATATAGATGTCGTCGCCTGCGCCTCCTTCGAGAACATCGTCGCCTGTTCCGCCGATTAGAATGTCGTTGCCCGCCGTGCCAGTTAGCGTATCAGCGCCACCGCCGCCTGTAATCACGTTGTATCCAATACTTGCAAGAGTAAGGTCAAATTCCGAACCCCAAAAACTGCCAGACTGTTTTAACTTCCCGGTGATTTGCTCACCTGTTTCGCCATGATATTTCAGAATGTCGGCAAATTCCGCTATCAAGTTCCGGGCATCCTGCGAGTTAATGTCCCAGGCCGTCTGTAAAATCGTTACCAAAGCGCTGACATCAAAAACATAAGTCAATGTATTCATATCTAACGTAAGATTAATGCTGTCAAATAGATACGCCATATGAGTCTGCCGCATTAGCTGAGCATTTACATAATCCGCCAGAACCGCGAATGTCTGTTCTAATATCGCCGCGGCGCCGCTGCCGGGATTTCCTCCGGAATAGCTTTGACCAAGAAACATCTCCACTGCCGCAATCTTACGCGCGTCAATGCTTGAACCCCATTTTGTTGGATTCACATTCGTAACGCCCGCCCACTCATACACTATCTGTGTTAGCAACGCCGTTCGTGCGACTCCGTTTGTTTCCATAACGAACGATTCGACCAACGTTTGCAACGCGCCGCTTTGATCCCGCTCCATCGCCTGGCGCAGGCTGTGTACATTCCCGAAACCCAATACTTCAGGCAGCGCGGCAATCACGCTGCTGATTTCCACCTGATTCAGGTCTATCGTCATTGCGGTGTCTTCGGCAAACCACACGTCATGCATCTCTCGCGTCGTCCCGTCCGTCAAAGTAAATGAACCGATCTGTAAATGAAGGTTTCCCTGGCCGTCCGTTATATTTTCCGTTGTGTAGCCGAGATTCAGGCTTGCTATGCCAAGTTCCGAGAGGGTAAACAGCTCGCCATCATCCAATATGCCGTTGCTGTTCAGATCGCGCCACACGCGCAGGTTTGCAAATTCCACGTCATTTGCGTCAATTATGCCGTCTCCGTTGGCGTCCAGTTCAGCCAGCGCGTCAAAACCGTTTAACGCAAGGGTTCCGTTATTTAACGGCGTGTAGTTGCCAAACAGCTCTGAACCGTTATCTATCTGACCGTTGCCGTTGCGGTCAAGCACCAGAAGTCCATCGTTGGGATGCACCCATCCGCTTAACTGCGCGAACCCGTTTCCATCATGATCGAAATGCACGCCAGACGCCATGCTAAGTGTTTCAACTCCGTTTCCATCGAGGTCAAGTATCAGCGGGCATGTGTTTTGCGCCGCTGAACTAAAGCCGCCTTGAATGATAGCGGCCAGACCTCTGAGTAAATCTGCGCCATTTAAAAATTTATTTTTCATGAAGTCGCCAAACGCGCCGACAATGCCACTCAGCGCGCCGACAAGGCCATTCCTGATGTTTCCGCCCAGGTCGGCGGCTCCGTTCAGTAAATTGTTCAATCCGCCGGCAATACCTTCCACAAAGTTTCCAAATGAGTCCGCCAAATTTCTGATATCATTACTGGCAATCGTCGCCTCCACAATTCCAAAAACAGCAAGAACGTCCGCCATGCCCAGAAGAATATCTCCAACCGTATCGTAGAAGTCTTCCACGAGACCCGCCGCGCGATTTGCCAGATTTTCCAACGAAGTTCCTGACGCCGCATCACGTAATATGCCCCCAAGCGCCTCGCCAAACTGGTCGAAAAGCGTGTCGATCCTCCCCGCGCCGTCACGAATGATATTCGCTGCCGCCGCAGCGTTCCCGTCCATAGAGTTGGCAACAAATTCGGCCAGGTCGTTCAGTGTGCCCTGTATGTTCGTTGCGAAACCTTCGATAGCCTGTCCGCTTTGTTGCGCGATATAGCTATCTATATTATTTAATGCCGCCGCCAGCGTTACTGCTATCTGCGCAGTCACATTCGCTATTTCCGCCGAGGCGTAACCCAATTGTTCGAGATCTGCCTGTAACTTGATGATTGCCGCTAAAGCCGCATTAACAGTACCGATAAGGTTATCTATAATATTTTCCGCGACACCGTTTAAGGCAAGTTTTTCGAGGGTATAATCCCAGGCAAGCCTCATAGACATTGCATCCATATCATAAATTCCGGCAGCGATTTTATCGAAAATAATCTTTGAGTCCACGCCGTGCGGTGTCAGTATTCCATCCAGATAATCTACTCCGCCTGCTTTTAAAATCAGATCGGCCATTGTTACGCAATTGTAGTCGCCGGTTCCATCAGGTATGACATTGTAAGGCGGCGGTGAGTTTTTCCACACATCGTGTTCAGCCATTATAGCTTGTGCCTGTGTTTCCGTTATGGAAACGATTTGCTGTTCGCTCGGTCTTATATCAAGAATAGCGTTATCTTGATCGAATGCTCCGGTAATACCAGCGTTTATTTCAGTTATCCCAGAAGTTCTGGTAAAGCTAATGGTTCTTTGATGAATACCATTCGAATCGTAAATTTCAGCCCATAAGTGAACAATACCCTCATTATGAATTATTTTGTCCAATAGAAAAACAGCATCCGTTTTTATCACTACAGTCCAGTTGTTGTTCGTCATAAATGTTTCCTCACATGCACATAGTTAATTGATAAAGAGAACTCAAAATTACTTTTTGATACTATTTCAGGGATGAAACTGTATATACTAGGTTCGCCAATGAAAAAATTATATGTTTTGACATGCCCTGATTCGTCGTCATGACCGCCCCACCATCCAGACCAACCAGAGCCATTAACCACATCGTCAAATCGCATTACAAGATAGGGTTTTCCGTTTTTATACACCTTGATTGATCCGTCGTATTCATTCTGTATTATATCATCAAAAATTGCCGGTTCCTTAGTATACGCGCGTTTGCCATCACTGTCAAATATTGTGGGGAAATGAAGGCCGAAGGTGAAAATATGCCTCCCTTTATTTTCCAATTCCATATCAATTCGATTCATTACGACTGGAACATTGATCGTCTCGTTTTCAGGATTCGGATTTTTAGTTGTATTATGTTTACGCACATTATTAGTTTTTATGCGTTTAAGTGAAAACGAATATGTATAGGCATCTTTAGCTCTTATTTTTGGCTTAAAGCTGTAATTTGTATCGTTGCTATCTATTATTAAATAGTATGCTGGGCCGTATGTATCCCTGGAGGGCGACCATGTAAATGCGTCATAATCATGATAATTTATTATAAAATACGGTTTGCCTTTCTGGAATATTTCAATTTCGCCGTCGAAATCATTCATCAGTATTTGTTCAAATTCAACTATATTATCAGTCGTCGGTCGAAACCCAAAAAACAACATATAAGTTTCACCCTTTTTTCTGATAAATTCTGTTGAAACCTGTTCAACCGTTCCCGAAACCGTTAAGCCATCCTTGTATGTATTTGATTCAAAGCTATTCGCTTCATATTTTTTATTTAATTGTTTCTGCCGTTCCTCAAATTGTTTTCCACATGCCATGGAAAATCCCAGACATAAGACGAATATCATTTTTAATAAAACTTTTAATTTTAATGTTATATTCTTCATCTTTACTATTTCTCAACTCGTTATTTCTGTTACTAATCAATTTTCATCCAGGTATGAACAAATCCCTGAAAATCTAAAATAAACGGATCGGTTTTTATCGTAACTTTGGCATTCGGCATGGTTATTCCCTCCATATACTACGGTAGATTGAAAAAGAAAATTTAAATTCATTTTTTGATTTTATTTTCGGGACGAAACTATATATCCCTGGCTCATCAAGAAGAAAAGCATGCGTCATTGACGTATGTTTTCCAAAAAACGACCACATGCTAGATGTATATCTAGTACCATCAACTTTTATGTTGTCATAGGGGATTGTGAGATATTCATTACCATTTTGATATATATCAACTGTCCCATCGAAATCTTCCCATCGCCAAGAACCACGAAGACTGGACACATCTTCTGTAGGCCACGGCAAAGCAACAAGCATACCGTACACGCCTCTTTTTTCGATATTAAAAACGATTCTTTCTATTGTCGCAGGAATATGCAATTCTTTTTCTCACGCTAATCGTTTTGCATCAACAGCTTGTTGCCCCACATTCTGTGTTTGCAGTTTAAAAAAATCGTTAAATCGTTCGTTAAATGATTTCCTGACGCGATTTAAGTAAAATGAATACGTATAAGCTTTGTTTGACCGAATTCTTGGCCTAAAACTATACCTGATATCAGAGCTTTCTATTTTAAAATTGTACACAGGGCCATAGGCATCTTTTCCAGGATGCCAGACAAACGAATCGAAATCTTTATAACGAATTGTTCTATACGGTCTGCCATTTGTATATATTTCGATTTCTCCATCAAAATCATCTCGTAATATCTTTTCAAACTCGGATATGTTTTCTGTGGTCGGCTGAAAGCCAAGAGAAAACATGTACGTCTTTCCCTTTTGCCCAACAAACTCTGTAGCTATCTGGTCGATGGTTCCGAAAATGGGCATCTCTCCCTTATCCCCGGCAAACGGATTCACTCCCGGACTCGACAGATATTTTTCATTCAAATACCTTTCCCCGGGACTCGTTTGACACGCCTCTCTACAACTCATAGATAAGGCGAGCATCGCACACGCCAGCATCACTTTCCCTGATTTCCGAAAAGTAAGCACTCTGTCGATAATATCCACGCGCTTTCTCCGTTTTTCCGAATCTCCGGTTGCCTTCACTCCGTGTTTGCTAATAACGGCATTGATGAGACGCCAATCCGCAGTTTTCCTAATATCTTCCGATACACGTATTTAGCGCAATTCATATTATACGAATTATACATGGAATTTCGCAAAAAGACAAAAAATAATTTTGAGTAATTGAACGAATGAATTGAGCGACCAGTCAAAGTGAGACAAAAACGGCCAGAGATTGAGCCACCCTGTATTTAAAAAAAGCTCTGTACCATTGCAAGGCAGTGTAAGAAATGGAAAGGGTTGTAAAAATGAAATGGTTAAAAATTTATTAAAAAATTCAAGCAATGACGAATATGTGTCAGCGAGCTTGAAAAAACGTAAAAAAATGAGCTTTGGTATGTGAGTTACTTACATGACAACATCATCCCAACCGACTTTGAACTATTTAAAGCACTTGCGTCGATACACGGCATCTAGCACACAATTGAAACGGGAAATATTCCCTGTTTTTTTCTCTCGGCATCAAGCTCATTTTTTTACGTTTTCTTGAGCGCGGCAACAATATGTCGCCTCGAAATGAACAGCGGCGTCGCTGAAAATGAACAGTGGCGTCGTTTCGGAATGAACACCCGTGTCGTTAGCGGATTTTGTTTTTCCTTTTCATATTGTTTAAATGCAATTTCAATGCCGCGTAATACCTGCTCGGAAAGGACGCATACGGCCTTGCCGATAACGTGGACACTTGTTATCGAATGTAGCAGTCCCGGAAAAAATGTAGCGGATCGCTTAGCGGATCGAAATCGCCGGAAACCCGCTCCAGTTGCGGAGTGTAGCACTGTAGCGGATAAATAGGGGGTAAAGGTGAGAGGGGGGGGTAGGGGTAGAATACCCGCCGCCGTTAGGTTTCAATTTTCCCTCCTCCCTTGTGGCAAAACGAACAGCGATTTCGTTCAAAATGGGTTTTATCTGTGCTGGTAAAAAACGGATTGCTGAGGTAGAAAAAAACGCGGGTTGGTTAGCTGAAAATATGTCAAAACGAAAAAAAGTGTTTTTGCCGTATATGAATTTCTACCAAAGAATAACGAACATGCCGTTACCGTGCCGTTACGATGAATTGCGAGCCTTTAGGTGTCTATAGCTATCATATTGATAATATACATGTTATGCAATATTAACAAATGCATATAAACCACCTGTTTTATACCGAATCGTCGCGCGGCGGCGCAAGATGGCGTGGATGCATGGCGCGCGCAGTTTTGGCGACGAAGGCATATTGCCCAATATGTCAACGAGACACCCAGCAAAAGAAATGAAGCAACAACACTACTGTCCGGTTGTTCTCAGGAGAAATTACTATAACACATTGTAATTAAAGGCAATAGAAGGATATTTTGGAGTAAACGATATGGAAATTACAATTGGGCTTTCAAGAATCGCCAAATTGCGAGGAATAGCCCATGCCAATCGAACCGACGGTATTCTCCCAGATCATGAATTTCCTTCCCCATAATTCGTTTCATCGTTGCGTTGCGCGCTATAAAGGCGAACATAAAG
>Ga0082212_10005661_pt1 | contig 16967 bp, 6 predicted proteins | sample TergutNt197P3_FD_71548 | JGI IMG/M metagenome (GOLD analysis project Ga0082212, IMG submission 71548) | Neocapritermes taracua P3 segment gut microbial communities from Petit-Saut dam, French Guiana - Nt197 P3 | ecosystem: Host-associated > Arthropoda: Insects > Digestive system > Gut ... | reverse complement strand
AACCTTATGTTAGGCGCTGTTTTCGCTATTATTATTCTGTTTCTGTTTTTAAAGGATATCCGGCCGACTTTTATTACCTTATGTTCCATACCCATAAGCGTGGTTTTCGCTATCGTGCTTATGTACTTTTCCGGCGTTACAATAAATATCATTTCTCTGTCCGGACTTGCCGTCGCCGTAGGTATGCTTGTCGATAACTCTATTGTAGTTATTGATAATATTTTCCGGCTGAGAGGATTGGGATATTCGACCGTCAGAGCTACTGTAAGCGGCGCCGGTCAGGTGGCGGGAGCTATTACTTCTTCGACCCTTACGACCGTCTGTGTCTTTCTGCCAATAGTATTTGTACAGGGCATTACCCGTCAGTTGTTCACCGACCTCGCGCTCACGATGGGTTATTCTTTGGCTGCGAGCCTTATCGTCGCTCTTACGTTAGTCCCGGCAATGAGCAGCGGCCTGGTAAAAAACTATCGTGAAAAATCCAACCCTTTGATGGACAAAATGCTGCGGTTCTATTCCAAGACTCTTAATATGGCGCTCAAAAATAAGGCTGTTGTGCTTACGGCAAGCGTCGCTTTGCTCGCGGGCAGTTTTTTTCTGGTCATAATCCGGGGTTTTTCTTTCATGCCTAATATGGAGATGTCACAGCTTACCGTTTCGGTAAGGCTCGAAGACGAGGCTACCAGAGCAGAAGTCACCGAGATGACCGACGCCGTACTTGACAGAATCAATAATATCAGCGGCATCAAAACCACCGGCGCGATGCTCAGTTCCGGCGGAGGTATGGGCGCCGTCATGGGGTTTGGCGGAGGCGGGCAAAACGCTACCTCATCAACCATCTATGTTATTCTCGACAGTGACAGCAAGCGGGTCGCGTCGGAAATAGGTTCCGATATAGAAGCGGCTTGCTCAGATCTTGACGCGAATATCCGCGCCTCGTCCTCTTCGGGAATGTCCATAAATATGCTTACCGGTTCGGGCGTTTCTGCCGATCTTTACGGAGAAGATATGGACGAACTTCAAAATGCAGCGAAGGAACTTTCAATTTTAATGCAGAATGTTGAGGGCGTTACTGAAGTCAGCGACGGTATCGGCGAAACCAGTCCGGAAATACGTTTCATAGTAAACAAGGAGAAGGCTATGCAAAGCGGGCTTACCACAGCCCAGGTTTATATGGAAATAGCGAAAGCGCTTTCATTGGAACGGACCTCGACTACGCTGCTTTTTGAGAATAACGAGTATGACGTTGTGGTCATAAAAAATGATAAAGACGTATTGACTCCCGCTTTTATCAGGGACTACAGCTTTGAGGTGACCGACCGCGAAGGCGAGGAAAAGACTGTCTGGCTGAGAGACCTCGCGTCGGTCCAGGAGGGCAGGAGCAAGAACAGTATAAGCCGGCATAATCAGCGGCGGACGGTTTCGGTAAGCGGGACAGTTTCCGAGGATTATAACATAAGTTTAGTTGCGTCGGATATTCAGCGTGCCTTTGATAGTTATTCTTTACCTTCGGGTATTAGTTTGCAGTACAGCGGCGAGAACGAGAGCATCAACGACGCTTTCTGGGAGATGGGAAAACTGCTGGCTTTGGGTATCCTGCTCGTTTACCTTATAATGGTAGCTCAGTTTCAATCGCTGTTGAGTCCGTTTATCGTTATGTTCACCATTCCGCTGGCTTTCACCGGCGGTCTGCTTGCTTTGTTCATTACCCGTATGGAAATGAGTGTGGTTTCGCTCATAGGGTTTGTCATGCTTGTCGGAGTTATAGTAAATAACGGTATAGTACTGGTGGACTACATAAATCAGCTGCGCGCCGGAGGAACCGAACGCATGAACGCTATCATCGGCGCCGGAGTCACCAGAATGCGTCCTATACTCATGACCTCTCTGACCACCATCCTCGGTCTCTCGGTCATGGCGTTGGGGGTCGGCACCGGCTCGGAACTCATGCAACCTATTGCCGTCACCTGCATAGGCGGGCTCTTATACGCTACCCTGCTGACTTTATATGTCGTTCCGGTCATGTATGATATATTTTATAAAAAAGAAATAAAAATAATAAGCGAAGACGATATGACAGAGGTCATTGAATAGCCGGGTTTTGTAATTTTCAGTTGATCAGACCGGCCGCCGCCGTGCCTATGAGCGGAGCGTCGTCGACCTTGATGGTTTCAAAGTGACACCCAAGCTTTTCCTCAACAAGCTGCTTAAAAAACCGCAGCATATGTTCGCGCAGCCAAACCGTCTTATAAAAAGTGGTTCCGTCGGCGCATACCATCGCGGGCATATCTTTGTTGAATCCGGCGCCGGCTTTTTTGAGCGTCGCGCCTATAACGACCGCGTTGAGATATGCTGTTCTTCGCATAACGGCGTCGATTAGTTTTATACCGTTTGACATATCCTCCTTTGAGCTTCTTAAACATTCGGCGAGAGGATTGCCGTCACCGCGGTTTTCATACAGCCTGTCGGTATACATAAGCGGGATATCCCCGAAGGTCATAATCATATCCTTTGCCCGCGAACTGAAAAACCCTTCGGACGCCGCCTGTTTGAGGACATACCCCACAAGCCTTCCGAGATAGGCTCCCGACATCATCTTCTCAAGCGGGTGAGACCCGGGATTACTGCTCTCCCTGTCAAGTTTCTCATCTATATATCCCCGGTCAAAGTCTGAATAGTAAGCTGATTCCACGTTGATTATCATTCCGCCGCCCTGCCTGTATCTCAGGGGCAGTCTCTTTATGTTTTCAGCTTTTTCGGTATAGCAAATATTCATACCCGTCCCCAGGATATATCCGGCATAGCCGTCATAACAGGAGTCTATCGAGGCGGCTTTTCCCGCAAGCTGCGTGGCGACGGCGTCGTTGACCACGGTGATCCGCTTTTTTGATACTCCCGCCGACGAGAGATGCTCCTGCAGCGAGGTGCCGACCAAAAGCCCCTCCGCCCCTTTGACCTTGAGTTCCTTGGCAAGCACCATGATTTGAGCGTCTCGGTCTTCGGTTATCTGCGCGGGATAGGAAAAGCATATGCCTATCCTGTCGCTTTCACCGGTATATGGCATTATATATTCCGCCAACTGCCCGAACATCTCATCGGCGGTCATACTTGTTTCGACGCCCGGCATGGCGTATTTCGTAAAATTATCAATAACCGGGTCGCCGTCGTTGTCAAAATATACCGAAGCGACCCTGAGATTTGTACCTCCGGCGTCCATAACAATTATTTTTTCATTTTTGGGGACCGCTCCGTCGTCAGAAACATAGGTATGTATCATAGGCAGTCCCTTATCGTCGTCATTCAGTCCGAGTTCCATTTCCCTGATAAATCTTCCGCACTCGTTTTCAAACTCCGCCAAATCCGTTCCTAATTTATATTTTTCAATAAAAGAATCTATCGTCTTATCCATATAAGGCTCCCGCGGCTGAAATATTTTTCAAATTGTTCATTTCTTATCCGTAACAAATAAACATTTTGTGTTAATATAATATCAGCACCTCTTTTAAGATGCAATCGCGAAAAAGCACATTATGACTCTTATTACCAATGATTGGTACAGGTCGGCAAACGGAGGCTGAAATTGGATAATTTTAATGACAACCGGGAATCCCGAAATGATTCCGGATACCCCCCTTCCTACGGCGGAAACTGGTATTCTAAAAACCCCGTTAATCACGCGCATTCTTCCGGGTACGCTTACGGCGGTTCATATGAATTCTCTCCCTACCGTTCCGCTGAACTCCCCGAAAAGAAGCGATCGCGGGGCGGTCCGGTCGCTATTCTCATTGTCGCTTGCATGATAATATCCCTTTTCGGCGGTTATTTAGGAGCGCTGATGGCTAAGGATAGTCCCGCGGACATATCTGAACCTCCCCGCCAGAGCGACGTTTTGTTTCATCCGCAGGAGTATACCGCGCCTCTTCCGGCGTCCGGCGAAAGCTCAAATCTGCCGGCCGTAGTCGGTATGATAAAGGACAGCGTCGTGGAGGTGATAATCGAGGAGCAGGCCGGAAGCAACTTCTTTTCGCAGTATGTCGAAACCGGAGCCGGAAGCGGCGTTATCGTTTCGGAGAACGGTTATGTCGTTACCTGCGCGCATGTCGTCGCAGAGCCGCAGAATATCAAGGTCATTCTCAGCGACGGGAGTTCCTATGACGCCAAGGTCGTAGGAATTCCTGATGACGTAAATGATATCGCTCTGCTAAAAATCGACGCGGAAGGGCTTAACCCCGCAGTTATGGGCGATTCGGACAAGCTTGTGGTCGGAGAGGAATCCATAGTAATAGGAAATCCTCTGGGTTCTTTTGGCGGAACGGTTACCAACGGAATAATCAGCGCTCTTGAGCGCGAGGTGGTGGTCGAAGGAAAATCGATGGTGCTGCTGCAGACTAACGCGGCGGTCAATCCCGGAAATTCCGGCGGCGGAATGTTCAACGCCAAGGGCGAGCTGATAGGTATCATAAACGCGAAATCCATCGGTCAGAATATTGAAGGTTTAGGGTTCGCCATCCCGATAAATATTGTCAAAAACGCTGTCGAGCAGCTTCTCGACGTCGGTTATGTCAGCGCTCCGGCGATAGGAATCAAGGCCATGCAGATAAGCTCACAGTCGGCGGCCGAAGGTTACGGAGTTGAACGGTTCGGCGTATATATCGACGAGTTGACCGCGGGCAAGGGCGCCGAGGCGGCGGGTCTTTTGGCGGGAGATTTTATCCTTTCCATCGAGGGTACGGTAATTGATACCATTCAGGACATCAGCGCGCTGCTTAGAAACTACAGCGTCGGCGATACGGTGGAAATGGTTGTGCTCAGACAGGCGGAGACGCTTACCTTTCAGGTAGTTCTCAGCGAAAGAAACTCGTGATCTTTCATATTATATATAAAAAATATTGTTATTTTCTTTTTTATACTATATGATAATTAATACAGCCGATATCAGCTGACGGATTTGTTTCGGATGCGTCAGTGTCGGCGGCAGTTTTAATATATTGCGAGGGGGAGAGAAAAATGAAATCATTCATCAAGTTCGTTTTCAGCACGGTTGTTGTGTTCGCCATATGCGCCGCGGTTTTTCTTTATTTCTTCGACAACTCCATAAAGAGTTCTCCCGAAGATTTTTAACCGAACGCAGCATAATCTTATAAAGCGTCCCCCGGCATTATACCGGGGGACGCTTTTTCTTTGATTTTTATCTGATATTAAACACTGACTGAAGTAAATTTATATTTCAGCGGTTATAATGCTGATAATTCAGCGGTTAGATTATTGATAAATCAGCGGTTATAATGCTGATAAATCAGCGGTTAATTTTGTTGTATTTCAGCGGATAGAGTGGTATGCTATATAAATATGAGGTGTTTTTTATGGAATACAACAAAAGATTAGCGGACAATCTCCTTGCCGAGCGTCTTCAGAGTTCCGGCGCCGTACTCATCGAAGGCGTAAAAGGCTGCGGCAAAACAGAAACCGCAAAACAAGTATCCGCAAGCGAAGTAAGACTCGACGCGGATAAACAAGTTCAAATTATGATGGACATTGACCCTAAAACTGTTCTGGTCGGCGATACGCCTCGCCTTCTTGATGAATGGCAGGAATATCCTCAAATATGGAACTACGTCAGACGAGAAATTGATGAGCGCAAGCAGAAAGGACAATTCATTCTCACAGGATCAGCGACTCCGGATGATAGTGTTAAACGTCACTCGGGCGCAGGAAGGTTCTCTGTAATTAAAATGCGTCCTATGTCTTTATATGAAAAAGGGTGGTCTACGGGAGAAGTAAGTCTTGCGGCGCTGATGAACGGCAAAGCCCCGGTATCAGATTCCGTTTCCTTTGATCTTGAAGAATACGCAGAAAAAATAATACTCGGAGGATGGCCGGGATTAATCGGCGCGGGAGCGTCGGAAGGACTTCGTTTTATAAAGGACTATATGTCTTTTATCTCTGAGGTTGATGTCAGCAAGGTTTCCGGCAAGCGACGTGATCCCTATAAGGTTACACGTCTTTTACAGTCTCTCTCAAGAAATATATCAACAGAAGCAACCTTGTCCGCATTGTCAAAAGATACAGGCGGAAGCGACGGGAGCTTGGACAACGAAACAGTCTCGGATTATCTTTCCGCACTTGAACGCTTAATGGTTGTGGATAATCTCCCGGCATGGAATACTCATATCCGTTCTGCGGATATGCTCCGAAAATCTCCGAAACATCATTTTGCCGATCCGTCAATGGCGGTCGGAGCTTTAGGATTATCGCTCGACAAATTGATTGAAGATTTAAACTATTTTGGCTTGCTGTTTGAATCGCTTGCAATAAGAGATTTGCGCATATACGCCGACGCTATCGGCGGCAAGACGTTTTATTACCGGGATTCACGCGGTCTGGAAATAGATGCTGTCATAGAATTTGCCGACGGTTCATGGGGAGCTTTTGAAATCAAACTTGGTATAGGAGCGGCGGATACTGCTTCCTCTAACCTTATAAAATTCGCTGAAAAGATCGATACCGATAAAACCAAAGCGCCGTCAACGTTGGTTGTTATTACAGGTAATGGCTTTGCGCACCGGCGTAAGGACGGAGTTAATGTCGTCCCGTTATCTGTATTGAAGAAATAATATTACTTTACGGTCACCTTCACGCTCACGGTCACGGGTTTGGACGCCTTGCCGCCGTTTTGCAGCGCCGTCGGTTCGCCGGCGATTAGTTCATATGTCCCCTCTGCCCAGAGGTCGAGTTTGACGGTGCAGGAGGTTTTTAACTTTCCGTTGTTCTGTTTGGGAGCGCCGTCGAGTTTGAGCACCCAGGTGTTTTCTCCGCTTCGCTCAAGTTTAAATCCGCCCGAACTCAATTTCAAAGCGTCTATGCTTTTTGGGTTTATACTCGCCGCTCCGAGTTTGGCGTTCGCCGGAGCCGAGAGTGAAAGATCTATGCTTTCGCCTGTAAGGCCGGTGTACTGATAAAGCGTCGCCGCCTTCGCGCTCTGAACCGCCTTGCCCTTGCCCTGTGTCGGCGTAATGGTGATAGTTTTTGAAAAAATATCGCCGTTCTCCAGCGTAACCGCCGCAGTAAAAGTGTATTTTACGCCCGGAACCGGATATTTGCCGGTAGCCACCATTATCTTGAATGTGTTCGCGGCTATGTCGATATCTTCGGCTATGAATCTGTCGTCGGACAGGCTGACAGGAACCATATCGTCAAAATACGAGGGCATTCCGTCTATCTTTACCGTCGCCGTGACAAAAGATTCCGGATTCGCGATATCCAGTTTGCCTTTAAGCGCGACGCTTCCGGTCAGTCCCGCTTCGGTGACGCTCAGCGAGACCTTGACGGGTTTGCCGAAGTTCCAGCTCGGTGAATTTATCTCAAGCATGAGAGCTCCCGCGGTTTTGACCAGCGGAGCGCCGGTCGCCTTAAGGTAAATCACGTCATATCCCGAATTGTACTTGATTTGCGCAGGCAGCGCCGCGTTTGTTATTTCAAGATCAGTAAGACTCATGTTTTCGGTATTCAACCCGAAATAGATCATTCCGAGCAGCTCGTCGTCGGCGTTTGAGTGATTCGCGTTGACGGCGATGGACTTCGTCTTCGCGGTTAATGTCACCTTGTCGCGCGTGACAGACTTCACCGTCAGTTTGAGATCGACCGTCTTGGCTATATCAAAGAATTTCACGCCGAGCGTATAGCTGCCCGAAGGCGTATCGCCCGGTATTTGTAACCGGCCGCCGCCGATATATACGTCACCCGCGCCGTTCAGCGTCACCTTTTCGACCGAATCCCAGTCCACGGCGTTTTTGACGTCCGAGGAAAGTATTTTAATGTACAGGTCGGCGGTCGCAGCCGGAGCAGCCTCAATCGAGGAAATAATGGTCGCCGAGTTCTTCTCCAGCTTTATCTTAGGAAGCGCGTCGAGAACCTTCACCGTCAGTTTCGGGGCGGTCTTGTACGCCGTCTTGTAGCCCGCGACGCCGACGCGCACTATCATCGGTATGTTTCCCTTGCCGCTCATCGAGCCAAGTTTCAAACTGCCGTTTTCGAACAGTATCTTTCCCGCATCTGCGGATTTCGACGGCGTGACGCTTAAAATCGTACATTCGCCGTCGGGGCTTGACGCGGTTATCACCGCGCGGTCTCCTCCGGGACTACTGAGGTTCAGCGAAGCGGCTTTGAGGGTTATCTTCGGATATTTCAGCGTGACGGTCAGATCGACTGAGCCGGCAAAAACTCCGTTTATCTCTACGCCGACCTTTTTATACGCGCCGTTTTTCACCCCGTCGTTCGCCTTTATCTCTATATACCTGTCGTTATACATCGAGGCGGTGAACTTTCCGGCGTCCTTGCCCGTGAGCGTGACGTCGAAGTTCACTATCCCCGAATAGGAATAATTATACGGTTCCGGATCATCGGCAAATACCGACAGGTCGCCCGCTCTTTTTGTAATCAATACCGGTACGAGCGCGCCTACTTCCTTCGCCGTGTTTACAACCGCCTTTGTTTCGAGCAGTTTCGCGGCGGTGTTGGCGGGGTGGATGACCCCCGGCAGCACCTCTACCGTGGCCGTCGCCGTGTATTCTGTGCCGTCGTCTTCGGTATATACCGCCGTCACAAGAAAATACGCCGGGTTTATCGGGTATGTGTAGTCAAACGTGAGCGAGTACGACATGCTTCCGATTACGGTTGCCGATTCCCAAAATTCATTGCCGTTCAGGTCGCCGCTCCTTGTCCAGGTCATTTTTGTTTCGTCTATTTCGCCCGCGCTCAGCGACGCGGTGAAGTTGATCGAGCCGCCGTACACCTCCTCCTTTATAACAGCGTGGGCGGGGTATACGGTGAGCGTTCTTTGCGGCGCGCTCTGCTGATCCTTAACCCAAACGGAGCTGAAGGTATTCGTATAGGTCGTATATCCCGGTTCTTCAGCCGGGTTGTCCGCGGCTGCCTTTACTAAATTGATCAAAGAACCACCGATTTCCGCTGTCGCCGGATTCGGTACCGGTCCGTTCAGCACAAGCAGACCGCCGCTTTCTACTGTGGCAATCTGAGGATCGCCGTCCTTTCGCTCAACCCGTCCTCCTATGGTGACGTTGGTGTCTTCACCCGCGTAAACAACAGGATTGTCAGCCCCGGTTGCCCCACCCGTCACTTTTACCGACGCGCGGGTACCCGCACATATTGCGTAATCCGAGCCGAAACCGGAAACATTTCCGTTTATGGTGACGTCGCTTTCGGTGACAGCAAAAATTGCATTATCGCTGCTACAGCCGCTGCTCAGATTGCCGTTTATGACCACAACAGCGTCGCTGTTATAGGCTTCAAGTGCAGTACCTGAGACATCTATATTCCCGTTTACGGTGACGCCGCATGCGCCGTACGCTTCGATCCCATGGATATAGCCGCTCCCAATCGCGCTGATGTTGCCGTTGACGGTCAATATGCCGCCATTTTGCACGCACGCGAGAAGCGCGCTGCCCGCGTTGACGGCGATAATTTCGCCTGTAAAGGTAAGTTCACCGCCGTTACAGGAAAGAGCCAGGTCGGTATCGACGACTACTTCCAGCGCGGTCATTCTTACGGCGTTCACGCCGTTTTCGACATATATACCACGTCTAAACTCAACATCGACAAGCACCTTAAAACTCCCTTTGCCCTTGTAGTCCACCTTGCTGTTATTCAGTTCAATGGCGTAAGTGTTGGCGGCGGAATCCGGATCGTTCGCGAAAACGAGGTTTTTACCGTTCAGGTCAAAGACGATGTTTTTGTTTGTTATAACGGGTTCTTCGCGCACGATCACGTCGCGCAGCACCTTGATCGTCGTCGCTTTATTGTCCGGCACATCGGCAAGCGCTTCGACCAGCGTCGCGTATGCTTTGTTTCCTATTCCAAAGGGAAGCCCCGGATAAACCACCCCCGCAGGGAAGGCGGCCGTCACCGCGCCGCTGTCCGCGGTGTTCGCCGTTTCCGCTCCGGCGACGGTGAAGAAGTCCGGCGGAACCCCTTCAAACGTATAGTCAGGGGTGACCGGTTCAAGAGTTATGGTCGCCGTGTATGTCTCGCTTGATCTGAAAACCTTGTGATTCGGGCTCCATGCGGCCACGCCCTTGAACTGTTCGTTTTCTTTTGTTTCCGTCACCGGCAGTTGGTCGATAACCGGCGCCGCGATACCTTCAATGGCGGCGATATCTATTGTTTTTATCCTAATGTAGACATAAGCCGAGTAACTGACAGTATAGTTCAGATATTGGTAACCGTCTGGAAGAGGTCCGGCGACGGACATAAAATCATCGATTGATTTTATGACATCTTCGACGCGGATAAAATATGTTTCCAAGCTGTTTTCAGGGAGCTTTATCGTTCCCTCAATCAAGACAAAACTGCCGGGATTTTTTGATTTGACTCCATCACTGTAATCGCCGTCGACGCATACATTGCCCCGTATTGTGAGGTCGCCTCCATCATAGGAATAAGCTCCGTAGTTATTTCTTCCGGTGACGTCAACGTCTCCGCTGACCACTGCCACGCCGCCAATGCCCGCGAAAACACCGCAGCAGTTATTGCCTTTAACGCTGACGTTCCCTGTTATTATGACACTGTCTTCACAATCGGCTCCGGCTCCATTACTATTATCTCCGATAACAGTGACGTCTCCCACGGTCACTTCGTTGTTTATGCCACAAATCCAAGCACCATAACAAGAGTCCCCCGCGACATAAATATCACCGACCCTCACGATGTTGTTCTTGTCGTAAGTATAAACGCCTCGTCCGCCGTCACCCACAACGCTGATACTGCCGTTGACGGTGACTTTCCCCGCGTTATCGGCATAGACGCCGTATCCGCCGTCGCACACGACGCTGATTTCGCCGTTTACCGTTACCTCGCTTGTATTGGCAATGACCGCAGGACCGGTCGCGCTGATATCTCCGTTGACGGTGATTTTCCCGCCGCCGTCGGCTTCAGCGCCTCGGCAAAGCTCGCCGCTCCCGATAAGGCTTCCGTTGATAATCAATACGCCTTCACTTTGCGCCCACGCGAGGGTCAGGTCTGAACCGCCGGAAGCGCTGACAATATTCCCGTTGATCGTCAGTTCCCCACTGACAGTCCCGTTCCCGTAGACCCAGGGACCCCAGGCTTCCTCGGCGGAAACCTCCAGCCGTGTCAGGCTTATCTCGCTTGTTCCTTTATCGGAATATATACCGCCGCTATATTGGGAATCGGCAAGCACTATGAAATTGCCCTTGCCGGTATAGTCTATCTTGCTGTCGCACAGCGTAATCGCGTGGTGATCTCCTGTCATTTTAGGGTTGGTCGCCAACGTCAGATTCTTGCCGTTAAGGTCAAAGACTATGTTTTTATTTGTTATGACCGGTTCCTCGCGCAACGTCACGTTCCTGAGAACCTTTACGGTCGTTTTTGTATTATCCGGCACGGCGGCAATCGTCTCCGCCAGCGTCTTGTATTTTTTGCTCCCTATCTGGAAGGTGTCAACCGTAGAAAGACCCTCCGGCGGAAGAATAGCCTCCTGCTGAATATAAACTTCAGAATCCCCGTCGGTATACTTGTCCCAGTAGTAGCCGTTGTACGGAACAGGAAGCTGCACTTCTGTTTCCCACGGGTCATCCGGGTAGGTGCTTCCGACCCGTATCGGGATATCGGCGTTGACAGCGCCGGTAACATATACTATGCCGCCTGAGGCAGCAGCAACACCAACGCAGTCCACACCGTCAGCGGTCACATTGCCGTTGACCGTGATGGCGCCGCCATTTGACAAGACAGCGGTGTATTTGGAAGAGGCATCGTAGCCGGTACCGCTTACATTGCCGTTGATGGTGGCGGTTGAATTGCTGTTCGAATCCGTAGACAAAGCACAGTAACTGCCCAAGAGTGTCGTTGCCCTGATATCGCCGTTAACAATTATTGTATTACCGTTCAATACTTCTACGCCGCAGTCTGCTATAATCGCTGGGTTGGCTCCTGAGGCACTTACGGTTCCCGGAGTGCCGGCGTTGCTCCATACCTTGTTGGTCTCTATCGCCGTCCCTGTCGTCGCCATTACCACCCCGCCGCTCACCGTAACGGAATATGTGGCCTTGATCGCCGTGCCGGTAGTCGCACTAACTGTGCCACCACTCACCGTAATAGTGCCAGCCACGTCAATCGCGATGCCGGTAGCCGCGCTGACCGTACCGCCGTTAACTGTCACTCTGATGACGACGTCGTTATTATATACGGCGTAGTCCGCGCCCTTCGCGGCAACCGAACCGGACGCGCCTACCACAAACCCGCAACTCGTGACGCTGCCTGTTGTCCCCAGATGTATCAAACTATCCGGGTCTTCGGGATCCTCTGAAATTTCAGCGCCTGAAGTATATTCCGCGTTCCATGTCACCGTTGCACCAGCGAAATAATCAATGCAGAGAGTTCTGTCTACATCGTTTACTTTTCCTTGAATGGTGACGTTATCCTTTATGGAGATGGTGTTTGTTAAGACATCATAAGCCCAGTTTGTATAGGTGGTAACACTATCGCCGTCATCATATAACTGATGAATGTCGATGACGTCATCATCGTGTCCCTCCGTCATCAAGCCCATATTGTCATTAGTAATGTCGTCATTACAAGGGGGTTCGGCGTCCTCACTGGTTTCAGCGTTCAGCGTTAAGGGGTCAGTAAGGGCGTCCGAATTAGAAATGAGGAATGAGGAGTGAGGAATTATAAGGTCAAGTTCAAGTTCAGGGTCAGGGTCCTCACAGGGGTCAGAATCGTCTTCGACGGAATCATCAGAATTAGGAATGAGGAGCGAGTCCTCGGAATCAGGAATGAGGAGCAAATCCTCAGAATTAGGAATGAGGAGCGAGTCCTCGGAATTAGGAATTAGGAGTGAGGGATGAGGAGTTTCAGGATCAAGGTCAAGGGTTTCAGACTGACCGCTGACCACTGACAACTGATCGCTGTCTTCAATCCCAAATACTGCCGGGGACAGCGGAACCACCGAAAAAATCATCACCAGTGCCAGCAGCAGCGAAAAGGTCCTCTTGAGTGTTTTCATGTTGTTTCTCCTTATACTATAATTATTTTATTATTAATTAGCACTTATAATCGGAGCTGCCGCCATAGGTAATTGAAGATTAAATCCCCCGGCGCTTCGCATTAAGAATTATATAACACATCGGTATATTTTGCAAAGGAAATTTTACGCAATAAAACCGCATTGCGGAACCATTCAAGAACTTCAGATATATTTATGATCATTTGAAATACGCGGCAGCGCCGTCAAATACCGACTTTTCAGACATCTTTCCGACGTTCACATAAAGCCCCGGCGCCTTGCGTTCGCAGTGTCCCATCCGCCCGAACACCCGTCCGTCGGGCGAAATCATACCCTCAATAGCCGCCGCCGAACCGAACGGATTGAAGTCGGAGGACATGGCGGCGTTTCCATGACCGTCAATATACTGCGACGCTATCTGCCCGTTATCAGCGAGTTTTTCCAACAATCCGTCATGTATCACAACGCGTCCCTCCGTGCCCGAAACCGGAAGGGTATCGGTTTCTCCGACAGAAAAACCGCAGAGCCAGGGAGATTTGTTCGACGCTACTCTTACATCGGTCATTCTCGAATGGAACCTTCCCGAGCGGCTGAGCGCGAGCGTTATACGCGCATCGTCCGCATCGGTTATCTCCCCGTCGGTAAGCAGTCCGAGTTTCAGCAAAGCCTTGAAACCTTCCCCGACCCCGAATATCAACCCGCCGCGCTGTTTCATGAGTCTTTCAACGCTGTCTTTTACCGCAGGATTCCTGAAAAACGCCGCGATAAGTTTGCCCGCTCCGTCCGGTTCGCTTCCGGCGGACATCCCGGAGGGTATCAAAATAATATTGCTGCTCTCAACAAGCGAACTGAACGCGTCCGCCGATTGCGCAGTGTCCGAAGGGGTTTGGTTCTTTACTATGAAATATTCTGTCCGGATACCGGCTTTGTTTGCCGCGCGCGCCATATCGTATTCTCCGCTCGTCCCGGGAAATACCGGTATTACCGCCGACGGCGCGGAGGTTTTGACCCGCGCTTTTATATGTTCCTTAGTTTCGTATGAAAACAACTTGACTTCACCGGTCATATCCGCCGTTTTCACCGGGAATATCTGTTCGAGCACCGCGTCGTTTGCTTTTTGAAGGTCTTTTATATCGATTTTTTCATCCCCGAATGAGATGTTATAGTCTCCCGTCGTTTTTCCGAGCGGCTCGCCTGCCGTAAAACCTTCGGCAAGCTCTATAACAAAACCTCCGCAGTAACGCGCAAGCAGTCTGCCGGCGTCAAAATCATCGCCGAACGCGAAACCCACCCGGTTTCCGAGCGTCATCTTGAATACCGCTTCGGCGATTCCGCCGAAGCCTATTGCCCATACAGCCTTTATCCCGCCTTTTTCAATACCTTTTTTGAGCGTTTCCCATACCTCTTTCTGAGACCGGCTGTCAGGCAGCCCGGTAACCTCGTCATATTTTGGTATGAGCAATGACACGCAATGCCCCTTATCCTTAAACTCGGGGGTCATAAGCTTTCCCGCGCCGGCGACGGATACCGCGAATGATATGAGCGTCGGCGGTACGTCAATATTTTCGAAGGATCCGCTCATGGAATCCTTTCCTCCCACCGAAGCCGCGTCATAATCAAGCTGCGCGTCCAGCGCTCCGAGCAGAGCCGCCAGCGGTTTGCCCCAACGCTCCGGGTCGTCCCCCAACCTCTCGAAAAACTCCTGAAAAGAAAGATATGTCTCTTTTGTCAGCGCGTTAGCGGCGGCGAGTTTCGACAACGACTCCACGACCGCGTGATAACCTCCGCAATACGGGTTTTCGCTTGAAATATACGGGTTGAAACCGTATGCCATGACCGAGGCGGTGTTTGTGTTTCCGCAAAGGACGGGAAATTTAGCCGCCATGCTCTGCGCCGGCGTGAGCTGACATTTCCCGCCGTAAGGCATGAACAGCGTCGCCGCTCCGGACGTCGAACCGAAGCGCTCGACCATTCCTCTTTTATTGGCGCAGTTGAGGTCCTTCGCCATCGCGTAAAATCCGTCTTTGAATCCTGATTTTTTTTGTTCGGGTTTAGGGAGCTTTTTTATATTCGCCTTCGCGTATTTCGGAGCGCCGTTTGAGCCGAGAAAGTCTCTTTTCAAATCGACTATGACCGCTCCGTCCCAGGTCATTACCATTCTTTTTTTGTCCGTAACCTTCGCGACCACCGTCGATTCAAGGTTTTCGCCCGCCGCGAGCGACATGAACTTTTGAGCGTTCTCCCCTGCTACCACCACCGCCATGCGTTCCTGCGACTCGCTTATCGCTATCTCCGTCCCGTCGAGTCCTTCATATTTAAGCGGCACCGAATTCAGGTCTATCTCAAGCCCGTCGGCGAGTTCTCCGATGGCTACCGAAACGCCTCCGGCTCCGAAATCGTTGCATCTCTTGATAAGGCGGGAAGCTTCCGGGTCACGGAACAATCTTTGAAGTTTTCTTCCGCCCGGGGCGTCTCCCTTTTGGACCTCCGCGCCGAATCTCGCGGACTCTTCAAGCGTTTGGGTCCTTGAACTGCCCGTAGCCCCGCCTATGCCGTCGCGTCCGGTCCTTCCCCCGAGCAGTATCACGACGTCGCCCGCGGAAGGTTCTTGTTTGATTACGTTCTTCACCGGCGCCGCGCCCACAAGCGCGCCCGCTTCCATACGTTTTGCGGTATATCCCGGATGGTATATCTCGTCGACATGACCCGCGGCTATGCCTACCTGATTCGCGTAGGAACCGTTCCCCTCCGCCGCGAGGGCGGTTATGAGTCTCTGCGGAAGTTTGCCCGGCAGAGTTTCGGCAATACCTGCCGTCGGGTCTCCCGACCCGCTCAGCCGCATCGCCTGATATACATAAGAACGACCGGACAACGGGTCGCGTATGGCGCCGCCCACACAGGTCGACGCTCCGCCGAACGGTTCTATCTCTGTCGGGTGGTTGTGCGTTTCATTTTTAAAAAGCAGCAGCCATTCCTCGTCTTTTCCATCGACGTCCACCGTGGTCCTCACGGTACAGGCGTTAACCTCCTGCGATCTTTCAAGATTTTTCAGTTTCCCCGTTTCTTCGAGATATCTCATGCCGGTCGCGGCGATATCCATCAGCGTGACGGGTTTCGTTTCTCTTTTCAGCTTTTTCTTAACACCGAGATACCGTTCATACGATTTTCTGACGGTATCATCCTCAATCGAAACCGAGTTAATTTCAGTCAGAAAGGTGGTATGCCGGCAGTGATCCGACCAGTAGGTATCGAGCACGCGTATCTCGGTCATGGTCGGGTCGCGTCCTTCTTTAATGAAGTAATCGCGCGTAAATATAAGATCCTGAATATCCATTGCCAGCGAATACCCGGAAATAAACCTCTTTATTCCTTCCGGGTCGAGTTCGCGAAATCCCGCGAGCACCTCCACCCGCGGCGGTTTCTCATATTCCGTTTTCAGCGTAAGAGGTATTTCAAGCGGCGTTTCCCTGCTTTCGACCGGGTTAATATAATACGTTTTTATTTCCTGCAGCTCCCGGTCGGTTATTTCTCCGTAAAGACAGAAGACTCTCGCGGTTTTAATGACGGGTCTTTCACCGAGCGAAATCATTTGTATGCACTGCGCGGCGGAATCCGCGCGCTGGTCATACTGACCCGGCAGCTGCTCAACCGCGAACACCCTGTCGGCTTCGGGTATGCCGTACATCACCTCGTCTGCCGCCGGCTCCGAAAAGACTGTTTGCACGCTTCGCTCAAACAGTTCCTTATCTATGCCTTCCACGTCATATCTGTTAAGCAGACGCAACTGTTTTACGCCTTCAACCTTCAGGAAAGAGTTGATTTCGCCGAGTATGGCGACCGCTTTCTGAGCGAACTCTTTTTTCTTTTCAACATAGACTCTGAGGACCATTTTTCATCTCCAAATCTGATTATTTAAAATCTTCCTATA
>Ga0082212_10005660_pt1 | contig 16969 bp, 17 predicted proteins | sample TergutNt197P3_FD_71548 | JGI IMG/M metagenome (GOLD analysis project Ga0082212, IMG submission 71548) | Neocapritermes taracua P3 segment gut microbial communities from Petit-Saut dam, French Guiana - Nt197 P3 | ecosystem: Host-associated > Arthropoda: Insects > Digestive system > Gut ... | reverse complement strand
TACTCGTGGATTATCTGAAGTTCAAGTGTTGTTGCTTGAGACTTCGTTTTATTTGCCAGCATATCAAGACTGCGCTTATTACGGTTGACAAGTCTTGCCACAAACGATGGGTCGCCATTTGGTCCAATAAGGATCTGAAAAGCTCTTATACGCTTTCTTATAGAAGTAAATGCGTCCATTATTATGGTTTTATCATTCTGTGCATGCGCTACGTTAAACCCAAACAGCTCTTCAAGAATATCGTCCTCAATCTTCTGTAAGACTGAGAAAATCGAATCAAAATAGTTATAAAACGTACTTCTGCTTATGCTGTTGCGGTCACAAAGCTGAGCTACTTTTATCTGATAGAAAGGGCGCTCTTCCATCATTTCAAGCAAGGCATTGCAGATTCGTTTTTCTGTGTCCATCAAATTCTGTGCCCCCTTTGTTCAGCTATACATAGTCAGTATAGCTGAACTGCATACCGGGTGCAACTTTACCCGTGAAAACTTGGACACTATTAGAAAAACTGTCCAATCTATAGACAGCCTAGGCGGACGAACAGATGCTTACCAGTAACTGAGCGATTGACCATTGGTTGTTAAATAAATACATTTTGTAGAACCGTTCCAACCATTTTTCTATATATCACCAAAAAATCTTCCGGTGTTTCGCGGAAACCATTCTTCACCCACTCAAATATAAGGCTGTTTGTCATGCCGATCAACGCAGCCACCGCGTATACTTGTGGCACAGCGAATTTGTTGTAAACATTTTTATCTTTCCAAAGCTTCATTATGGCTTCTTTGTTTTTATTAATGAAAGTAGCGCCGCAATATTCATCATTTGTGAATAGAGCGAACAATTCGCCATTATCATACATATAACGCAAAAACCGTTCAGTATTTGTCAGGTGCTCTTCGCTGATCCCGCTTCTTATTACCAAATCAAAAGGTACATCGTCCTCAATTTCTCTCAATCCTGCAAAAAGCTGATCCTCAACTTTGTCAAGCAAATCATACTTGTCGAGATAATACATATAGAATGTGCTTTTATTCACCTGTGCCGTATCGATTATTTCTTGGACAGTTACTTTTAGAAAACCCTTTTTCCTTATCAGGTTTATAAAAGCATCAATGATTGCCTTTTGCGCTTTACGTAAACCACGTTGGTTCTGTTTCACCATGATCAACCCTTTCAAAGTTTCAGCGGCAAAGCTTGCGTCTAAGCAAAGTGTATTGCTATTAAAGCGGTACTACACTTGTATATTGCTTGAAAAAACAGTATATGTCAAGTATTAAGCGTCGGACGATTTTCACGGTATAAGCCTTAAACATCTTCATATAAGAAATCCGGATAAAACGATCAAATAGAAATAATCACGAGAAGCCGGCAATTAAGTGGCTTTCCGTGATTATTTCTGTTTGATGGCATTAATACGGGAAATCATTAACGCACGTTCAGATCAGGTTTACATAATATCGTCTTTGTCGCGCTTGTCTAATTTGTTGAAGAAGTTGATTCCCTCGGTCGAGAGTGGCTTGCCGGCAAGGTCGGCGCAACCCCACCATTCAAGGGCAAATTGCTGCGGGAAAAACTTTGTTACGTACTGACGCAGCGGTTCGCGTATCATGTCACGGGTCAGGCGACGGACGACGCGTTCCTGCTTCATGATATGTTGCGCTATTTCCCAGGCACGATCGATAACATTATCCAAAGGTACTACTTCATTCACCATGCCCCAGTCAAGAGCTGTTTTGGCGTCGATGCTCTTGCCCATATAGGCCATGTAGTTAGAACGCTTGGAGCCAACAAGATAGTCAAAGATAAGATGCTGGCCATCGCCGGGGACCACGCCCGCGCTAAAGTGGCCGTCATGAAGGATGGTTTCTGGTGTAATAAGCGTCAAGTCGCAAAGCAGCGGAAATTCAGTGTGGCCAACCGAGGTGCCATTAATAACGCCTATGGTCGGTATGTGAACGTCATGCACAATATTATAGACCAAATCAGAGCCATCACGATACATCGGATACATTTGCTCAAGGTAAAGGCGAGGGTTATCGACGCGCGCGTTTTGGTTACTCTTAATATTTTCAGGATCCATGCCGGTCAAGAATTTGCTGCCGGTGCCGGATATGATAAGGACTTCGTTTTCAGGATCCTGCCCAATCAACTTGAACAGTTGCCCCCAACCCTTGTGGATACCATAATGCCAAACCGCCTCTTTGTCAGGATTACCTTGCGCGTGATGCCGGACATGTATGATGCCATTTTCTCGTTTCATGGTGAAAAAATCAGAAAACCGCTCGGAATACTCTTCAAACGTAGTGTATGGAATATAGTCCTGCCCAGTGTTAGAAGTTTCCAATTTTGCCATTTTAAAGTCCTCCTTAATAACAATTATTCATATTGATTCTCTTATCAGGGCACCTAAATCAATTCAAGTAAAGAGTAACAGCGAATTTCTGAGATAACAACCAACGGTTTTTATATAATGGTCTGATTTGCTAAATTTTATGTCATATCCTATGGCAGCTAACGCCCAAATACCGTTATTAATCACTAGAAATGACGTGTATATAAAGGCGAGAACCCCTTTGTGCTAAAAAAAGCCTTTGGTTATATACATGACGCCGCACCCAAGCACAACTGAGATTAACGCAAAAAGATATCCCCATTTCATCAACTGGCTTGTTTTGAACATTTCTTTTTCAGCATGTACTACAATGGCGGAAGTGCTTGCAGAAGGTAACGCAATTGCGATTGAACTGCTCAACATTGCCATAGTAGTGAAAATCGCAGTATAGACGCTATCGAATCCAAGCACAACAAATCCAATTGGCGCCACAACAAGGATGGTGATAAAATTATTGATTACGTTGGTCAGGATGGTCATCAGTATGCATAGTGCACAAATGAGCAGTAACGGATTCATACTTGAGAACGGTTTTGCAATATTGACAAGAAAAAGGCTTATTCCAGTATCCTCACCATTAAGAATCCCGCCAAGGAAGAATAGCAATGCAAAGGTTAAAATCAGCGACCACTGTGCGGATAGCTGCGCCTTATTCGCGAAGTTGAACAGCGTTCCACCCTCTTCATCGCGTGCAAAGCAGCAAATAATCAGGGCGATTCCAAACGCTCCAATGATTCCGATTTGGTTCAACAATTGCACAAAAGCCCAAGATGCCGGTAAAAGGCTCGGCAGCATCAGAATAAGTACAAGCACAATAAGTGACAATATGCACCATTTCATCGGCTTTGTGAGTTTCACATCACCTGCATTCAGTGATTTCAACTCGCTGATATTATTCATCTCTACTTTAGGACGTATAAGAAATTTAGTTACGAGGATGATTGCCGCAATCATTAAGATACTTGTCAAAAGTAATTGCATGAAATACGGGAAAAACTCCGGGCGTACCTGAGTTCCAAGTGTCGCTTGAATTAAGGAAAAACTCAGCAGAGGTGTAGCCGCAAACGGTAAAACTATACACCCGACAATATTGCATAAACCACAGCCAACACCTGTGATAACCGTCCACGTACAGTATTGTTCAATCTCCAGTTCTTCCGCAACATTTTTTAGTACGCCTAACATCAATATCAGAGGTGCCATGACAGACTGCGTTACCACACTTGATATCCAGGTCGCGATTAAAAAGACAAACATGAGACCATAGGGGCCTCTTTTTGCTATTTTTAGTCCTAATATCTTAGTTGCGAGATACTTCAACAGTCCCGATGATTGCAATGAGGCAGCATACCAAAATACAAACACCAATACCCAAACCATGTTGTTGCCCATGAGTTGCGGGAAAAATGCGTTATTAAAGTTTTGCCTACTAAGCACGCTGTAGAGTATCATCAGACCTAGAGCGTACCAACCACTTATATTTCTCACAAATCCGTAGAGAATCGCTATGAATGCACCAAGTACAAACATACCGGCAGATGTTATAACGCCAATCCCAGGTATAAAATAACCGACAAAGAAAATCAAAACTCCTAAGCCGGCATCCACCAGCGTTCGCTTGTTGTTAATACGTTGCATAAGACCCTCCTTTTTATGTTTGAAGAGTGTTTAAAACCCGGGAAACAAGTTATTGCTTTCAATTGACACAAACTTAACAGTGCCTGTACAAAGTTATCAGTGTGTTGCAGATATAGCAACCAACTGATTTTTTAAAATAGTCGGGTTTTTAATCTGCGTATTATGACCAGAGTTAGCTTGTATTTCAGGTGACACTGCTTAAGGAACACAAAATTCTTTTACGAAAGGATGAATGTTTACCCGACTCTTATTGAAAATCCGTTGGTTGTATTGTGACATATTCGCCTGATAAACTTGTAAATATTTAGTGCAAATTCACAGCAGTATATTGTGGTAAGGAAGCACGGAAGTCGAACACGAATATACTCAAGAATCTTAGGAGGCTGTATTGATGCAAAAGATGAGACTGTTGACTAAACCTGAGGATTATAAAAGGATCGGTGTGAAAACAGACGCCATAGATGTTTGGGAAGACGGAAGGCGAACTGAAGATGGAACAGGTGAGTTTGAGTGGTGGTATTTTGACGCGATTATGGATGACGGCACGAAAGTTGTTGTGAACTTCAACTCCCACATGGACGATATCATGAGGACGACTGTTGAGCAGCATATCCCGCCGGAAGCGCGAAAAGTTGGAGACGTCCGCTTTCTCAGGGTTCGCATAACAGAACCTGATGGAAAAACAAACCATGAGACCTTCCTTATGTTCGGCTCCGAAGAAACTGAGATCAGCAAGGAAAAATGCGACGTCAAGTTCGGGGCGCATCACTTTAGGGGAGACCTGAAAAACTATTCGATCAAGGTCGACCCGGTTCAAGGTACGGGCGTTGATCTGAAACTCGACAGCATGGGTGAATCCTGGCGTCCGGGCGCAGGTTACTTTGTTTTTGGCGAAAATGAAGACCGTTATTTCACATGGTTATGCGCTGTTCCAAGAGGTAAAGTAACCGGAACAATAGTATATGGAGGCAAAACTATAGAGGTACAGGGCTACGGATACCATGACCATCAGTGGGCGAATATCGATCACGTTGTTCTTTGGAACAACTGGCTATGGGCGCGACATAACTTAGGTGACTACAATCTGCTTGTCTTCGACTTTATTTCTTCTGCCGAGTACGGATATAAGAGATACCCGCTTGCCTTTGTGGAAGATAAAAACGGTGAAATCGTTTTTGAGAGTTTTGAAAATGAGAATGTCAAGTGCGAGATCCTGGAGGAGTACATACAGGAGGGGACCAATAAGAATTACCCGAAGGTTTCAAAGTATATATTCGAGAATGAAGGCAAAAAACTAGCTTATACTTTAACAGCCGACGAGGAAATTGAAATCTCCGATCCATACTCCGCCTCGCCGCCGGCAATGAGGAAACACTATGACGACCATAATCTGAAGCCGTCCTATGCAAGGTACTCCGCAACCGGTGAGTTCGAGTTTTTCGACGGGAAAGAAACCATAAAAAGCAAAACAGGCCTCATTTATGAGTTTGTCCATTTGGGTAAAGAATACAAAGCTTAGTACCAGTGAAAATGACCGTCTGATCTGCGGGGTGAAAGCGACATGGGAAAAAATATGACACTCGACGAAAAAAGTAGGTTCAGGATACTGACCGTCATTGCCGCAGTGAGCGTTCTTGCGCATTTAGTTTGCGGTATTGTCGGACTTCTGATTTCCGAGCATGTGTTTTTTGTAAGCCTATCGATATGGTGTCTTGGAGGTTTACTTCTGGCAATTTTCCACGGAGTTCCCATGTTAGGTGTAAAAAACATGGTGATACTTAGTGTTATATCGGCAGCCGCCAGCCTTTTCTTTGAATCGATGGGTATAAATTTCGGTCTTTTCTTCTCAAAGTATATATATACAGATATCATCCCCGGACCTAAACTCTTCGGATTTGACGTATACTCGATTATCGGATATGGCATTGGTATATATCTTGTATGGGCTGTGGCGCAAGCGGCGGCCGGGAAATTTGATAATGAGTACCGCAAAGGCGATGTGTTCATTATTCCCATTATAGCAACTTTTTTGGTCGTAGCCGTGGACTATGCGACTGACCCGCTTATGGCTACCATCAGTAAGGCTTATCTTTGGGTCGAGCCCGGCGTCTATTACGGAATACCGTTTCAGAACTATCTTGGCTGGTATCTTATGGCTTATGTGTTATTCCAATGTGCAGCGCTGGTTCTCTGGTGGCAAAGCCGGAAAAAGACGCTCAAGCCGGTTCCCGAAATCTCCCAAAAGAAGAAGTTCTGGTACTATCCACCTATAATTTATGGTTCTCTTTTTATTCAAATGCCGTTTTACGCGTTAATAAACAAGAGCACGGAGATCGTTACCTATTCCGGTCAAACGCTTATGACAGGAGATATTTATAAAGGAGTAGCGATAGTTTATGTTGGCGCTATCCTAGCGCCAACTGTTATTATTTTAGCGCGAATTTCCAGATCAAAAGAACTCAAATGAACTAATATGCCCCAAGCAAGCTGAGCTGCCCCGTAGTCGCAACTACGGGGAAAAATTGAGAGGTGATAATTGATGGCAAAAAATAAACTAGCACGCAGCGTCTCTATCGTCGGCGCCGGATATACGCCATTGGGAGACGTGCGGAAAACACCGGAAATCCAAGACTTCACTGAGCGCGAACTACTATCTTTAGCATGTATAGAAGCAATGGAGAATGGCGGTATAAAGGCAAAAGACATCGATGCATATAATGTCGGCGTCAGCGGGCCGAATTATGACGCGAAGTTCAAAAGCGCAGCCCCGTTCTTCGCAGAATGGATCGGTATGCGTAACAAGCCCGCGTTCTTCCACGATGAGGGTTGCGCAAGCTCTGCGTTTGGCATGCACATGGCAGTAATGGCTGTCGCGTCAGGTCAGTATGATTGTGTCATGGCAACGGCGGTCAACATCAACACGTGCGTCCCGCGCCCGGGCTATCCTCCTCACATCAGGGAAGACTTGGACAACGATACCATGTGGGAGAATGTGTACTCAGGCGTTGACGCGGCGTATGAGAAGCCAACTTACGGAGGCGTCGGGCCGGTCGAGGCAATACTGGTAAAGTACGCGATCGATTACGGACTGAGCTTTGATCAGATAGACGAATGCTTTGTCAATTACATCATAGGCAAACGTAAAGAAGCGCTGCTTAATCCGAAAGCTTTAATGGTGAAGCTCCCCTATGAAGAAGAAGCTAAAATGTGCGGCTTTGACAACGTAAATGAGTATCTGCTTAGTAATAAATTCAACCCGCCTTTGGGTTCGTTCGTCCGCGCTCGTTTCCTCGGGCAAGGGGTTGACGCGGCTTCTGCTGTCATTGTCTGTTCAACGGATATGGCTAAAAAGTATTCAAAAAAGCCAATTGAGGTCGCAGGTATTTCAACGGTCACAGTAAGAGACAAAGTATTTTGCGAGTTGCCTCTTGTTGCAGACAAAATCATGTTTGATGAAGCCTACGCAATGGCAGGCGTCACCGACCCGTCCAATGAGGTCGAGTACATGGGCATACATGATTGCCCTGCGACAATGGTCATTCCCGTCTCCGAGGCCGCCGGCTATATCAAGCCTGGTGAGGCATGGAGGTTTATGAGGGACGGCAGTATGAACTTCGACCGTGAAAAACCAATCTCAACATCGGGCGGGCGGACTCAGTCCGGGCATCCGCGCGCTCCGGCTTTCCTCGTCGAGGTCACAGAGGCCGTTAACCAGATGCGCGGAGAGAACGGCGCGCGTCAGATGTCAAAACCACCTAAATGCAGTGCTGTCTGGGGCGGTGGCTCAGGGTTCTCAATGGGCACTTGTGTTCTAAAAACACTATAAGGAGGGGTTTCAAATGGCTACGATGGAACCAGTCGTGAAAAAATGGTACGACGCGCTTAAGGATGGCAAGATACTTGGACTTAAATGCAAGGACTGTGGCGTGATCGAATTCCCACCTGTACCCATATGCAACGATTGTTCAGGAACTGATATGGAATGGGTCGAGATGAGCGGCGACGGCGAGCTGATAACTTTTAGCTTCTCGCCTATGGGGATTTATCCCTATCATGACGACCCAGCCCTCACAGGTTATACGCGTCTCAAGGAAGGAATGCTCTTTGCTTCTGTATTTACCAATGCTTCCGCTACAGACCAGCAAACGCTTTTAGAGCGCCTGCGTAATGGATCTGTTCCTATCAAGCTGGAGATCGCGCAACTCGACGAAAACATCAGCTTTCCGAATTTGAGCCTTGCAGAATAGCAAGATCGTGGGACGAGTATTACGCAATACCCGTCCCACCGACATTAGGGTAGAAAGGATTGAATAAGCAATGGCTGACGAAGCAACTGTATCTAAATTCTTAAATGAAGTGAGTCTTCTGTTTGACCAGACTGTGGAGCGAACAAATAAGGATATGTGTTTTAAGGAAGATCTGAACGCTACCTCGCTCCAATACATGGGAATGATAAGTGTCATTGCCGAGTTGACAGGCCATGAAATCAGTTATGCAAAAATGAGGAAGTATAAAACCGTGGGCGATGCGATTGAACTTTTAGAGTCATTAGCGTAGCACAACAAACAGGAAAGGTATGAAATGACATGGATATTCGAGAAAGAGTTACCGATATTCTGGAGAGTGCAGTCGCGGACGTTTTTATGTTTGAGAAGGATTATGTCGCCGCTAATCATAAGTTGAAGTTCCGTGAAGACTTAGCCACATCGTCAGTGCAGTATTTCCCGATTGTTACGGCGCTGGAAGAAGAATTGAATATTGATATTGACTTTCATGAATTTCAGTACGAAAGCGGAACAATTGAGCTTGCTATTGACTACGTAGTCAAGTTGTATAACGAACAACGTAAGTAAACTTATTAGAGAGGAGCGGAAACGATGAACCTGAAACCACTGGCCCGCGGAGTGTCTATCATCGGCATAGGAATAACTCAGTTTGGGGATGGTGATGACGCCAAAACACCGCAGCTCAAGAACTTATCCTTTCAAGACATGGCGGCATGGGCCTGCATTGACGCCATGGAGGACGCCGGCGTCAATCCGCGCCAAATCGACAAATTGATCGTCGGGAGAGTCTGCACAACTGACGGAAACAGTGACTGTATCTGTCCGAACCACGGCTTTCTGGAATGGATTGGAATGGAAGGCAAGGCGAGCACCCATCACAGCGACGCCTGCGCTACCCCATTCAACTGCTTTAATGAGGCAATCCTTGAAATCGCATCGGGAAGATACGACGTCATTATGGTTGTTGACAGCGATTCTGCCAGACACATAACGGCGCCGGACAAACCCTCGCATGTTTTATATCCGAAAACCGAATACAAGAAAATGTACGGACGCAATCCTCCTACCGGGGATTCCTGTCAGGATACTGCTTATCAGCGCTGGGTCGGAGGTTCCTTTGCCGGGTTTGACGTAAATGGGAGGCGTTATATAAGGGAGTCGGGAATCACGCTTGAACAATACGAAGATGCGATGAACGGCCAAGCGATAACCTCCCGTTTCCATGGTAGCCTGAATCCGAAAGCTTATGTCCGCGAAAAATGGGAAGACGTCGCGAAGCTACGCGGTTTTGACGACGTTAATGACTTTCTGAAATCTAAATATGCCCCAAATCTGTCAGAGTATATACGACTGTCAACATTCGCAGTGCTCACCGAGGGCGCAGCGGCGATTATTGTGTGTTCTACAGATATCGCAGATCAGTTCAAGCAGAAACCGATAGAGGTCGTCAACCTCGCCCAGTTTGACCTTGGCGTCCTGACGGCGCAAGCCACGCAGGAAATGAACTTAGGCGCAGCCAAACAACTGTATGAGGTTACCGGTTATAAACCCGAGGATATCGAATACTTCCAAACTACGGACGGCGACCTGACAGACGCGCTAAACAGCGCAGAAGCATGCGGGTATCTGCCAAAGGGAGAGGGGTGGAAATACTTCCGTGACGGTCGTACGAGATTTGACGGCGATAAGCCGATGTGTACCGATGGCGGCCACCAGTGCTACGGCCACGCTTTCGGCGCCACAGGGGTAGCTACTGTCGGTGAGTGCGTAATGCAGATGCGCGGTCAGGCCGGTACTCGCCAGATCGCAAAGCCGCCGAAAGTTTCCATGATGCGCGGTTGGGGCGCGGGACAGTCTGTGACGACATACATATTCAAAACGTCTGACGTTGAAGCTAAAGGTTCTGATAGTGGAGAACCTAAGTTCAATCCCGAGCCGATTACCAAAAAGTTTTACGAGGGCCTGGACCAAGGCAAATTTCTTGGCATGAAATGCCCGAAATGCGGCAGGATCGAATTTCCCGCCTATCCTGTCTGCAACAAGTGCGGTCACATCGGTAATGAGTGGGTAGAGTTAAGTGGTAACGCGACTATAAATGAAGTTTACGCTGTCTATCCCACATTCACAGTACCCTCACTGGCAATGTATGCCCCGCTGTTCGGCGCCGAGATCCTGCCGGAAGGCTGTGAAACCCCGATTATGACACTAATCTTTGGAGTTACAAGCGAAAGCTATCCGGAGATCCGCGACAAGATTCTTCCACAAGGTCCGATGAAAGGAAAACTTGTAGTACTTCCGAGGGAAGATTACAACACTTTCGCTGTTGGTATTAACGGTGCGGTTCCTGCAAAAGCAGAAACTTCCGCATCTACGAAAGATTTTGAAAAACTCTTGACCGGTACGTTAGGAAAAGAAGGATGAAAGGAGTCGGTGATAACGATGAAGAAGATACAGGCTTCCAGGCTGCTGACTAAGCCGGAAGACTACTCAAAAGTAGGCGTCAAACCCGGAGTGGTTGAGCCTTGGGAAGACGGCAAGCGCGACGACGATCGCAAGGGCGCTTATGAGTGGTGGTACTTTGACATGATTCTGGACGACGGTTCTAAAGCAGTCATACACTTTAACACAAAAGCGCTTAGGAACATTAAGAAAAACGGTTGTGCACCGTCCGTTGTTATAAAGATAACGCTCCCGGATGGTACCAATTACACTGACGACCTAAACTATTCTGTTAGCGAGGCTTCCTTTGGCAAGGATAAATGCGATGTTAAATATGGCCCTCACAGCATACAAGGCGATCTTATGGAATACACGATTAAGGTTGAACCGGTAAACGGCATCGGCGCCGACCTTAAGCTGACAAACCTTGGGAAACCTTGGCGGCCGGGCGCCGGCGCATATGAATTTAATAATGATAACAGCGGGTATTTCACATGGCTGTGCGTAGTGCCAAAGGGAAAAGTGGAAGGAACTATAACAACAGACGGGAAGGCGAGGCAAGTCACAGGTTTCGGATACCATGATCATCAATGGGGTAATGTGAGCCATCTTTTCACATGGAATCACTGGTTGTGGTCAAGGCAGACCTTTGACGATTACACGATCCTTGTTTTTGATATTGTAACTAACGCAAAGTACGGGTATAAGCGATTCCCCATGATGTTTCTTGAAGACAAAGAGGGAAATGTTGTCTGTGAGGATCTGAGTATACCTAAGACTAAGCTCATAGAGGAATACCGGGAGAAGCTTTCAAGCAAAATGTACCCGAAGGTTACGAAGTACATATTTGAAAACGGCGGGAAAAAAGTTGAGTATACTTTGTCGGTTGAACAGGAATTGGAGAGTCGCGATGCTTTTTCTATGGCACCCAAAATCGCGCAATTGCTCTTTAGAATAAAAAAACTTCACCCTTCGACTGCGCGTTACTTCGCAAAAGGTGACATAAGGATCATTGACGGCGACCAGATAATAGAGCGATCCGGAAACTTGATTTATGAATTTGTGTATATGGGTAATTCCTATCGGGAGTATGTTGAGAATTAAATACTGACCCTGATAAGACTTGAACACTATCGGGGAAACTGTCCAATCAATAGACAGCTTATGTGTTTGTGTGTTGGTCGTTTTGCACGCATTGTGTTAGATAAGTAATATACGTTAAGCATCAGGGAGGATTTTCAATGTTTCGCAGTTTTAACGAGATAGAAAAATACCTTATCCGCAATCAAATCAATAAGAGAGTCGTGCTTTGCGGGTCGCATGACGATATTGCCCTGCACGCTCTTGTCAGGGCTAAGCGTCAAGGGTTTGTATCAGGGATACTGATAGGTGACAGCGACAAGACAGTCGCACTGCTTAATGAAATGGGCGAGTCCCCTGATGATTTTGTCATTATTAATGAAACGCGCGAGACGAAAGCCGCGTCCACCGCAATAAAAATGGTGTGCAGCGGCGAGGCGGACCTGCCGATGAAGGGCATGATACAAACGGCGCCCTACCTGATGGCTATCCAAAACCCTCTGGAAAGCTTTGTGTCATCGGACTCGTTCATCAACGAATACACAGCGTTTTTCTTTTGCGAGCAAGAGCGCATGATCCTTATGGGCGATTGCGCCGTAAACATCGCGCCTAACCTTGAAGAAAAGGTGAAGATACTGAAAAACCTTATAACCCTTGCGAAAGCTTTCCAATGCGAGGAGATAAAGGCCGCAGCGGTTTCAATCATCGAAAAGCCAAATCCAACAATCCAAAGCAGCGTTGATGCTGATGCATTGACCAAAATGGATTGGGGCGAAGGAGTGTTTGTCGAGGGACCATTTGCACTTGATAACGCAATTGATCCGGAAGCCGCCAAACACAAGGGCATACAAAGCAAGATTGCCGGAAACGCTGATATTCTGCTGATGCCGGACGTCCATGCCGGGAATATTCTGCATAAAGCAATTCATTTCTTCGGGCATAAACCTTTCGCCAGCGGTGCTTTAGGCGCTAATTATCCAATAATAATGAACAGCCGCACGGACGACGAGAACGCGAAGTTTTATTCTATTATGACTGGGATTTTGCAGACGCTATAGCGGGAGCGGGGCGGATGGTTACATGATAAAGGGAATAGGCGTCGATTCGGTAAGCATCAGCGAGATAAAACGGTATATAGAGGTTTTCGGGGATGTATTCGTAAACCGGACGTTCACCGAAAATGAAGTGGCTGTGTCGCGGTCGAGCCCTCAGCCCGCAGAGTATTTGGCGACGCGGTTTGCGGCCAAGGAAGCGGTATTTAAGGCTATAGCTCACTTTACAAAAGATAAGGGATTTGATTTTCGAATTGTTGAAACCCTGAACGAAGCTGACGGATACCCAGTGGTCCAGATGAACGATAAGCTGCGAGCCTTAGTCGAGGAGGCTGGCGTCGCCGCCATTCATATCTCTATGACAACAGAGAAAGACTTTGCAACAGCTTTTGTTGTCGCGGAGTCATTATGATAAATAGGAAAACGGAGTATATCCTAATGTATTCAGAGTTTACTGTCAGTAACGGCGACGTCAGGCTATATTGCAGACGTTTTGGTGAAGGTGTTCCCATTCTGCTAATACACGGGGCTTGTGTCGACTGCGATTTTTGGCGCGAAACAGCGGAATACCTATCAAAACGCTTTATGGTGATAACCTATGACCGCCGCGGATATTCCCGAAGCACAGTGCCGTCTGATAATGACTTATCGATTAGAACACAAGCAGACGATGCCGCAAGGATCATCCAGCATATCAGCCAACCGGCTTGTGTGATAGCGCATAGCGGCGGCGCGACCATCGCGCTGGAGTTGATCTCGGAGCATCCGGAATTAGTCAAACAGTGCATATTATACGAGGCGCCTGTTTGCGACTGCCTACCCGAGGATAGTGAGCTGTTGGGAGTACTTCATGCAATATCAAAAATGATTTCAGAAGGTAATTATACACGGGCGTTGAATCAGTTTTGGCGACTTATGGGGTGCCAGGATGATAGAGCTCGCTTGAGCCTGCCTGAAGAAATCGAAAACCTGATGCAGAACTCAAGGATTTTCATACAGCATGAATTCGACAGCACGTTTTACTACCATCCAAAATACGATTTGCTACGGACGGCAAAAATATTCATCGCAAAAGGTGATTTGAGCGATAGAGATCATACGAATGCAATTGCCTCAGTTTTTTCAGCCAAAATTTCCAGCGAGGTCGTATATTACCCGGGCATGCATAATTGTGCGTTTGACTTACCCGCTTCTTTTGCGTACATGAGCGCAGGGATTCTTTTACTAAATGCCAGTGAAGACAGCTCAAAAACAAGTCAAGTGTAAAGAGGGGAGAGATCAATAGTGAAAAGGATATTCGCGATCAACCTCGGCTCTACTTCCACAAAAGTTGCCTACTATGAGGATGATAAATGCGTTATTAAGGATTCCATTGATCACTCAGCAGAAGAACTGAAAGATTTCAATACTGTGTTTGAGCAGAAAAAAATGCGCGAATCGGCAATTATTCGCTTTATGGCTGACAATGGCATAGCTTTTGATGCACTTGACGCTTTTGTCACCAGAGGAGGGCAGACCGAGCCTGTTTCCGGCGGAGTGTATCATATCAACGAGACCATGGTTGAGCAGGCTATGAGCGGGAGATATGGCGTCCATGTCTGCTCTGTGGGTTCTGCGATAGTGTTTGACTTTTGCCGGGGCAGATCAGTTCTGCCGCTTACCGTTGATACCCCGGCGACGGATGAGTTTGATTCTCTTGCGAGATATTCAGGTTTGCAGGAAATCCCGCGGGTTTCGCGCTTTCAAGCGCTGAACCATAGAGCTATGGCAAAACATTATGCACAGAGCATTGGGAAACGGTATCAGGATCTTAATCTGGTCGTATGTATGCTGGGTGGAGGTATAACAGTAGCGGCACATAAAAAAGGCCGTATGATAGACGGCCCGGACGGATTAGAGGGCGATGGCCCTTTCTCGAACAACCGATGCTGCACAACTCCCGTTGGAGAGCTGGTCAAGCTGTGCTACTCGGGTAAATATGACCTCAAGGGTATGCTAAGGCATATTAACGGCGAAGCGGGTCTTATGTCATATCTCGGCACTACTGATGCAAGGAAACTTGAGAGAGATATCGATTCCGGCGACCAACATGCGCAAGAAGTGGTCGAAGCTATGTGCTACCAAACAGCAAAAGAAATTGGCGCGTATGCTACTGTGCTCAACGGCGAGGTTGACGCGATCCTTCTTATCGGAGGCATGGCAAAATGGGATTTCGTTGTCGCGCAGATAACTGAGCGCGTGAAGTTTATAGCCCCGGTGGTGGTATTGCCCGGAGAAAGAGAGATGGAATCATTGTGCTTAACCTCATATGAAGCGCTGTGCGGCAGGGAAGAAATAAAAGAGTTCGTCCCCAGGGAGATATCTTAATCATGCATAAGCTCTTATAGATAATTAAACGAGGTAGTGTAAATGGTCAAAACTGCTTATATATTTCCCGGGCAAGGTTCACAATATGTCGGGATGGGGTTGGATTTATATAATAAATATCCATCGGCGAAGGCTGTATTTGACCGTGCTGATGAGGTGTTAGGCTTTTACTTGACTAAGCTATGTTTTGAAGGCCCGGAGGAGGAACTTGAGCTCACGGTTAACGCACAGCCTGCTCTGCTTGTGACGAGCATTGCAACACTTGAAGCTGCGATTGAGGTTGCCGCAGGAGCATTGCCAAAACCCGCTTATATGGCAGGACACAGCCTTGGCGAGTACACAGCGCTAACAGCCGCCGGAGCGTTGGATTTTGACACCGCCGTAACTCTCGCACGGGAGCGTGGGCGGCTTATGTACGAGGCGGGTTTGCAGAAACCCGGCGCGATGGCAGCAATCATTGGAATGAGCCGCGAGATTCTGGCAGAGATCTGCAATGAGACCGGCACTTTTATTGCAAACCTCAATAGCCCCGGTCAAATTGTCATCAGCGGCGCCAAGGAGCATGTCAAGAAAGCGATTAAGACAGCAATGGAGCGCGGTGCAAAACTTGCAGTTCAACTACAGGTCAGCGGTGCTTTTCATTCACCACTAATGAGTTCTGCCGCTAAGGGGCTGAAGAAAAGAGTGCAGAAGCTGCCTGTTTTGATGGCTATGGAAAAAGTGCGCCAGACAGTATGGGATGGAGCATCTTTTAGTTTGCGAAGCAATGCGACCCTCGGTGCCACTATACAGACAGATACGAGGACCGGTAAAGATACCATAACAGAAACCGCGATAAGCGCTCCGGTGATTCCCGTCATTGGAAACACTACTGTGCAAGAACTGACAACTGCAGAATCGGTACGGGACGAACTGCTTGAGCAGGTGGGACACTGCGTCCTGTGGGAGGATTCTATCAAATATCTGATTTCGCGGGGTGTGGACAATTTTATCGAGATCGGCCCCGGCGAGGTGTTAAGCGGTTTGGTTGAGCGTATAGATGATAGCGTCACTACGTTGAGTATTGGTGATTGCGATGCTGTTGAAGCGCTCAGAGCTAAGTAGCTTGTGGATGAGCCATAAACCCGAAATGCATGGAGTGTTAGTGATGAACGCAAAGCAAGAAAAGCTGATTGAATTACGGGGATCATTGATCACTGGTGGTGGCGAAAAGGCAATGGAAAAGCAGCATGCCGACGGAAAATATACAGCACGCGAGCGTTTGGAACATCTATGGAAACGACAAGGAAAAAAAGATCGGCGAAGGCTTGTCGCCTGACCTGCAGACGCTCATGGAACTGGCGAAGAGCAATCCTGATTTGCTAACACAATTCGTACAGTCCATCCACCACTGCTTATACTTGACCGTTTTATTGCAAGGATTCTATTAAGACAAAAAATCGTATTAGCAAATCATCGCCTGAAGGAGAAAAAATGAGTGCAGAAAACGACAATGTATTAGCAAAAAAATTGCTAATACGAGGTGACCCGGATGTTCCAGTTTGACCATCCATGATAAAAAATATTGCATGCAAGAAAGCTCGAAACGCTTGCAACGCAAGCGTTTCATGGCACGCCCACTGGGGATCGAACCCAGGACCCTCGGCTTAGAAGTTGACAAAAGCTGTTTTCGCGTGATACTGCTTAGTCCTCTAAGCCGCTTCTAGACCCTT
>Ga0082212_10005659_pt1 | contig 16973 bp, 17 predicted proteins | sample TergutNt197P3_FD_71548 | JGI IMG/M metagenome (GOLD analysis project Ga0082212, IMG submission 71548) | Neocapritermes taracua P3 segment gut microbial communities from Petit-Saut dam, French Guiana - Nt197 P3 | ecosystem: Host-associated > Arthropoda: Insects > Digestive system > Gut ... | reverse complement strand
TGGCTGCACTTGACGCGGCGGTAGAACTCGGCGCGGTTGTGGTGGTCAAGGAGGGGAACGTAGTCGCAGCAGACGGAACAGATGTGGATGACGGGGTAGTGGTGGTTGAGGGCGCGGTCGTAGTTGAGGGGGTCTGCCCCTTTGGGTATATGATGTTCACGCTTGGAATGGCAGTATCCGGTTTCATGCTGTCGTTTCCGTATTTGAGATAAAGTCCGGCTACCGCTCCGATGAACGGCGCGTTATAAGTGATACCGACCTCATTTCCCTCGTAATCGTCTTCAAAATCATTATGGTTGCCTTGTGCGTCAATCGGACCTCCGGCAAGCGCGCCAATAAGCAGATTTTTCTGAGGACGTGTTTCGTTAGTGCCGGGTTGTGTGGTATAACCGGATGCTCCGGAGTGGTGGGTATGTTTGACAGAGTTTTCACCATATCCGGTAACATAACATTTGTTAGCGGGGTTATTCCCCATCAAATAATCGGTTTGCCCTCTCGCCCAATCGGAGTAACGATTGGCATAAGTGCCGGTGGTTACGAATTTATCATGAAGAAGTCCGGTAAACTGCAACCCCGCGTTTAACACAGCAGAGCCCCATTTATGAATAAAAACATAATTGGCAGGATTAGCGAGAGCGGTGTTACTGACATCGTACATATCACCTCTGATTCTTTCCGCGCCGGTCGCGCTCCAAGAACCGGGACTGTTTGCGTTACCGCGTAAAGCGTTTGCGATTTGCCATACCGAATCCCAACATAACGCCCAATAATCCTGTGCGGGTGTGCCTACGGTCGTACCGGCAGCAAAATTATTCGCGTCGGTAAGGTATGAACTGGTGCTGTCGCCTGTTCCGACATGAAGCCACATAGCGGCTGCCGCACCGAAATCCTGCCACAACCCTTTTGAACGGTCGCCGTTGCCGCCTTTCGGTCCGTTTCTTCTGTAAAATGCATCCTGGTCACGTGCATCACCTCTCGCAAACTTATCCCAGCTTTTCGCGGCATTATAAAGTGCTAAGGCGCATTTGAGGTCTTCCGGATTTTTGAAAAGCGCGTAATTACTCGCGAGCGCGCCCGCCGCCGCCATAAGCTGGTCTGTTCCGGGGTGGTCGGGTGTGATAAAGTATGCTTGTCTTACCGGAGCGGGACGGTTCGCAGGCGGCAATTGTTCTTCCGGCTGCCCCCAGTAGTTATGGTCACGACCATCCCCCACTTGATAGCAATAGGCTTCAAGACTGCCGTCTGATTTAAGCACCGTACATTTCCTCAAATACTCGGCAAAACGCTTAAGTATAATTTCCATATGTTCATCTTGCCCTGTCGCGACAAATGCTTCTTTAAACTCACGGTAGCCGAGTGCCATCGTCATCGTTGCGTACGACGCGGTTACGCCGAATTTAATATGGTCGCCTGCATCGTGGAATCCGCCGGATAAATCCATCGTGCCGTATGGCGTAGACATCGTCATGTCAGAAGTATGGCAAGCGCCCCGCCAGGTTATGCCGCTCGCCGTGTCAACATCAGAACCGCACATATTCGCGTCATAAAAATACAGCAAGTACTGAAGAAGTCTCGCATAGTTGACTCCGGTATTACTCGCGGAGTTGTTTGCAATCGGAATCACCGTCATAATCATCACAATCACCATCATCATACTTAGCATTCGTTTTTTCATATCAAACCCTCCTGAATTTAATCATATTTATTGTATCACAGATTTTTAAAAAGTTCAATAGATTTGTAAAAATAAACCTAAAACAAGCCCTGCAAAATAATATATTGCCTCCCTCCCTTGACAACTATACCGAATCCATATATAATATAAAGCAGTATTATGCCGAAAACGCAGTGTTTGGGAGGTCTTATGAAAATAGGGTTTATAAGTTTAGACCACCTAATCGGGTGGACGGGTATCACGCGTTTGATTGACCGGATTGCTTTCAGTATGCACGCACGCGGACATGAAATTACAATCATATCTCAGGAAAACAAATCTCTGCAAAACCGGAATCGTTCTTCCTCGTCATACCCGTGCGATTTTCTTGTCATTGATTTAAGCAGCCCCGAAAAAATCGACGAATCTCGGAACAAGATTTCCGCCTCCGGCTTGGATATCTGTGTCGGTTCTGTCGGAGCGGGTCAAACACAATTGATTCATATACCGCGTCTTTTTTACAAAACGAATATTCCTTTTATACACGGTGAACCCGCCGACCCGCGGGTGTTCAGTTATGAACGCTGGAACCCCTACGAACACTACCGCGTATTATATTCTGTTGCGGCGATTCAGGTGCTTTTGGAGGAATACATTCCGTTCTATCCGAAGATTTTACATCCCAAAATCCATGTTATCGGTAACCCCGCGCAACCGCCCTGTGCGGTTGATTTCCCCGCGCGCAGAGCAAAAGCGGTTCGGACGATTATCGCTTCCGGGCGATTTAACGAAGACGATAAGCGGTATTCGGTGCTTTTGAGCGCGTTCGCAAATCTGTGCAAAAAAACAGATGAAGATTTTTCGGGTTGGAGGCTCAAATTAGTCGGTGACGGTTCTTTTCGGGATTATTATCATGTTTTAGCCGGGCAGCTCGGAATCAAAAATTTCGTAGACTTTACCGGAGCAGTCGACAATCCCAACCCGCATTATGACAGAGCGGATATATTCTGTTTACCGTCGTTCCGCGCCGAGGGACTGCCTATGGTATTCGGGGAAGCTGCCGCGCACGCCCTCCCGATAGTCGGATTTGATTCCTGCGCCGCCTCTGCCGCGATTATCAATTCCAAAATAGGAAGGCTCGCGAAAAATCATGACGAAACAAAAGCGGTTGAACATCTGACCGCCGCCTTGCGCGAACTCATGCTGTTATCGCCGGAAGAACGGGAAATAATCGGTATAAACGCCCGTGATTTTTTCCAAGAAAGGTTCGGCGAAGAAAAAATTTTTAATCAATGGGAAGTGTTGATGATGAATGTATTTGAAAATTGGCAGGGTCTTACCCCCGACAGTCCCGTATGGACTGACAAGTTGTTTTCCGGAGAACCTCCGGGCGAAAATCCCGACGCGGAAATTGTTCGTCTGCAATGCGAACTGGCAAGACTCAAGACGGATTACGGAACGCTCGAAAAAAAATACACCGCCTTAAAGTCACAGTTTCAGGGAATGGTCGTCAAAAACAGAAGTAATAAAAAATCTAAAAAAAGAAAATAGTTGACATTTTAATAAAATTGCAATATAATATTATGGCAACTTATTCAAAACTTATACTATATTAATTTAAAATAAGGAGTGTCTACTTACGATGAACAGACAACAAAAGCGCAAACTATCCAAAATGAGAAAAGCGGCTCTTTCCGTATTGGTTGCGGGTGCAATCACCGCAGGTGTGGCGGCAAATGACGCGATGTTTCGGCTTGCGGGTGAAGAAGATTGGAATGATGTTATTGATTGTTCCGATTGCAGCTGTTCAAGCAGCGGTTCAATCATCAGTTGTAATTTGGGTGAACCGTATGCGTATCAAACCCAAACTTGTTATCAGGGAACAGAAAATCGCCGCAGTTGTACAAATCAATGCCTGATTTCAACGGTTCCCTTGTGTGACGATGATTGCGGTATATTCTGTTATGAATATTGCGGAGGGGTTCCTGATTGTGAATATTGTATCCCTTCTTGTGACAATTCTTGCCGAAAAGGGCAATGCAAAAATTATCTGACGCAGTATATAGAAACGACCATAGACCATAACCGGAGTGAACCGATATTGTGGTGTGAATACCACGGAGAATGCAGCGGTTATGATTGTGTTTCTTTTGAAAACCATCCGACTTGTACAGAGCCGAGTTTTTATGGGTGCAGTTTTTGCCTGAATCCGGGTTGTGACTATATGGAGGAAACGGTGAAAATCTCTGCTTTAGGGCATGATTTTAATGTCGATTTTACCATTGATTTAGAGCCGGATTACGAGAACGAGGGTTCCAAATCGCGACATTGCTTACGCCCGAATTGTGGTGAAAAAACCGATATAACCGCAATTCCGAGGTTAGTGAAAGAAACGACCACCGCAGAAACCACAACCACGCCCGAGTCAACGACTGCCGCTGCGGAAGTTACAACCACACCCGAGCCAACGACTGCCGTTGCAGAAACCACGACCACGCCCGAGCCAACGACTGCCGCTGCGGAAACCACGACTACGCCCGAACCAACAACCACCGCTGCGGAAACTACGACTGCGCCCGAACCAACGACTGCCGCTGCGGAAACCACGACTACTGGAGAAACAACTACAACGACAGCGGCAACGACGACTACACCTGAACCGAATACGACTACTAACGAGATAACCACCGCTCCTTATGATATAGGCGATGAAATGTTTAGATTTAAAGGGGCGTATGAAGATTTACTGAATGTATATCTGAACGACAAGCTTCTTAGCGGAAATATTATAAACAACGGAAAGCTTTGGGAGTTATCCCTGAAAAGCGGCACCGATTACGGATTCGGCAGTAGTTATTCCTACACAAATAATATGGGGAAAGCGTATGAGGGCAGTGTCGTTGTTGTTTTGTTCGCCGATTTCCTTAAAACATTACCCCGAGGAACCTACCACCTTAAAGTAGAGTTTAAGGACGGCACTTTTGAGGGAATGCCTTTTGATGTAGAAGGAAATGAACCCCAAACAACAACCGCTCCCGTTATTACCATTTCTAACACTGCTACGTCTGCGCCTGCGACTACGATTGCGGCTACGAGCACAAACAAAGTAAATACAACTTCTGTTTCCGCGACTTCACCAAGCAATCGCGAAACCAATCCGGCAACAAGTGTTGTGATGCCGTTCACCGGAGTGTTGTTGGCAGGCGGAGCGGTACTCCTTTCCCGAAAGAAGAAAAAGTCAAATACCAATCAAAATATTCGTATGTAAAAAAATCAAATAATAAAAAAATAGGAGTTGTCAAGGTCGGCGATTTTTTAGCCGTGATTAGCCTTGACAACTCCTATTTTTTTGCTCGTTACTCCGTAACATCGCACAAATTGCCCCTATTGGATTGCACTAATATATTTTTAGTTTTTGATAAACACATAACCCCGCCCCGTTATATTAGTCTTTTATAACAACATTCACCAATTTATCCGGAACAACAATTTCCTTAACAATCGTCTTGCCGTCCAAAGCCGACCCCAATGCCGATTTCGCTAAATCCAGCAATTGTGTTTTTTCACAGCCTGCCGGAACGACTACTTTCGCGCGGACTTTTCCGTTAATTTGAACAACGATTTCCACCTTGTCATCCCGGCATAACGCTTCATCATATTGGGGTAAAGCGTTCTCGTTTAAAATCCCGAACCCCGCCGACTCAAACATCTCTTCGGTGATATGCGGTGCGAACGGATTCAGCAGTAACAGGAAGGTACGGAGTTCGGCTTTATGGATGGAACCTGTGCTGTAAACCTCATTAATAAGTGACATCAACGCTGCGATTGCCGTGTTGAATTTCAAATGTTCTATATCGTAGGCAACTTTTTTAATCGTCTTGTGGAAAGACGAACGTAATTCTTTTCGGTATTCGTCACCATCTGAAATCATGCCCTGCAACGCCCAAACTCTGTCTAAGAAGCGTTTACAGCCTTTGATTCCGGTAACGCTCCACGGAGCGACTTTCTCGAAATCACCAACGAACATCTCATACAGCCTAAGCGCGTCGGCACCGTAATCACGGATTACATCATCGGGGTTAATCACATTGCCGCGTGATTTCGACATTTTCTGCATATCCTCCCCGAGAATCATTCCGTGGGAGGTTCGCTTGTTATAGGGTTCTTTGGAAGTCACTATACCGATATCGTACAAGAACTTGTGCCAGAATCTTGAATACAGCAAATGCAGCGTGGTATGTTCCATGCCGCCGTTATACCAGTCGACATTCATCCAGTAATCAAGCTTTTCTTTGGACGCTAATTCTGTCTGATTATGCGGGTCGCAATAACGCAGGAAGTACCATGAACTTCCCGCCCATTGCGGCATGGTATCGGTTTCCCTTTTAGCGGAACCGCCGCATTCGGGGCAGGCGGTATAGATGAAATCATCTAATGCCGCCAAGGGGGATTCGCCTGTATCGGTCGGCATATAAGACTCAACCTCGGGTAATTTCAAAGGCAGTTGACTTTCGGGAACCGCCACCCAACCGCACTTTTCGCAGTGAATCAACGGTATAGGCTCACCCCAGTACCGCTGGCGGCTGAACACCCAGTCCCGCAGTTTAAAGTTGATTTTCGGTTCGCCTAACTTCTTTTCGGAAAGCCAGTCGGTTATTTTGATTTTCGCATCTTCCACACCCGCTCCGTTTAAGAAACCGGAGTTCACCATGATTCCGGTGTCGCAGTCGGTGAACGCTTCTTTTTCTATATCACCGCCGGAAACGACTTCAATAATCGGCAGGTCAAATTTCTTGGCGAATTCCCAGTCGCGGGCATCATGCCCGGGCACCGCCATAATCGCGCCGGTGCCGTAACTCATCAACACATAATCCGAAACAAAAATTGGGATTTCGGTATGGTTGACAGGGTTGATTGCGCTCACACCGTCTAATTTGACCCCTGTCTTTTCTTTTACCATTTCGGTGCGCTCGAAATCGGACTTCCTCGCCGATTGCGCCCTGTAGTCTGAAATCTCGTTATAATTCGCCAGCTTATCTTTCCACGTGTCAATATAAGGGTGTTCGGGGGAAATCACCATATAAGTCGCACCGAACAGCGTGTCGGGTCGGGTGGTGAAAATCCGCAGAACATCACCCGCCGTTGACGCGAAATTGACTTCCGCGCCGGTGCTTCTGCCTATCCAATTAATCTGTGAAGTCTTGACCCGTTCGGGGTAATCGACTTCTGCCAAATCATCAATTAATCGCTGCGCGTATTCGGTGATTTTCAACATCCACTGGCTTTTGACTTTGCGGACGACTTCGCTGTGGCAGCGTTCGCAACTGCCGTCCACGACTTCCTCGTTCGCTAAGACAACTTTACAGTCGGTACACCAGTTGACCGCCATTTCCTTTTTATAAGCAAGCCCTTTTTTGAACAATTGCAGGAAAATCCACTGGCTCCATTTGTAATATTCGGGGTCGGTGGTGTTGATTTCCCGCGACCAGTCAAACGAAAACCCGATTGCTTTCGCCTGCCGCGTGAAGTTCCTGACATTGTCGGCGGTGACTTTCGCGGGGTGGATTTTGTTTTTAATGGCGAAGTTCTCGGTCGGCAGACCGAACGCGTCCCAACCGAACGGGTAGAGTACGTTATAGCCCTCCAACCGCCGTTTTCGAGCGAGAATGTCCATCGCTGTATACGGACGAGGATGCCCGATATGCAGTCCCTGACCTGACGGGTAGGGAAACTCCACAAGAACGTAGAATTTCTCTTTATTCGGGTCTTCAGTAACTTTGAATGTTTCATGCTCGTCCCAATAATCCTGCCATTTTTTCTCGATTGATGTGTAGTTGTAGTCTTTCATTTGTTTTCTCCTATTCTAATTGATAATAACAGCTCCCTCAACACTTTCCCCGCAGTAGCCGCGCAAACGCCGTTGGTATCATAAGGCGGGGAATATTCCACTAAATCCGCTCCGACGATATTAAGTGACTCGCCGAATTCTTTTATCATCCCGCGAAGATAATTGAACCGCCAGCCGCCCGCTTCGGGTGTTCCTGTCGCGGGGAACTCCGACGGGTCAAGGACATCTGTATCAACGGTCATATAAACGGGAAAGTTGCCTAAATCATCTAAATCCTTATTAATAGAAACTTTTCCTTCAGCCCATTTAAATTCTTCCCGCGTTCCCGAACGGATTCCGAAACTGTAAATCCGATTATCGCCCAACAGTTCCCGGCACCGCCGCATAACACAAGCATGAGAGAGTTTCTCACCAAGGTATTCTTCCCGCAAATCGGTATGAGCGTCAAAGTGTATGATTCGCAAGTCGGGATATTTTGCGAAACAAGCCTCGACTGCCGACAAAGTCACAAGATGCTCCCCACCAAGCATAACAGGGATTTTATCGTCACCGAGTATCTGCTTAATGGCGGAGCGAATCAAACCAAGCACGCCCTGCGTGTTTCCGAAAGGCAATTCCAATTCGCCCGAATCAAAGACTTTTATATCGGTTAAATCACGGTCAAGATACGGGCTGTAGGTTTCGAGTCCGTAGCTTTCGGCGCGTATCATTTTCCCGCCGAACCGCGCGCCCGGGCGGTAGGAAGTCGTCCCGTCGAACCCCGCTCCGAGTAAAACGATGTCGGCGGAGTTATAATCCGAATCACAGCCTATAAATCGGTCTGTCATGGTTTGTTTATTTAATATCATTTTACGCTCCTTAAAATCAATTTAATATTTGGTGAACCAAACCTCTTTTACCTCAAAACATCTGCCACTCAGATAATTGAGATGGCTGTTTTCAGCATCTTTTTCGGCGTTGAAAATAAGTTTATAACTATACAACGCCTGCTTGTCGACTCCGTACTGCTTGTTGATTCTGTTTCTGCCGTATTTCCCGTCGCCGAGCAGCGGATAACCGATGTATGCCATGTGCGCGCGAATTTGATGGGTGCGCCCTGTAATCAGGTCGATTTCGGCTAAAGCCAATCCGTCTTTTTCGCTCAAAATTCGATATTTTGTGATAATCGTTTTATTTTCGCTTGTTTTCTTGTTTGTGATTTTTACGGTATTCGTCGCTTCATCTTTTTGAAGGTATGCGGTAAGCGTCGCCTCCTTTTGTTTCGGAACACCGGTTAAAAGGCACAAATACAGTTTGGTCACTTGACGAAACTTGATTTTATCGTTCATGACACGGAGGGTTTCGGCGTTCTTGGCGGCAATGACGATTCCCCCTGTATTACGGTCAATCCGATTACATAAAGCCGGCTCAAAACTGTTTTCGTTTTCGGGTTCAAACTCACCTTTTTTATACAAATAGGCTTTTATTCGGTTGATAAGGTTGTCCCGACCGTCATGACAGAGAAGCCCGGCAGGCTTGTCCGCCAGAAGAATATGCGCGTCTTCGTAGATGATGTTCAAGTTTGTCGAAATACCGTGAAACTTAGTATTTCCCAATTCCTTCGGATTTTCTTTAAGCAACTCTTCTTTCAGGAATATTCTCACCGTATCGTTCGGAATCAGTTTGCAATCGGCTTGTCTGCGGGTACCGTTTACTTTTATATCTTTATTTCGCAGAGCCTTTCTGATAACACCGATGGTTAAACCCTGTTTCGTCAGGAACCGTGCAAGCGTCTGTCCGGAGTCGTTTTTCCCGATTATAAATTCTTTTAAAATCATGATTTAACGCCTTTGCTGCCGAGCCCGCCTTTGAAATTAGACAGAATATTGCTTTCAAAACTGAAATTGAGGTTGGCCTTTTCACGCCGGTGTTTTAACGCGATTTTAACCATTTTGTCGAGCAAATCGGGGTAATGTGTTCCGACCGGTTCCCACAGGTAGAATGCGAAACTCCCCGGAATGGTATTGATTTCATTAAACCACACTTCTTCTGATTCGGTATCAATCAGAAAGTCAATTCGAGCGACACCGCCGCAGCCAAGTGCCTTAAACGCTTTTACTGCCATAGTGCGTATGTCTTCCCGTTGTGAATTGGTTATATCGGCGGGAATTTTCCGTTTGAGTGACGCCATCCCACTCGACTTGGCGCTTTTACTGTCTTTTCCGCCTCCGGAATATTTGTCGTCAAATCCGAGTATTCCACCGGAGCCTGAAATGATTGGTTCTTCACATTCGCCCGCTTCCGCCGAGTCTTTGTCGCCTAAAACCGCGCAGTTGATTTCTTTCAGATTGGCAATTGCAGGTTCGGCAAGTATGCGGTCGGCAAAAAGAAGAGCGTGCTCAATCGCGGCAACCAATTCTTTTGTATCTTTTGCGATTTTTATTCCGATACTCGAACCGAGATTAATGGGTTTGATAATTGCGGGGAATCCGATTTTTTCAGCGACTTCCGCCGTAATTTCGCTTTTTTGCTCAATAAAGTGTTTTGATGTAAACGTCACACAATCAAGCACCGGAACACCTGCTTGTTTCAATACTGATTTCATAACGCCTTTGTCCATGCCGACCGCCGAACTCAGAACATCGCATCCGGCATAAGGCAGTCCGAGCATTTCAAAGAATCCCTGCAATGCCCCGTCTTCAACATTGGTTCCGTGAACGGCGGGGAGTGCGACATCAATAAAAGCACAAGGTTTCCTGATGTCAATTTTCTTTGGTGTGACACGATATAGCCCCACCCGACCCGCTCTATTCAAAAGTGTGACAGGGACACTTTTTTCCAAAAGTTTCGGAATGTCGGCATACTCCTCAATTTTGCCGATACGTTCACCTGTGTAAAAAGCGTTTTCTTTGGTGATGTATATGGGCACAATATCATATCGGTTTCTGTCAACGGCGGCGAACGCCTGCAATCCCGTGATGACCGATACTTCATGTTCGGTGGATTTTCCTCCGAAAAATAATCCTATTGTTGTTTTCATGGTGATGACCATACCTTTCCGAGCCATAAAAGCCCTACGAAATCTGTCAAGCTTATCTCCCTCAATAGTTATCCGGTAAATCATTTTCGATTAATATGATTTTCTTTTGATTTTCCGTTCGGAGCCCGTTCGCGAATGCCATTCCCTCATTAAACGAGTTAAAAATGCGGATTTTGTCTTCCGGAAATCCCGATTCAAGCAACCCCTCTTTAATCGGAACGGCTTGGTCTTTACCGATTAACAGAGCATAATCGCAGGAGGTTGAGGCTTGTTTTCCGAAACTCTTATTCAGGTCATAAGATTTATCCCCTAATTCAACCATTCCCGGGGTGATTAGGATTTTTGTTCCGCCTGTATTTTCGGACAAAATCTTGAGCGTATCAAGCGCGGCTTCAGCCCCTGCGGGATTTGAGTTGAAAGAATCGTCTATAATCGTTGTATTTCCTGCTGATTTGATTTGCAGTCGGTGGGGGGCAGGTTCAAGACGTTTGACCGGAAGAATGATTTCGTTCATTCCGATTCCGAGCGAATGAGAAACAGCAATCGCCGCCACGATATTCTGGACATTGTGGGAACCGATTAACGATGTTTCAAAAACGGCAGATTCACCATCCGGTGTGTATACGGTAAAATTGGTCCCTTTTTCTGAAATGCTGATATCTCTCGCTTCATAATCGACTTCCGAATGGGAAATTCCGTATCTGATGATGTTTTTGTCGATTTTTGTCTCGCGAATATACTCATTGTCTTCATTGAGAAAACAAAAACCATCTGTTATAGAATCTGTGATTGAAAATTTTTCTTTTATAATATTCTCAATGGTCTTCATACTCTCAAGGTGCTGCGCGCCTATTGAGGTGATTACAGCGTGTTTCGGTTTTACGATACTGCAGATTTCGGCAATGTCGCCCTGCCATTTCATACCCATTTCGCAGATGAAAACTTCATGAGTGGGGCGCAGGTCATTGCGTATAGTCTTGACCACCCCGAGTGTAGTGTTGTAACTTTCGGGCGTCATCAACACATTATACTTCGCCGAAAGCAGTTTATTCAGGTAGAATTTGGTAGAAGTTTTGCCGTAACTCCCGGTGATTCCGATTGTAATGAGGTCGGGGCATTCGTTTATGATTTTCTTGGCGTCGTTGATATATCGGTTGTTGTTGATTTTTTCTAAAGGTGTGTTGATGATGTTAGCTAAAATCGGAAAAAACGGTGAAAACAAGACCAACACAGGCATCGCCAGATAGGCTCCCGTATAGACTAACACCAATGCAATTCCGAAATAGACGACCAACGCTGTTGCAATCATTCGGATAACGCGGTGGGTATAAACGAGCGGTTTTTTGGCTTTGGTTTTACTGCCGAAATAGATATTGAGCAAATTATTGGTTTTTTTTGTCAACCATTTAAAATGAGTGTCGTTCCTGTACGAGTTTAACTGGAACATATGAACAGAGCCCTCAAAGACCGACAACCACAACAGCGTTGTCAGAAATGTGATAATATAAATGTCGAGTTTTATAATAAAACCTACTATTTCAATCATTTTTCCCTCCTGATGAACTGTTAAGAAACGAGTCCAAAATTCGATTAAACAGTGCAGGATGTTCTAAGAAAGCGTAGTGTCCTGCGTTTTTGATTATCGCCAGTCCTGCGTTTTCGATTAACTTTTCCATGAGCCGACCATCTGAAAGCGGAGTGGAATCATCATTTTCTCCCCATATAAGCAAGACTTCCTGTTTGATTCTCGGTAACCGCTCTGTCAAGTCTTCATTGACGATTTTGACAAGGGATGCCCGCATGACCGGAGAAGCGGTTCGATAATCCTCCGAGCCGTATTTCTGGCGCATCTTTTCGACCTGCTGCGGGAACGGTTTTAAGAACAATTTCTTTGTTTTAAAAAGCGCAGTCTTAACTTTTTGTGCGGTTGTTCTTTTAGGTTTTATTCCCGCTGCCCCTGTATATACTACTTTTAAAGGGGCAAGACGGTTTTCGGATAATATTTTTGTCGCGATTCTGCAACCGAGGCTGTGGGCTATGATAATACTGGGTTCTAAACCGCTCGCCTTGCAGAAGTCAATGACAAAATCGGCATAATCGGACACCCCCCACACTTCGGGAGGTTCCGGTGTTTTGCCGAATCCGGGCAGTTCGGGAAGAATGACGCGGCAATATTCCGAAATCTGTTCGGTAATGCCTGAGTACACCGAAACATTGCACCCCCACCCGTGTAAGACCAACGCGGTTGGTTTTTCTGTTTTTAATGGGGATTCCCCCGCTCCGCAATCGATATAATTTACTTTTATGCCGTTAATTTCAATAAACATAGGTTTCATTATACATTGTTATTCAAAAAAAATCAAGTATAGTAGTTTAAATACTTGACAAAGAAAGAAAAAAATGTTATAGTTATTAAATAAGAGCGGAAATAGAGATTGGAGAAAAGAATGAAAACGTGTGCAAATTGCGGAAATCAATCGTATCGGGTCGAATCAAAATTTTGTTTGAAGTGCGGGAGCGGTTTGTCCGAAGGGCAAGAAAACGCTCGGCATATCAATATCTGCACCAATGCGGATTGTGCATATCATAAGAGTGAGTTCATTTATCCTGATGACGCGAAATTTTGTGATATTTGCGGAAGTTCCACAGTGTTTGGAAAGTAAATAAGAGCGGTGCAATTCCCAAGAGCGGGCTTTGCTCGCTCCGAGGGTTTGCGTAGCTTTCCGGAAAGTAAGCAGTAACAAGCCGCTTACCGGTTTATTTTGTGGTGTCGCCAAGCGGTAAGGCAACGGACTCTGACTCCGTCATTCGAGGGTTCAAATCCTTCCACCACAACGAGCGTTAAAGCCTTTGAAACTGCGGTTTCAAAGGCTTTTTTATTTCAGATTATAATTAATTATTTTATGCAAGACAGCTTACTATTTCTCAAAGTATGCCTGTCAGAATGACTGTCAAATAAAAAGGGCAGCCCACTCGAAAGCAAGCTGCCCTAAAAACGGAAGCGGTAAAGTTATAACATCGTTCGGAAACAGTCCATCAGATGTGCTGTACTAATTTTTATCCACTGCTCTTTCGAGAGTGTAGGCGGTATGTGTTCAGGAAGTATAATTTTAATTTCCCGTGCCTCTTCATCACACTCAATAAATACAACTATCTTCGCACCGTATCGCGGTACGTTTTGTTTCGCCGATTCGTTGATAATCACCCGCTCTTGAATGATTATATCGGCAATCCACAGTATAAACAACCGCACCGGGTCACCCGGAAAAAGTGTCCTGTCCGCAATCCGCTCATATCCGCGAATCAAGGCGGTCACAAGCCGCTCTGTATTGGTATCAACGAAGCTAATTTCCGGGAATATTCTGTTATTCATATTTCCACCTCCACTTTCGTAGTCAGCTTGCCGCTTTTGTCGTAATCAATCAGAATATCAACCACCTCTGCCCTCGGCTCGTTCTTTTCAATCGCGTCAAAAAGCTCCGCTCGCATTAACGCATTGACGGCGGGAACAGGGCGGTCAACAAATCTGTCCGAAACCCCGAAATTGCGGTCAAGGGGAACAGTTCCCCGAACGGTTGACAAAATCATCGAAACATTTTGCAATATTTCTTCCTCAACAGTCGCGGGGGAAAAAGTAAAACAAGAGCCTACGGACGGATTCATTCCGTCCGAGGGCTTGACGAAGTTTACACTATAAATCATAAAAATCTTACCTCCCGATTATTGTCTTTCACATAAGTCGTACTCGGTAATCGTATTTTCCCCGCCCGAATAACATCGCCGCTATTGCCGTAACGACCCGGACTTTCCAATAAAGAAACGCTCACCTTCGCGGCAAGCGTCGCTCCACTCCTATCAAACCAATCAAACGTGCGGTTCAATTTTTGAATCACCCACCGCGTCCGCCCGACTGATTTACTCCCCACCATAAGCAGTAATACTTCCCCGGCTTTCTGCTTATCAAAAAGCCTTTGCATTTCAACATCGGGGTCAACACCGAGATATTTTGAGAGCGTCATCGAAAAAGTGATTGTATCGGGGTCTCGCCCGGTAAGCTCGACAAGCGGGTCTTTCAAATGCCGATTATGGGTCGCGTACCGCATGGAGCTATTCCACTGCATATTATCAAAAGTTTTTACTTGCTTCGGCGACACGCTGAACACTATATCTCCTAAACTACCCACAACAGCCATAATCACAGCCCTCCCAACACAAAACCATCACTCTCACCATTCGGCAAAAACAAACACAAAACCAATTCACCGACCTCCGGCAACCACGGCGATATTTTCACATCATGCTTATGTGAGTCAGATACTTCCGTCTGCTGCGGGACTTTTTGTGCCGGAATAAAAGGCACATTCCTCAAAACAGGCAGAGGTGCGGAAATATGCGGATTCCCCGCCGAATCCTTTTTGTCGGTGAAAGCAACCCGCGCCGTCCGACTTGCCGCATCCACGCTCGAAACCGTCCCAACCCGCACGATATTCATTAATGCCGAAGTTTCCATAAACTAACCCCCATGTGTTTTTGGTTCTTTTTGCACAAGCAAAAAAGAATACTAAATTTGATTAACTTTAATACCCCTCTAACACACGATGTAATTGAATTTGCGTAGTAAAACCGCTCGCCCCCACACTATGAACCGCCTTTTCAATAATATACTTCCCATTATAAAACCCCCAACCCGCAATATCCACAGTAGCACCCGCCACATACTTCACATCGCCGACAAGGGTAAAGCTCGCTTGATACTCGTTCTTGTTTTTCTCACGAAGCCGCTTTTTCGCCTTTTGATGAGCCTCTTCCCGCGTTTCCACTTTCTCATTGATTTCAAGAACCGGGTCGCTCGGATTCGCACCCGGCGGGGTGAAAGTATACTCAACCGTCTCGCCGTTGTTTGGGTCGGTATAACTCACTTGACAGGCACTGTATTTTGTTTCATTCATGGAGGTGTTAAAATTCCACGACAAAACGTCCGAACTGCCACGCACAATCATACTAATGCTCGCCCTTTGCTCATACTCATGCTCGTCAAATAAGACAATGGTATTGTCGGTGACTTTCAACGAAATCCCCGCGTCCCTGCACAGCTTTTCGAGAAAAACAACGTCCGACACCTGCATTTGTGACCGCCGCGTATAGGTCGGCGAGAATGACGACAGAAACATACACTCCATACCGTGATTCTCCGCGATTTCGCTTGCAATCGCCGACAACCCGATATTTTCCCACTCTTTCGTGGTGGTGGTATTCCGCACGGTTGAGGAATAAGGGAGCGAGGTTGCTCTGATACTCATTTTAGACGGCGGTCCGGAATGTCCCACGCTGTCAATCTCAAACACGCCGCAGTCGAGAGCTTTGTCGCCGTCACCTCGTTGAATTATTGATGCCGATATAGTTGAACCCTTCGCCCCCCGTAACCATTCAAGCCAAGTTCCCTCACGGTCGTCAAGTTCAATCCGCAAATCATCATTTTCGTCCTCGGTGTCGGTATAAGTCAGCGACAGCAGGTGACTATTAATATCACTTGTGACGTTCGTGCCGTTAATCGTGACATCAATTTCCGTCTGCCTTGCGTAATTGTTATTATTCATGATTAACCTCGTCGCCACGGAGGCAACCCTGCCGCCGATTCAACAGGGACTTCCGGTATGACAAGCTCAATCCCCGCCGGGAATATATAAACAGTGCGATACTGCCGATTGGCATTCATCAGCTTGTCTTTGTGCATTTCACTGCCCATTGTTTTCAACGCAATCACGTCCCACATATCCCCGCTGATTGACGTGTATTTATTCATGTTTACCTCGTTTCGATTTGAAAATTTTGCAAATAACCCTCAAATATGTTATAATATCCGCGAAAGGGGGTGATATGTCTATGACACGAAAGCTGTTTTGTCCTCTTATGAGTACAAACGCTCAAAAAGTTTATTGCAATGAAAATTGTATGTGGTACGTATACAATGACGATGATGCAAGTGGTGTCACGTGTGCAGTTGCTTTAAATCTCCACACAAACGGATACATTCTAACAGCAATAGAAAACTTAAAATCTAAAGGATAGTGTTATCCACTATTAACTCGTTGACTGTTTCTAAAACTCGTAGCGATTTAGAAACAGTCAACCCTTTTTCTTTTAGCGTATAATAGATTGATTCCGCGACTTCATCTGTTTCAGTAGGAACATAAGACATTGTCTTAGTAGTCAGTTTACCGCCTTTATAAACAAGACGCTTTTTTTCTGCTTTCACATCCTTCACCCCCTTTCATCATAACAAAAAGAAGACCGTTTCCGGTCTTCTAAGTATTACTATCGCCCTAATCGTTCTTCCGCTATGTTATAAACTTCTTGGTCATCACGTTTCCCGACAACCACGATTTCTATAATTTCAATCCCGTCGCTTGACTGACGAAAAATCACCCGCAACCCCAATTTCTTATGTTTAA
>Ga0082212_10005658_pt1 | contig 16975 bp, 12 predicted proteins | sample TergutNt197P3_FD_71548 | JGI IMG/M metagenome (GOLD analysis project Ga0082212, IMG submission 71548) | Neocapritermes taracua P3 segment gut microbial communities from Petit-Saut dam, French Guiana - Nt197 P3 | ecosystem: Host-associated > Arthropoda: Insects > Digestive system > Gut ... | reverse complement strand
AACCGGGTATGCTACGTATCTCCGCCCATGATCCGACGCACAACCAGACCGTGGAATGTCAGTTCAAAATGGAAGGAGTCATGACGGATGAACAAGTGGCTGAAATCGACAGGTTCATTGCAAAGTATGGAAGTGACGTCAACGCGGTGGATGAGTATGGCACAACCTTACTCCATAAGGCTGTCTATGATTTTGATTCTGTTTCGGACAACTGGGGCATTGCAGTTGTCAAATACCTTGTTGCACAAGGGGCTGACGTGAATGCGAGAGGCAAATATGACGATACTCCGCTCCATGCAGCGGCAGGGAGTGGAAACATCGAAGTCGTCAAATTCCTCGTGGAGCAAGGAGCGGATATCAATGCCAAGGATAAGTACGGCACGTCTCCGCTCCATGAAGCGGCACAGAGTGGAAATATCGAAGTCGTCAAATTCCTCGTGGCGCAAGGAGCGGATGTCAATGCCAAGATGGACGACGACTGGACTCACGGCTTGACTCCGCTCCATGTTGCGGCATATAGAGAAAATATCGAAGTCGTCAAATTCCTTATGACGAAAGGAGCGGATGTTCATGCCCAGACAGACGACGGCGGGACTCCGCTCCATGTTGCGGCAGCGAGTGGAAATATCGAAGTCGTCAAATTCCTCATGACGAAAGGAGCAAATGTTAATGTCCAGACAGACTACGGCGTGACTCCGCTCCATTCTGCGGCATCGCGTGGAAATATCGAAGTCATCAAATTCCTCGTGGAGCAAGGAGCGGATGTCAATGCCAAGATAGACGACGGCAGGACTCTGCTCCATGATGCGGCACAGAATGGAGATATCGAAGACGTCAAATTCCTCGTGGAGCAAGGAGCGGATGTGAATGCGAAGGATAATGACGGCGTGACTCCGCTTGATCGGGCAGAAAGATTTGGACGCTATGAGATTGCAAAATATCTTCAAAGTAAAGGAGCGAAATTGGGATCGAGAAGGTAGCAAGTGTCTTTCACCGAACATGGCAGGAATTCGCAATGGATTTTTCACACGGAGGCACGGGGGCACAGAGGGTGCGAAAAAAAGGCGATTTCTCCTCTGTGTCTTTGTGACTCCGTGTGAAAGCATGGTTCATCTGCGGATCAAGTCTTGTTTGGAGGCTTATCGCTTGCCGTGATCGACTTTATCGAATGTTCCGCATGTCCGGCGGTTTTTCAGGTGCGCATGGCGGTTTTTCATGTGATTGCGAGACTTTTTCAGGTGAAATCATCACAAAAAGTCTCAAATCGGTACTCCGATCAGCAATGCTGGTCAAACGCTTTGACAAAATCATCACAAAAAGTCGCAAAATCGTCAAACGCTTTGACAAAATTACGAGAAAAAGTGTCAACGTTAAGACATGAAGCGTCAATTTTCAGTATTTTTGTACTCAAAACAACAATTCTGGCACGCAGATGACGCAGATCAGACATGATTGTCACAGATTTTTTTAAAATAACAAAAAATCTGCGTAAATCCGTCAAAATCTGCGTCATCTGCGTGCTAAAAATTATCTCAATCCCATTGACAAGCTGTCAATAACTGATAATAATGAAAACATAGTGGCAACAGCCATTATTATAAAATCACATTTTTTACCCATCGGAGGACAAAATGACATTTCAAGACCTTTTCAAGACCAGGGAGCAACGTGCCAATGAACGGAAAGTTCACATGCGCAAAGCCTTGCGGAAACTTGATATGGCGACCGAGCAGGCCAACGGTCTGACCGGTGCTTTGAAGCAGAAATGTCTCGCGCGGCGTGCGGAGGCATACAATTTTCTCAAAGCCGGACAACGACGCCAGGCAGAAGCGAAAATGGCGGAGTTTCGGACATTCGAAACCCTGCTCAGTAAACAGGAAAAGAAATGCTGGCTCATCGAATACTACAAGACGCAAGTCGAAAGTGCCGAAGCGGACAATTCCTTTGCAGCGGCAATGATCGAACTTTTCAAGGTTGTGCAGATCGAACCGGCCAAGATCGAAACGATGTTCAGTAGCGTTGACAATGTTTTGGACGGGCAGTCCGACATTGATTCGATATTCGATGCCGTTTACAAGGAACAAACCGCAAAAGGTGCCGTGAGTTTTTCATCCAGTATTCCCTCGCTTGATAAGATGATGGAAGAACTCGAAAAGGAAGTGGCCATTGACGTGGGCGGTGGAAAAATTGCCAGCAACGATCTTGGTGTCAAAACCGCTCCGACGCTTGAGGAAATTGACAAACTGATTGGAGAAGGAGAACGGACATGAGCAGTTCTATCCTTGAGGAGAAAAGTCGGTTTGAAACGGCCGGGATTCAGGCATTGCGCGAGGGTGATTATCGCACTGCGTTTGTACAGATCGGCCAAGCGGCAAAATGCGCTCGTCTTCTTGCCGACAGCACCGACGGAGCCATCGCACAGGCACATTTGGCCGATGCACAAGGTTTGTTTGAACGAGCCAAACGCATCCAACAAAAAAGCATAAAACGGGTTCGCCCGGTCACGGAAAAAGCCGCGTCATCGTCCTCCGAACCGAATGATACGAATTCCTCCAGGGCGTCGAAATGGATCGTTCAGGAAAAACCGACCGTTCGTCTTAAAGACGTTGTCGGATTGGAGGATGTCAAGCGTGTGATCGTCGAAGATGTCATCAATCCCATGCAACACCCCGGTGTTTACGAAACGTTTAAAATTCCGCCGGGTGGCGGTGCTCTCATGTATGGCCCGCCGGGCAACGGAAAAACGTTTATTGCCAGTGCCATTGCCGGTGAACTGGATGCGACGTTTTTTTCCGTCAGCGGTGCCGACATCAAGAACAAATATGTCGGTGAAACAGAGAAAAATATGCGTGCTCTTTTTGAAGAAGCCGCTAAATATGATCCTGTGGTTATCATCATTGATGAAATTCATTCGATTCTCGGTCGCCGCGGAAACGAGAAGGTCAATGCGATCGATGAGTTCCTTGTGCTCACACAAGGTATTTCCGATCGTAAAAACAATCTGTTCATTTTTGGTGCAACGAACTATCCCTGGCTGTTGGACGATGCCGTTTTCCGGCGTTTGGGAGTACCCATTTATGTGGGTATGCCAAATCGTGAAGCCAGGAAAAAAATCTTTGAACTCCAATTCGAAGGAGTACCGCATGATGCGGCGTTCCCGTTTAGCGAATTCGCAGACCGTTCGGAACCGTTTAGTTGTGCCGACATCAAGGTGATCAGTATCGCCGCCAGAAAACGTGCAGCTCAGCGAAAGATCAATAGTGCCGCCGACGCTGAAGTTGTTTTGAAGGAGGATGTTTTTTCGGCCATCGCGGCAATGACACCGACGGTTCGCCCGGCCACGATTGAAGAGTACCGTCAATGGAGAGACACGCGAACAAATAGTGGTGGGAAGTCGTCTGATTTTGACGAATGAGGAGAATTCCATGAAAAAGCATGCATTATTGATTGGCCCCAACACCTACCCAAGGCTGGGCGATTTGCGATACGCCGCCCAAGATGCCGAAGCGGTCGGCGAGATGTTGATGCAACATTACGATTTTTCGTCGCGCGAAGTCACTCTGATGACCTGTAAAACTCGGGGCATTTGGTATGCGACGCAGAATAACATCGAAGACCAACTTGCCCGATTGCGGGAAATCGACGATCTTGATCTTCTCGTCGTCGGATTTTGGGGGCACGGCATCAGCGTGCCCGGCGGTGCGGAATGCCGCCGTTATCTTTGTGCCGTCGATACAAGCGATCAGCGTCTGGAAAAGACCGGCATTTCACTATTGGCGTTACGCGAATATGTGGAACAAGCCGGTGCCAAAAACACCTGCCTGATCCTGGACTGCTGCCAAAATCATGCGGTCGGTCGCGGGATAACGCAACTCTCGAAAGAAGACCGCGATATTTTAGCAGACATACTGCCGAAAGAAAATCCCCTTTTACGTAAAGCGGTGGTTTTGAATTCTTGCAGTTTCGGCGAACGGGCTTATGAATGGCAAGAACGGGAACACGGCATTTTCACCGCCCATCTTTTGGACGCCATGCGGCAATCGTCGCGCATCACGGACTGGATCGAATACATTCAACCGCGCGTCCATGAAACCGCCCGTAATATGGGGCATTCGCAAAACCCATTTGCCAATTTCGAGGGCGGTGATATTTATTTTCCGACATCAGAAACTTCGAAACCTGTCAGGGAAAGCCTGCTTGCGGAGGCAGAAGCGATGGTTGCTGAAGCAGAGAAAAAACAAGCCGAGGCGTCACGAATCATTGCCGATGCGGAACAAGAAAGAATCCGAATCATTGCAGAAGCGAAACGTGAAGCCGATGCGATTAAGGCCAAGAAATATCCTGTTATTCAGCCTAAAGCTAAAGCAGAGAAGCAAGCGGGCAAACGCAAGGTGATAACGATCAATGGCGTGGAATGTCCTTTTCGCTGGTGCCCGCCGGGAACGTTTATGATGGGGAGTCCTGAGGATGAAAAAGATCGACTCAATAATGAAACTCAACATCAGGTGACGCTGACGCGTGGTTTCTGGATGCTTGAAACGCCGGTGACGCAGGAGATGTATAGGAGTGTGATGGGCAAGAATCCGAGCTATTTCCAGGGTGACAAGTTACCAGTGGAGAAGGTATCGTGGGAGGATTGTCAGGAGTTTATAGCCGAACTGAATAAGTCGGCTCCGTCGGGTTACAAGTTTGTGTTACCGACGGAGGCGCAATGGGAATATGCGTGTCGGGCGGGTACGACGACACCGTATCATTTTGGTAGTACGTTGAATGGTGACCAGGCGAATTGCAATGGGAACTATCCTTATGGCACGGCCACGAAGGGGAAGTATTTGCAAACGACGAGCGAGGTTGGATCGTATCCTGCGAATGCCTGGGGATTGTATGACATGCACGGCAACGTATATGAGTGGTGTTCGGATTGGTATAGCGGCTATCCGAATGGTGATGTGACGGACCTCGTGGGGCCTTCGACTAGCTCGTTCCGTGTCCTGCGGGGCGGTTGCTGGTGCGACCTTGCCAGGACTTGTCGGTCTGCGTATCGGTACTACGTCGTTCCTTCGTTCCGGCTCAGCTTCATCGGCCTTCGCTTGTCCTTAGTTCGCGAAAAGTAAGTCATGCCGGTAACAGGGACGGAGGAGCGTAACCGCCCGACCGTAGCGGAGCGTAGGGAGAGGTGGAGTAGCCCGTAGTCCCTGTTACCGGCGAGTAGGGGGAAAACTTCTCCTCCTGCTGGCGCAAATCCAAGCTGTTTTGAATACCAAAGTTGTTGTTTTCGTAACAAAAATTGATACCCACGGGTTCAACGTTTATCCCCGCAGGATGAACGTTGAGCAAATTTAGATCAACGTTAAGCAAATCCAGATCAACGTTAAGCAAATCCAGATCAACGTTAAGCAAATCCAGATCAACGTTAAGCAAATCCAGATCAACGTTAAGCAAATCTAGATCAACGTTAAGCAAATTTAGATCAACGTTAAGCAAATTTAGATGAACGTTAAGCAAATTTAGATCAACGTTCATCCCGGCGCGATCAATGATTTTGCCGGTTTCACCACTTATCCGGCCGCTATGGACATCACTGGCACGCAATCCACCGCCATTCGATCAAATTAACGGCAAAACCGAAAAAACCGGATGATGATGATCATCATCATCATAACAATAAGGAGCATAAAATGAGTAATGACCAACGTATTATGGGAATCGACGAACTGGCGGAATATCTCAAGATGTCCAGATCGACGCTTTATAAATTGTCCCAGGAAGGGAAAATCCCGTGCCAAAAATTCGGACGGCATTGGCGGTACAACCGCGAGTTCATTGATGAATGGGCCAAAGGCAACATGGGTGAAGATAAATCGAAGGAACATGGTGCCCAATTGGAGTCACCGTCACCATCAGGTGAAACAGAACATCAGAATAATGATGATCTGAAGCGTTATTTTTCCGTTCGGCAGGTTCGTTTGCTTGACAATTGCGCCATTCATTCCGTTTCGGACGTGTTGCTTTCCCTGGCAACCGTCAAAGGAAAGAACAATCTTGTCGAAACGCTGAAAATTACGCCGGAAAAACTCGACGTGATTGCCACACGCATTACAAAAGACCTTCAATCCCATCGAACAGGAGGCACGCCATGATTATTCCCGGACAACATCTGCTGAAACCGCTCTCAGGAAGCGGTGTTACACCGGAGGTATTTGCTCCCGAATGGGTTCAGGAACTTCGGGATCGTTATTGGATCGAAACGGTGGAAGAGTTTTTTTCTCTCGCACCCATTCTTGATAGCGTTGATCCCGACTTTGCCAACGAATGGGAGGAAATCGAAGACAACATCAGGAATTCTGATGCGAAACAACTTGAGCATCTCCGACATTTAGCCGCCGAGTGGACAATCGGGTCGAACACCCAAGATCGACCTTTGGGTGATGCGGTTTCTCAAGAGAATCGTGATTTTTTCAATAAATACCGGGAATTGCGTCATGGAAATCTCATTGATTCCGTCCCGACAGATGATACTTTTCCACCGGAATTCAGCTTGACGGAAAAGTTCGAGTTCGGGCCGATGATCGACCAAAAGGGGGAAGGCGAATGTGTTGCCTGTACCGTGACACCGCTCGTTGAGTTCGTCCTGGAAAGCAAAGAGCCTTTGAGTTACAAATTCCTTTATCGTGAATGTAAAAAACGCGACGGGTTTTTGCAATCGCGGGGGACAGACCTCAAAACCGCGATGGCGATTGTATCGGAAGTCGGAATCTGCCCTGAATCCTGTTATTCCAACGCCGAAGAAGACTTTCAGGAACCGGATGACGAGAAATGCTACGCCGAAGCTGACCACTATCGCATGGAGAGTTGCCGAACCGTGTTGCCTGGCGATGTGAGACATATAAAAACGGTGTTGACGGGATGCGATGGCGTCAAACCGATGCCGATTGCGACAACGTTACTTGTGTTCGACAGTTGGTATCATTCCCGTTCCGCTTCACGGACGGGTAAGTGGACTTTGCCGCTTCCGGGTGAAATGCCGAAATCTTGCTCACATGCCGTCTTGATTGTCGGTTATCAAGACGATCCGTCAGTGCCAGGCGGTGGTTTTTTCATTGCCCGCAACAGTTGGGGTGAATCATGGGCGAATCTTTCGCCCGTCAGTATGAATGGTCACGCTTTAATTCCCTACGCTTATGTCCAACGATATGCCTGCGATGCTTTTACCGGCCCGAGAATTATCATTGACGAGTTCGAGCAAAAGTATTGTGATTTTTTGAAAAAAGAGACTCGCGATTGTGTTGATGATCGCAAGTATAAGATAGGTACGGCGGTTCTTGTCAATCCCAGTTACCCTGAAGACTACAGAGAGGATACGCAGGACAATCGCAAGAAATTTCGAGAGTACAACTTCGTTTGGAAAGAGGAAAATCGCTACGATCTCGTCAAACAAGCCATTGACAAAATGTACCAAGAAGGACGCGGCGAACTCGGACAGGCCAGTATTTGTGTCAAACATGTTGTTAATGAAACCGGTTTTACTTCCGAGGAGGTTGAAAAACTGTTTTACTCTCTGGAACGAAAGAATAATTACACGACCTACAAAACCGACAACGGCGACCTTGCCATACGACGACCGGAAAAATGAATGAACAATCAATAGGAGACAAGCCATGAAGAAGCGCGCTTTGTTGATCGGTATTAATTCCTATCATCCAAGTCTGGGCGATTTGCGTTATGCTGTGCAAGACGCAGAGGAAGTCGGTGATGTGTTGAAGAAGCGATTCGGCTTTTCATCACGCGAAGTCACGCTTGTGACATGCCAAGCTTCGGGTACCCACCAAGCCACGCAGAGCAATATCGAATCTCACTTGGATGCCCTAAGTAAGATTGACGATCTTGAATTTCTTGTCGTCGGTTTCTGGGGACACGGTTTTGGATACCCTCATCGTTACCTTTGTTCCTGTGATACAAGTGAAGAGCAACTGACGCAATCCGGTATTTCCGTCAAAGACCTGCTTGGTTACTTGCGTCGGACCAGTGCAAAAAGCACCTGCTTGATTCTGGATTGTTGTCAAAATGCGGCACCGAGTCGCGGAATCACAACGCAACTGTCAATGGAGGATCGTGAATTGCTTTCACGTGGTTTCCGGGACGTTGGGGCAATGGAGCGTCAGGAAGGAGCCGCCTTCGTTCATCAGAAACTTTCCATCTTGAATTCCTGTGAAGCGGGCGAACGAGCATGGGAATGGCCTGAACGTAAACACGGCATCTTCACGGCTTACCTTCTTAAGGCGATGCGACGGTCCAACCGTGTCGCAGACTGGTTCGAGTACATCCAACCTCGTGTTATTAAAACGGCACGCAAATTGAAGTTCACCCAAACTCCCTTTGCTAATTTGGAGAACGGTGATATTACCTTTCCGATGTCCGGCAAATCTCTTTTCAAATGGATCACATCGGTGTGTATCTGTTTTCTGCTCATTTGCGTCGTTACAATTTTTGCGATGACGGTCTATCAATGGTGTGATCGTTCGACAGGCAGTGATTCCGTGGTGACTGAGTTTGTTGAAGTGCCTGCCCCAGTTGTTGAAACATTACCGCCTGTTGTGAACGAAGCGGCAAGGAAAGCCGAGGAAGAACGTCTGGCGTTGGAAGTGAAACGCAAAGTCGAGGAAGAACGTCTGGCGTTGGAAGTGAAACGCAAAGTCGAGGAAGAACGTCTGGCGTTGGAAGCGAAACGCAAAGCGGCAGAGCAAGAAGCCGTATCTTACTTCAATAAGGGCAGTGTATCCCATGAAAAAGGTGATTACGATGATGCAATTGCCAATTTCACTAAAGCGATTGATCTCAATCCAGCTTATGTCCGTGCCTACGTTAACCGGGGAATCACTTACTTATGCAAAGGCGAACTCGACCTTGTAATTGCCGATTTCAACAAAGCGATTGTTCTCAAGCCGGATGATGCCGAAGCCTACAACAGTCGGGGAATCGCTTACGGTGTTATAGACGCATACAACCTTGCAATTGCCGACTTCACCAAAGCGATTGATCTCATGCCGGGTTTTGCAGATGCCCACAACAATCGGGGAAACGCTTATGGTTATATAGGCGAATACGACCTTGCCATTGCCGATTTCAACAAAGCGATTGAACTCAAGTCGGATTATGTCCGTGCCTACATCAACCGGGGAATGGTTTATGGTGAAAAAGGCGAATACGACCTTGCAATTGCCGATTTCACCAAAGCGATTGATCTTGAGCCGGATGATGCCGAAGCCTACTACCAACGGGGAATCACTTACTATATCAAAAACGAATACGACCTTGCGATTTCCGATTTCAACAAAGCGATTGATAAAGCGATTGATCTTGAGCCGGGAATAGCCGATGCCCACTATTACCGGGGAGACGCTTACGCTATGAAAGGCGATTACGTCCGTGCCATTGCCGATTTCACCAAAGCGATTGAACTCAAGTCGGATTATGTCCGTGCCTACATCAACCGGGGAATGGCTTATGGTGAAAAGGCGGAATACGATCTTGCAATTACCGATTTCACCAAAGCGATTGATCTTGAGCCGGGAATAGCCGAAGCCTACTACTACCGGGGAATCACTTACTATAACAAAAACGAATACGATCTTGCGATTTCCGATTTCAACAAAGCGATTGATAAAGCGATTGATCTTGAACCGGGAATAGCCGATGCCTACTACTACCGGGGAGACGCTTACGCTATGAAAGGCGATTACGTCCTTGCCATTGCCGATTTCACCAAAGCGATTGACCTCAAGCCGGGTTTTGCCGATGCCTACTCCAAGCGGGGAATGGCTTATGGTGAAAAAGGTGAACACGACCGTGCCATTGACGATTCCACTAAAGCGATTGGTCTCATGCCGGATTTAGCCGGAGCCTACTTCTGTCGGGGAAACGCTTACTATTGCAAAGAGCAATACGATCTTGCAATTGCTGATTTAACCAAGGCAATTGATCTTGAGCCGGGAATAGCCGATGCCTACTTCCGTCGGGGAAATGCTTACTATTACAAAAAGGATTACGACCGTGCCATTGCCGATTTCAACGAAGTAATTCGTCTTAAGCCGGATTATGCTGCGGCTTGGTACAACTGGGGATACGCTTACGGTTCCAAAGGCGATTACGATCTTGCTATTGTCTATTTAACCAAAGCGATTGAACTCAAGCCGGATTATGCCGATGCCTGGTGTGCCCGGGGATCCGCATACAGTGAAATAGGCGATTACGACCGTGCAATTACCGATTTAACCAAAGTGATTGACCTCATGCCGGGTTTTGCCGAAGCCTATTTCGCCTATTTCTGTCGGGGATCTACTTACTATAGCAAAGAACAATACGATCTTGCAATTACCGATTTAACCAAAGCGATTGTTCTCAAGCCGGATTTTGCCAAATCCTACTTCAGTCGGGGAAACGCTTACTATTACAAAGGCGAATACGATCTTGCAATTGCCGATTACACCAAAGCGATTGATCTCAAGTTGGGTTTAGCCGATGCTTACAACAACCTGGAACTCGCAAAAGAAGCGAAACGCAATGCGGCGGTACAGCCGATAAATAATACTCCCGAAGCGTATAAGAATGACGAGCGACGCACGTCCCTTCCACCCACGCCCCTCTCACCACCGCCGTCAGATTGGAAGCAAGACATTGTGGGTACGTGGCAGCAGACCCTCAATGGAAGGAATGCAGGTAATTTTGCCCTCAAAATCAATCCGAATACGGGACAATATGAAATACCAGTAATCAACCTACCCCGAATGCCCGGAATAGATAGACCCCCAAGAGTCACCAGTATTCAATATGATGGAACAACATGCACGCTAAGAATTGACATGGGAATAGCGATATACAAAACTCTTGAAATGAAAAAAGTGGACGCCAACACTTTCAGGGGAACGCTTCAAGGTATTCCGGCTGCCAGTTACCCAGATCAAACAATCACGTGGAAACGAGTCAACACTAACAGATAACAATAATCGTTCCATCAAAATGACCCACAACTCGAAACATCACACCCAGAATACCATATCCCAATGGCTTCGGGGTAAAGAGTCTGTCATATCACTAACGATGATACCATCACAATCATCCCATAGGAGCAAAGCCATGTTTTTTAGAAAAATATTACCCAACAGCAGAGCGAATTTCCTGATCCAGAACATTTACACCACCGGGCTGAGTGCTTTCCTGATACGAATCGCATCCGTTTTGCTCATCGTCTATGTTTTGTGGACGGGTTGGACGCAATTCGGCCCGCAAAAGCCGCGTGCAGACGCCATTCGAACAGCGGCGGCATCCGTTGCCGTCAATCATATCGGTGAAGCACTGCGGGAAAACCGGCAGGACATCAAGTCGCTCACCTTGCTCAATTTTGCCGATGAGCCGACGAACCTGATTTCGGACGGTCTTCGCGAGCGTCTCAGTTCGGCGGGCACTTTTTTACTGGCTGACCGTTCGTTTTTCGATAAAGTGCGACGCCGTTTGAATGTTTCGCAATCGACCACCGCCGAACCGGAGACGACATTGCGATTGGGAAAGCGGAACAAAACCGACGGTGTCCTCTACGGTACGGTTCACCAGTTTGAAACCGTCAAAGGCCGTGCCATGATTCACATCGACTATCATCTGGTCGATTGCCGAACCGGTGAAACCGTCTATTCGGGAGAGTACGACAATCGCACCGAAACAACATTGTCGCCTGCAACGATTCCCATGATGATACCCGATTTCGCCTCGGTGGTTCCCGTTGGTGGATCGTGGCTGTTGCGATTTTTCGGCTGGCTTCTGATCATCCTGCTGTTGCCTGTTTTTACGATCAATTTCCTCATCGCCATGACGGAAAAACGTTCGAACAGAATCAACGCTTTCGTGCTGATCACCTACACCTGTATCGGAGCGATTCTTGCCTGGTTGATGATCTCACCGAACTGGGAAAGTTACCTTTCCTATGTCGGGCTTGGCTTGCTGTGTTTGGGAGCGTTATGGTACAATGTCCAGATGATGACCTTCGCCGTTCGGCAAAACCAGAGTAATCGCATATAAGGAGTTCACCATGAAAAAAGTGATCATCATCGGGATCAACGAATTTTTGAATTTGCCGTCTTTGCATTGTGCCGTCAATGATGCCGAAGGTGTTGCTACCGTCCTGACGGATAAAACGGGGAGTTATCGATTCGCCGACCACGAAGTCATCGTGATGACATGCCAAAAGGGCGGAAAGAGCGACCTGTATCCATCCCGGGAAAATATTCTGAAGCAATTGAACAAGGAGATTCCGAAAGGTTGTCTGGATCAGCTTTTTGTCTTTTTTTTCGGACACGGTTTCGGCAAACTCTACCCTGATGGACGCTATGACCGTTATTTATGTCCGGTGGATGCGGACAAGGAAAATCTGAAGAACACGGGAATCTCACTTCTCGATTTGACAAAGTCGATCCGGGATATCGGAGCGATGGACACTTGCGTAATATTGGATTGCTGTCAAAACCAACCCGGGGTGCGTGGTATTGATGCAACTCTTTCACGCGAAGACGACGAATTGATGACGATTTGTGCCCGTGATATTCAAGCCGCTGTTCGGCCTCAGCAGACGGTGCGTCGCGTCCCGACAACGATTCTTGTCAGCTCATGTTCAGCCGATCAATGTGCCTACGAGTGGCAGGATAAAGGCCACAGCATTTTTGCGCATTTCCTTTTCCCGGAGATGAAAAATCATCCGGACAGAGGCATTGCAGGCATGATCGGTCGAATCAGCGTCCCTGTCTTCGATACGGTTAAGGAACTCCATAAGCAGAAACAACACCCGTTCATCAAATTGGAAGGAAGTGGGGATATTTACCTCAATTCTGACATTGACTTTTCGACGTCATCTCCGAACACATTGCCAAAGGAAAAAGAGTCTGTAACAACGGCTACATCTTCATCGCCTGGTTTTTGGCAATGGTGGAGGAATATGTGGTCACCTGCATATCCGCCGACTTCGCCGATCGTTCAGCAACCGAAACCATTGCCGCAACAACAGACGGAGGTTATTGAACCCCGGAAGCCACAATCAAAACCATCCAATCCAGTCGTTCGTGATGATCGTGTGGCTGGTGAGCGTATGGAATTGACGTTAAAAGGTGTGGCTGATGCTTTTCGTTGGTGTCCTGCGGGGTCGTTTATGATGGGCAGTCCGTTGAGTGAACCTGAGCGATACGGTAATGAGGCACAACACAAGGTGACGCTAACGCGTGGTTTTTGGATGTTGGAGACGCCTGTAACGCAGTTGATGTATAATAGTGTGATGGGCGAAAATCCGAGCCATTGGAAGGGTGACAAGCTTCCTGTGGAGAATGTATCGTGGGAAGATTGTCAGAAGTACATCAGTTGGTTGAACTATTTGAATGAGGAGATATTGGCGGGTTTCCGATTGACGTTACCGACGGAGGCGCAATGGGAATATGCGTGTCGCGCGTGTACGACGACGCCATATCATTTTGGCAAAACGTTGAACGGCGACAAGGCGAATTGTAATGGTGGCTATCCTTACGGGATGTCGAAGGGTAAGTATTTGAAAAAGACGAGCGAGGTGGGATCATATCCTGCGAACGCGTGGGGTTTGTACGACATGCATGGCAACGTATGGGAATGGTGTTCGGACTGGTATAAGGACTTCTTGAGTAAAAATGCGACGGACCCTGTGGGGCCATCGACTGGTTCGAGCCGCGTCCTGCGTGGCGGGAGCTGGCACGGCAGCGCCAGGTGCGGCCGGTCAGCGCGTCGGCGCGGCAGCAGACCGGCGCGCCAGGGCGACAGGATCGGTTTTCGGCTTGCCATAGTTCGTGAAGAGTAAGGTCAAGGTACTCAAACTGTAAACAGAAGAATTTTTTGCCACGGAAAACACTGAAGAGTTGTTTGGTCGGAGTACCGACGCACGGAAAACTTACGAATGGGAAATTGAAAAAACCATGGGAAAACGTTCCTCTCCATTCCAATCAAATCTTCCGTGTTTTTCCGTGGATTCCGTGGCTAAAAAAACATTTTCTTTTACACTTTGAGAAGGTAGTCAACGTGTGGACGGCGCGAGTGTCCCGTAGGGACACAATGTTGGTAGAAAACACATCAAGTCCCTACGGGACAATAATATTAAAAATGGAATCGGTTTCTACCAACATTTCGTCCCTACGGGACAAACCATTTCGAAGGGCACAATTCATGGGATAACCAAATTAAACCAACCGCTCGTTGACACTCGCGGCTCTGATGGCGGTGGTCACGCAGTGGCTGCCCTACCTTGTGCGTCACAGGGATCGCGGCTAACGTACAATTTAACCGGGAGTAAGCCTGCTCAAACTTCAAACTCCAACACGACAGGAGATTCACATGTCAAAACCTATTGCCGAGAAATACATTCCGAAAAAAACATCTTTCCTCAACCCATTCGGGAGTGACGAACTGAAACCATTCCTTGCCGAACCGGGAACGGTGACTTGGAACCGAAATCCCTCTCCGCCTGTTGTCATCACGCACATATCGCAGTTGCCGAAAAACCGAAATGAAGCCGATCTGGTTCGACTTCACACGGAACCGTTCGACCTTGAACTGCGTTTTTCGCGGCTCTTAACACAGGACAACGACGAAATCGACATAAGAATCAAAACACTCTGCAAAATTGAACCGCCGAGAGAGTTTTTGTTCCAATGGGAAAACCGTCTCAATGCTGCGAATCGCCTCTTGTCTTCCGATCTTGAGGAACGCATTATCAATCAGGTGAAGCCGCGCGTCGTTGATCTCATCAAAGAACACAACTGGCAGGAATTGTTCAGGGATGATTTTCTCACAACAAATACCTACAGTACCTCATTTCGTTCCGGCTTTGAAGAGTTGGGGCTTGAGCTTTGCAAAGTGGAACAGGTCGAGTATTTCTGTGAAAAAGCCACCGAACGTGAAAAGTTGGAAAAATTCCGTTCCGAATGTGAAAGGATGCAAGAGCGTGAGCGAATCACCTTCGCCCATGAAGAAGCGACGAAAACGCGACAATTGGAAACAGCGGAACGTATTCGGGAAATTGAACATCAACAACAACTCGCGGAAGAACGGCGACAGATTGAATTGGAGCAAATCCGGGGAAATGCCCTTTACAATCAGATGCTGGAACAACTCAAACATGAACTTGCTTGTAAGCAAATCGAAGAAGACATCGCCGTCCTTCGTGACAAGCAAAACGAGCGAGAAAGAATCGAGCAGGAAAGACGAAGCCTAGAAGAACTGTTTGCACAGTTTCAAGGAGATTATCAACATTACCAACAAGCAATGGTTGAGGCACTGCAAGGGATCAAAGAAGCTCAAGAGAAAGGTACTGCGATTACTCTTGCTCTCTATCATGAATTACTTAAAACTTCGACGGCAACGTTGACAAAGATCGGCGTCGGTATGAGTCCTGAAATGGTTCGGGTGCATTTCCAGGAATTGAAAGGCCGATATGACAAGGTGCCGATGAAGGTCAAAGAGGCATCGTCTCGTGATATTGGCAGCCGAAAGTTTGATGAACTTCGCATCGACCAAAGCCTGGCGTTCGAGTTTGTCAGCCCGAAAGACGGCTATATTACGATTATCAATCTCGGAACCAGCGGCAATTTTTGGTTGCATGTTCCCAATGCTTATGTCAAACAGGCAATGGTTAAGGCGAATCAGACATGTTCTGTTCCCGGGGATTTGCTGCTTCCTCAAACGGAACTTCGACGGCACAGGCTTGACTACATGGAATGCGGCCCGGTCGGTTGGGAAGAACTCATTGTCATCGTGACACCGACACCTTTGTTCCACACCGCCGATGTTTTCGAGGCAAGCAGCAAAGCCCCATTTGTTCAAATATTGTTGTCAAGGATGGAAAAACTCATCACCGAACTTGACACAATGCCTCCCAACAATGTGGCTTTTGGCACCTTGGGATTTGTCGTGCGTGATCGGTAGGCAAATGATCGTCCGCTACCATGAATCATTTTCTCGCGGCCAAGTGGCGAGGTCGATTGGTGTTTTCATTGCGATAACTCATTCTCATTCCAAAGCTGAACAATAATCGAGTCAGAAAAAGCGTGTTTCAGCGAGCAGTTGCGGTTCCAAATTTTGGGGGCGCGAAGGAGCACCGGAAGGACACCCAATTTGTAATGCTTCCAACGACGCGTGCAGAATTAGTTTACAGTCCTACTTTCAGGATTTTATCTGGTATTTCAAAAATAGTACAGTCATCACCAGCTACTACACTATCAATACAATATGTTTCTGCTGAAGCGTAACAAAGTTGTAAATTCCGGTTGAAAACCGGAGGGAATTCCGGTGTAAAAACGGAGGGGCTTTGTGTAAGTTAAGTTTATTGTAGCCCAAGGGTGGTGTTGGAATCAATAGAATAGCGGGAGATTTTCTTAGGGAAGAGCTTTGTTTTGTGAGAAAGTGAAGGCAGTGAATCTCCCCCTAGGGGGAGATTTTGAAAACGATTTCTATAATCAGTCGTTTTGATTTTGCGGGACTTGTCGGCTGTTCCCTGGGACCGTTTCTTGTCGTCCAACAAGACCGTTTCCGACCGTCTCACTCTTCTCGCGGGGCGGTGGCCTTGAGTCGTTTTCTGGCACTCTTAAGCCGGTAACTTTCGCCGCTTGCTTCCAGGATATGACACCGGTGCGTCAGGCGATCCAGGACGGCACCGGTGAGTCGCTGACTTCCGAGAACCTCCGTCCATTGATCAAACGGCAGGTTCGTCGTAATGATCACGCTCGTTCTTTCATAAGCCGTCGAGATGACGTCGAAGAACAATTCACTGCCAAGTTTGCTTGCCGGAACATAGCCAAGTTCGTCAAGGATCAACAGGTCCAGCGACGCCAGTGTGCGTTTGAGTCGTTCCAGCGTTCGTTCGTCCCTCGCTTCGATCATCTTCGTTACGGGTTTTTACGCTGGTGGCACCAGTCGGTAA
>Ga0082212_10005657_pt1 | contig 16978 bp, 17 predicted proteins | sample TergutNt197P3_FD_71548 | JGI IMG/M metagenome (GOLD analysis project Ga0082212, IMG submission 71548) | Neocapritermes taracua P3 segment gut microbial communities from Petit-Saut dam, French Guiana - Nt197 P3 | ecosystem: Host-associated > Arthropoda: Insects > Digestive system > Gut ... | reverse complement strand
CGGGGTAGATGTAAATGTTTGTTAGGGACTGGGGGGGAATTGGGGACTGGGGACTGGGGATCAGGGAATGGGGAGTGGCTGTCTCCAACACACGGACGCTGGTGGTTCCTATGGCGATTATTTTTCTTCCATTGGCTTTTGCTTTTTCGATTTTTGCGGCGGTTTCTTTGTTTATGGAAAATGATTCTTCGTGCATAACGTGGTCTTCGATGTTTTCGCTGCGGACAGGCAAAAAAGTTCCCAGCCCTACATGGAGCGTCACAAAGGCGCTTTCAATTCCGGCGGCGGCGAGGTCGTCCAGCAGTTCGCGGGTAAAGTGAAGCCCTGCGGTCGGCGCGGCGGCGGAACCGGCGGCGGCGGCATACACCGTCTGGTAACGGTCCGCGTCCAATGGCGCGTCCTGCCGTTTGATGTAGGGCGGCAGGGGGATATGGCCGCAGCGCTCAAGCCAATCGTCGTCAATGCTACGGTCAAATACAAGAAAACGGAATTCATTTTCACCGCCGGTAATTTCTGCACGGGCAGCTTCCGCACCGTTTTTATCATGAAACACATAAACGCTGCCCGTTTTGCGCCGCTTCGCCCGCTGCACAAGAGCTTTCCAGTCCCCAGTCCCCATTCTTTCCAGCAGCAGAAACTCTGCTTTTGCGCCGGATTGCAGCGCCGTGCCAACAATCCGCGCTTTGCGTACTTTTGAATCGTTGAATACCAACAGCGGCAGCGCTCCGTCTTTGCCCCGGAATTCCGGCCTGCACAGAATTTCCGGCAGGTCCCGCACCATGCGGTGTTCGCGTTTTCCCGTTACGCGATCAAGCAGCATAAGGCGGCTCTCTCCCCGCCTTTCCGCAGGGTACTGTGCGATCAGGTTTTCGGGAAGTTTAAAGAAGAAGTCGCTGGTTTTCATTGTTATTCGGGGACTTCAGTCCGAGGTGGCCATAAGCAAGGGACGTTACCATTCTTCCCCTGGGGCTGCGCTGCAACAGGCCAGCCTGTATCAGATACGGCTCGTAGTAATCTTCCAGCGTCTCAACCGATTCCCCGACGGAAATTGCCAGGGTTTCCGCTCCCACCGGCCCGCCGTGGTATCGCTCAATTATTATTCTGAGAATGTCGCGGTCCTGTTTTTCCAGCCCCAGTTCATCGATCTCAAGGCGTGCAAGGCCGTCGTTCACCACTTCCGGCGTAATTGCATCGCTTCCCGCAAATTGGGCAAAATCCCGCATACGCCGCAGCAGGCGGTTGACCACACGGGGCGTTCCCCGCGACGACTTTGCCAAAAGAGAAGCTGCTTCGGCGTTGATCCGCACGTTGAGCAGCCCCGCAGATCGGCGTACAATGGCCTCCATGTCTTCCTGCAAATAAAACGAAAAACGGCAGGTAATACCGAATCGGCTGATCAATGGCCCTGAGACGATCCCCGCCTTGGTCGTTGCGCCGACCAGCGTAAATGGCTGGATGGGGATTCGCAGTGTGCGCGCCATTGGCCCCTGCCCCACGATCCAGTCGAGTTCGTAGTCTTCCATCGCAATGTACAGAAGTTCCTCGATAGCGGGCTTAAGCCGGTGGATCTCATCGATAAAAAAAACGTCGCCTTTTTTCAGGTTGGTGAGAAGGCCGACAAGGTCTTTCGGCTTATCCATAGCCGGCGCGGATGTCTGCACAAAGCCCGTTTCCAGTTCATTTGCCACCACCTGCGCCAGTGTGGTCTTGCCCAGCCCCGGCGGGCCAATCAAAAAAAGGTGGTCGAGGCTTTCCCGCCGTTCCTTTGCCGCGCCGATAAACACCGAAAGGTTGTCCTTCATCGCCTGCTGCCCCAGAAACTCGGCAAGACGCCTCGGCCGCAGACTTAAGTTCTGTTCATCCTCGCCGGCAATCGCTTCCGGGTGCACAATGCCGGTATTATTATCCGTGCTTTTCTTTCCCATTATTTCTATTCCCTAATTCCAATTTATATCACGCACTTGCATTAAACTTAACCCGCATCTTTTTGGAAATAACCCAACAAGGGGAGGGGTGGCGGCACGCCAAAAAAACTGGATGAGTCCGCCTCCACAGCCGCTGACCGGCTTTTTGTCTCCCATCTAAAATAGAGAAATTCCAATAATGAGCGTAATTACCATGCCTCGCTTGCCGGTCAGCCATTATTGTATCCTTGGTTTTTGATTCTATTCGCTCGTCTATTACGGCGGGGAGTTCCAGAATTTTTTTGGCGTGCCGCCACCCCTCCCCTTGTTGGCCTGCCTCGGAATAAAGCGGGTCAAGTTTAACGAAATTTACTCGCTGCAAATATTTCGGAAAATAATTTACCATAAAAGCAACAAACCAAGCCTCTCTTTGTGGTAACAATACCACCAACCAGGCTAAACTTGGCCCACATTTATCTGCAACCGCCCCGGCGGGGCGGGCAGCGCGGGGGCGGCGAAAATTTCTGGGACTCCCCGCCGGAGGAGACCAGCCTAAAATATTTAAAACCTGGCGTACAGAAAATGCTGCCCGGCAAGAGGAACATGATAGAAATAATAAGATAACGAAATACCAAAAACATGAAACAGGAAACCAAGCCGGGCAGGGGCTCCGTAGGCGGACTCCCCCAGATTTCGCCGCCCCCGCGCTGCCCGCCCCGCCGGGGTTTGTGCGAATAAGACGTGGGTCAAGTTTAGTGTTTGCAACGGATGGCATTCCTAATTCCCGCTTAAATAAACTATCGCGTTTTTGAAAAGCAGTTTTTCTTTTTCTGCCGCAGACAGGCCCGTTGGAAGACCGGATTCGGCGCGGGCGATGGCGTCGCCGGCGGCGCGCTTTTCATAGCCCATGTCGGCTAACGCTTCGATAAGGTCGCCGTAGGGCGAGGATGCGGCGGAAACTGAGGGCGCGTGAACGAGCTTTCCCTTTAAAGCGAGGAGCATTTTCTGCGCGGTCTTTTTTCCCAAACCGGGAACCGCTTCTAACCGCGCCAGATCGCCTGATTCCAGCGCCCGCTCAAGCTCTGAGGGCGCGTGAACGAGCTTTCCCTTTAAAGCGAGGAGCATTTTCTGCGCGGTCTTTTTTCCCAAACCGGGAACCGCTTCTAACCGCGCCAGATCGCCTGATTCCAGCGCCCGCTCAAGCTCGTCCTGCCCGATGCCGCCCATAATTTTAAGCGCGTTTTTGGGGCCAATGCCTTCAACCTTCAGCAGTTCCAGAAATGTGTTTCGCCGGGTTTCACCGGAAAAGCCGAACAGCCGCATCTGGTCTTCGCGGTGGTACAGCCAGGTAAAAACCCGGCATTCCTCCCCGGCGGGCGGCAGCGCATCAATGTCGGTGGCGGGCATGGCGATCTCCCATTCCACCCCGCCGGTCGTCACAAACGCCGCCTCCGCGCCAATTCCGCTGACAATCCCCCGAATACTGTTAAACATTGATCTTTAGAATATCAGTTTTTTGCGTTGCAATCTAGGTGAATACCTCTCACAGAGGCACAGAGGCGATATTCGAAAATATCTCACGCAGAGGCGCAAAGGCGCAGAGGACGCGGAGCGAAGAAAGGGATCAGGGATCAAGAGGGGAACCTTCGCCCTTCGGGCTCGGTTGAGGAACAGGGATGAGGGACCGATATTCGGATGATTACAGTGCTTCCGAGTTATACTCTGATACTTCGGATCACGACCCCCACTCCCTATTCCCCATTCCCCACACCCTAACTCCTACTTCCTAACTCCTACTTCCTACTTCCTAATCCCCCCCTCTTCGCATTGCTTGAAGATAGCGAGTAGCCCGCAAACAATGAGGCGCTCTCCGTGCCTCCGTGCCTCCGTGTGGAATAACAAATAAATCCCTTTTTGTTGCTCGAAAAAAAATTAAACATTTATTCGCTGTCCTCCGCGGCGTGCTGGACTGGATAAACCCAGTCCGCATTTTTTTTGAGCGGTGGAATTTACTTACGCCGGCGCCTGTCGCATTTTTTCATCCTCACCCCTTGACGGGGTGCGGTTAATTCCGCCCATGACAATGCTTGTACTTTTTTCCGCTGCCGCAGGGACAGGGGTCGTTGCGGCCTACTTTGGGCTGGCTGCGGACTACTGTCGCGCCGTCGGGGCGGCTGGCGGCGGCCATCTGTGACGCGCCTCCACGGTTTTCGCCGCCGGCGTTGGCCGCGCCGAAAGAGGCCATGCTTGAGTGGCTTGCCGATTGCGCGGTGGCGTAGGTGCGGCTGACGGGCCGGCGCGTGTCGCCGGGAGGGGCTACCTGTATCCGTACGGAATGGACGCGCGAGGCAATTTCCTGGCGGATGTCGTCTATCATGCGGTCGAAAATCTGAAAGCCCTCTACCTTGAATTCGGTCAGGGGGTTCTTCTGGGCATAGTGCCGCAAATACACCGCTTCGCGCAGGGCTTCGATGTTTTCAAGGTGGTCCAGCCATTTGCGGTCAACGGCGCTGAGGTAGTTGTCACGAATAAAAATGTTAAGGTAGGCCGCACCGATTATCGCTTCCTTGTCTCCGATGTCCTTTTCCAGATCGGCGATTATGCGTTTTTCCAGCGCTTCGGGATTTTTTGCCTCGGCGCTGTCAGGATCAACGGCAAGCTGATAGCCGAATTTCTGCCGAAGCTGCTCGCCGATATCCTTAAGAGCGGCGGACGGATCATGCCTTTGTGCGCGGCTGTACTCGTCGATCATCGCCCCGGCCATATCGGCGCTTGCATCGTTCACCCGTTTTTTCAAATCGGTATCCAGCAGAATCGCGTCACGCTGATCGTAAATGTATTTTCGCTGCTGGTTAAGTACGTCGTCATACTCCAGCAGGTGCTTGCGGATTTCAAAGTTGCGCTCTTCGACTTTTTTCTGGGCGCTTTCGATGCTCTTGTTCAGCCAGGGATGGAAGATCGGCTCTCCCGGCGACATGCCGATTCTGGACATGAGGCTTTTCATCTTTTCGCCGCCAAAGAGCCGCATCAGCTCATCGTCCATCGAGATGAAGAACTTGCTCTTGCCGGGATCGCCCTGTCTGCCGGAACGGCCGCGAAGCTGGTTGTCGATACGGCGGCTTTCGTGCCGCTCCGTCCCGATAACGTACAGGCCGCCGAGGCTCTTTACTTCCTCGTAGTCCTTCTTCCACTTTTCGAATTCTTCCTGCAAAATGGCGGCGTACTGCTCGGGGCTTGCGCCTGTTCCGGCGCGGCGGCGGGCGCGGTGTTCAGGGCTTCCGCCGAGTTTAATGTCCGTGCCCCGGCCGGCCATGTTAGTCGCAATGGTGATGGAACCCTTTGCCCCCGCTTCGGCGATTATCAGCGCTTCGCGGGCGTGGTTCTTCGCGTTCAGCACCTCGTGGCGCACCCCCTTGCGTGTAAGCATCGCCGAAATTTTTTCCGACTTTTCAATCGAGACCGTGCCTACCAGCATTGGCTGGCCTTTTTTATTGGCTGCGGCAATCTCGTCGCAGAGGGCATGGTACTTGTCCGCTTCGTTAAGGTAGACGACATCGTCTTCGTCCGCGCGGACAACGGGCAGGTTGGTGGGAATGACCACAACGTCTAGTTTGTAAATTTTGCTAAACTCAACGGCCTCGGTGTCTGCGGTGCCCGTCATGCCGGAAATTTTAGTGTATAGCCGGAAATAGTTCTGAAAGGTGATGGTCGCCAGGGTACGGTTGCGCTGGGCGATTTTAATCCGCTCCTTTGCCTCAATTGCCTGATGCAGCCCGTCCGAATAGCGCCGCCCATGGAGGATGCGGCCGGTAAATTCATCGACGATCTGCACCTGCCCGTCCTGCACCACATAGTCCACGTCAAGGTGAAAGAGCTTGTGGGCCTTCATCGCCTGGGTAAAATAGTGGATGTACTCAAAATTTTCCTCGTCAACGATGGCCCCCTGAATCAGGCTCCGCTTGTGCAGAATATTTTCAATCGTGGCAAGCCCCTGATTGCTGAAGGAAACGCTTTTGTTCTTCTCGTTGATCTTGTAATCCCCGATAACTTCCTCGCCCTGTGCCTCGTCGGGATAATCGCCGTTTTCTTTTTTCTGCACTTCCTTTAGGCTGCCCAAAAGCTTGTCAACCTCGGCGTATTTGAACGTATCGTCCTCCGCCGCGCCGGAAATGATCAGAGGCGTGCGCGCTTCGTCGATCAGAATCGAGTCGATCTCGTCAACGATGCAGAAGTTATGACCCCGCTGCACCCTGCTTTCCATGCCCCGGTGCATGTTGTCGCGGAGGTAGTCAAAGCCGAATTCGTTATTGGTCCCGTAGGTAATGTCGCATGCGTAATTTTCCTTGCGACGCTCGTTGTCCATGTCGGAAAGAATCGTTCCCACGCTGAGTCCGAGATAGCTGAAAATCGGCCGCATCCACTCCGCGTCGCGGCTTGCCAGATAGTCGTTAACCGTAACGACGTGAATGCCCTTGCCGGGAATGGCGTTAAGATAGGCGGCGGCTACGGACATGAGCGTCTTGCCTTCGCCGGTTTTCATTTCGACGATTTTGCCCTGGTGCAGCACGACCGAACCGAGCACCTGCACGTCGTAGGGCCGCTCGCCAAGGTTCCGCCTCGCCGCCTCCCTCGCCAGCGCAAAGGCCTCGGGCAGCAGCGCATCGAGGCTTTCCCCCTTTCCGTACCGCTCGCGCAATTTGCCGGTCTGGGCGGGGAATTCCTCTGCCGCAAGGCCGGCTGCCCAGGCTTCTTTCTCGTTTACCGCATGTAATATTGGCAGCAAGGCCTTGAGGTCCCGCTCATGCTGGGAGCCAAACAGCGCCTTGATAAATTTTTCCATCATGGATATATGGTATCGAAAAAGGAAAATAGAGACAAGCTCTAAAAATGGTACTGTATTTTTGCTTCCTTCATGATTTGATTTGCCATGTGGCGGGATTTAATTTTGCTATCTACAGTCACTTTTATATTGAGCAGATCGTTCCACCAAATATCATGATCGCCCTTGCCATGATGGTGAAACATAAATCCATTTTGTTTTAGTATCTCCCGTACTTTTTTTTCATACTCGGCCATTATACGTGTACCTGGGATAAACGTTCCGCCCGGAAGTCTATTGTTAGATCGGTATCCCTTATGTCAAGCAAATCAGGAATGGCGAATTTTACCCGTTCCATCAGCGCGTCCAGCGAGCCGGATTCAAGCGCAAGGCCCGGCACATCGGCGCTGCTGGCCAGCCATACATACGCTTCGCTATCCCAAGTCAAAGAAACCTTGCATTCCATACGAACCTCCATTTTTACTATGCTGCATAGCAACCAGAAAGTAAATAGAACCCTTGCCGAAGTTGCGTGTTTTTTCCATAATAAATACAGCATGAAACCATTCCTGTTTTGTGGGTTGGCCGCCATTTTATGTTTTGCGGGGGCGTGTTCAGCTTCAGACGTCGACTCCATACAGCGCGAGGACCTCTTTTCCCTGGACATCGGCCCGATGGAGGATCAGATCGCCCTGTACGGGCTTGAAGGAGACGGGGGAAGGCGGCGGGCGGATATCGCCATGAGGGACGGCTTTTTTTATATCGCCGATTCGGGCAGCGGAAAAATCGTGCGTTACAATTCCTACGGCGATTTGCTGTTCATGATCTACAACGAAGAAACCACCCCGGAACCTGTCAGCCTGAAAACCAATGTTGAGGACGGCGTCCAGGCAACCCGCTGGGCCTACACCTACCCGCTGCGATCCCCCGGCAAAATTGCCGTAGATTCCCGCAAGCATATTTTTATCGAGGAACACCTGCCCCATGAGCGGCAGAGCTATGACGAAGAAAACCGCACCTTGCTGAGCAGCGTCATTCTCCATTTTGACGCTGACGGCCGCTTTATCGAATACCTTGGACAGGGGGGACAGGGAGGCAATCCGTTTCCCAACATAGCAGGGCTCTACGCCTCCATGCATGACGAGATCGCCGTCGTATGCCGTCTGCCGGCCGGCTGGAACGTGTACTGGTACAGCGCCGACGGCGAGCAGTTGTTTTTAATCCGTTTCAGAAACGATGCGATTCCCATTCCGCCGGACTGGCCGGAATATATCGCGTCCGTCGAAACCATTATGGCAGCCCCCGACGAACGGAAACTGTACGTCAAGGTCGATTACTACCGCAATGTTTATGACGAATCGACTAATACCCGCATCAGCACCGAACCGGCAAGCTCGTTAATATGGATTCTGAACGTTGAAGACGGGCTATACGAAAATCCGGTTGACGTGCCTTTTTACGAATACAGCCATTCCGAAAAGGGCAGAACATCAAACGTGCGACTGCTGTATACGATGCTTGGCCTGGTCAGGGGCGGGGGAATTCTGCTGCACTTCCCCATTGAAACCGGCTATGCGATTCTGCGGATGGACTCTGCCGGCCTTGGGCAGCGGCGCGGCCTAATCCGGGTCGATCCGGACGAGCTGTGGTTTAACAGTTTTCACCTGTCCCCGGAGGGGATACTTTCCGCCCTGCTTGCCGACGAGTGGAAGATCCGCGTGGCATGGTGGCGTCTGGACAGGTTCTTGCGGGATGCGCCGTGAGAAGAAACCGAAGGCCGCCTGCCGTCTGCGGCGTATTGGTCAGCCCGTCAGGAGCGCGCGCCCTGGATGCCGAAGCATCGGCAGAGTGGGGCCTTGATCCCTTCGCCCTGGTAGAAGCCGCCGGCAGAGCTTGCGCGAATGCGTTTTTATTCCTGATTAACTCACACGGAGGCACAGAGGCACAGGGTGTTAAAAGTTACTATCAATTATCTCATCCCCCTTCGTGCCTCCGTGCCTCTGTGAGAACTGGAAGGGAAAAAAATTCTTTCATCGTGCTTGCGGGGAGCGGGAATAACGCGGCGGACGCGCTGGTGATGCTCAGGGCGCTGATTTTATCCGGCCATGTGCGGCAGGAGGATTGCGCGGTTTATTTCACCAGAATGCCCGGCGGCGAAAAAAGCCCCCTGTCGCAGGCGGCGCTGTCTGTGCAAAGGCTCGGCGTTGCCGTTCTTCCCTGGGACGCGGCTAAGGCGGCGGAGTCGCTTGGCGAAGCCTGTGTGATCATCGACGGGATTGCCGGCACGGGGTTGGACGGTCCCCTGCGGGGCGCCGCGCTGGAAATGGCTGAGGCAGTAAACTCCCTGCACGGGCGGCAGGATAAATTCGTCGTTTCTATCGACGTTCCTTCCGGCTGCTTCGACGGCTGGCGGCCCGGCATGTCGGCAGTTGCAGCTAACGCAACCCTCGCCATCGAGCCGCAAAAACTCTGCCTGTACACACCGGCGGCAAGGCCATACGCCGGAGACATCATCCCCGTGGGCAGCATTTTTCACCCCGCGCTCATCGATAAACACGGCGAGGCGGAATTGGTCTGCTGGGAAAAAGCCGCCGCCTGTATCCCGCCGGTGGCGAAGGACGCATACAAATACGAGCGGGGCCTTGTCGAGATACGGGCCGGTTCTCCCGGGGCGGCGGGCGCGGCTCGGCTGGCGGCGATGGGTGCGCAGGCCGCCGGTGCCGGCCTTGTGCGGCTTATCGTCGATCCTTCGCTGTATCCGGTGGTTGCCCCGGCATGTTCGGGCGTCATGGCAGTTCCCGGCGGCGAGGCCGCGGATGACAGCCGCTTTTCCCCCGATGCCGTGCTGCTGGGGCCGGGCTGGGGCAGAGGCGACGACCGCCGGCTGATGCTGGAAGCCTGCCTGCCGATGGAAGCGAGGGGCGTCCCCCTTGTCCTTGATGCCGATGCATTGTACCTGGCAAAGGACATTGTCTTTCATGGAAATGCCATATTAACCCCCCATCCCGGAGAATTCGCCGCATATACCGGCCTGCCGAAAGAGCAAATTCTTGCCGATCCCCTCCCCGTCCTGCGCCGCTTTACCTCGGAGAAAAATGCCGTTATATTGCTGAAAAGCCATGTGCTGTACGCCGCATCCCCCGACGGCCGCATCGGGATCATCAACGGGATGAATCCGGCGCTCGGTATGGGCGGAACGGGCGACGTGCTTGCCGGTTTCTGCGCCTCCATCGCAGGGCGATGGAAAGCCATCGCTGCCCACGCCGTCAGCCCACTTGACGGCTATGCCTGCGCCTGCGCCGCAGCGGCGCTGCTGGTACGCACCGGCGAACGTTTCGCGCATAAATTTGCCGATCCGTCGGAACTGGCCGCCGCCGCCGCATCAATCGCCGGAAACACCTGGCTGCCGGAGAAGAAAGGTGACTGTCACCATATATAGCCTAATCCCGTATTTAATCACACGGAGGCACCAAGGCACGGAGGAATGCGTAGAAAATATAAAAATACCCGTGCCTCTGTGCCTTTGTGTGAGACTAATGCAAAAAGAGGTCTACTGTGAGCGATGGTGAAGAGAGAAAAAGGCCGAACGCGAATTACCGGCTGAGCAAGGAAAGCGCCGACCCCGATGAGATCGTCTATCACTACGACCGGGAGCGTCGGCTGGAAAAAGCACCGCAGTCCGTTCGTGACCTGTACAAAGATTCGCCGCCCCGCCGTTTCAGCCTGCTGGGGCCGCTGGTAGGCTCAAAGCCCCGCGCGATGCTGTTTGCCACCATTATGATAGCCTCGCTTTTGATTATCGCAATTTCGTTTCTCAATCTGGCCAGCGACACCTACGATTTTGACGGAAACCGACTGACCGTTCAGGCGATCCTCTTCGAGGATATTGTCATTGTGGCGCTGAAAAAATCGGTCGGAAGCGGCCCATTGGCTCGGATGAACAGGCCCTATACCGGCGCGGTCAACATCGGCGTCGCCCCGGCGATGAAAGCCGGTGAGGCCGGGGAGCAGGAAGACGTATTCTACAACAGGATTTTCTTTTCCGCCGCGCCAAAGGAAAGTTACAGCTTTGCCGTTCCCTTCAACTCGGGCGAACTGCTGCTGGTTTTTCAAAGCGAGAAAAAGACGCTGAGCGTCAAGATAAAGCCCGAATGACTCTATACAGGGCTTTCCCCATTGACCAAAAGGGTCGTTTGGATTATTGTATCATCAGGGCAAGGCGATGATACAACTCTATTTTCTGTCAATACTGTTTAACGGCTTTATCGGCTATCTGCTTGTTATCGGGGATTCTTTCAGCGGCGATTCAATCGAAAGCAGCATGAAATTCTCCTTGACTTCAAGCGGTTTTCGTCTGGTGCTCGGCATCCTTGCCGCAATAACCGGCTTTCTCAAGCTCCTCATGCCCGTAGAAAAACAGGTGCCGATCCTGGGCGATCTGATCCCTGCCCTTGCCGGCATTGCCGCCGGCTTTATCATTATTTTTGGTTTCTACCGGGAACACTCATCCCGCATCGACTATGAAGGCCAGCTCGACCGCATTGGGGACACCTTTCTCCGCTACAGAAAAATGGCGGGCATTATATTGATAATTGTTTCGGCACTGCACTTTCTCTTCCCGACTGCGCTGTTTCTTTAGCGGTCAGAGTTTCACCCTTAAGCCAAGGGCGGCATTGATGATTGACAAACCGCCCCCCGCTTCGCCGCTCTGAACATAGATATCCGATCCGATCGGCGATTCATAGGAAGCGCCCCTTGTTCCGCTTATATACCGCCATGAAAAATCCCAGGAAACGGCAAGCAGCGCCGTAACGGAATATGTAAGCCGAAAACCTGGCTCAAATAGCATACCGCCCTGCATGTAATCCAGGAACTGCACGTTTCTTGCCTTATGCTCATCCAAACCGGCGCACATGATCAGGGGGCTTGCCATGAACGACAATTCAGCGGAAAAACCGGGAAGAAAATAATAGACAAGGGAAACGCCGGGAGCGGCAGTCAGCCATTCCTGGGAATAGCTGATCACTTTTCCGCTGAATTCTTCATAATCTGGATTGTCATCAATATGATAATAGTTCCCCGAACCGGGGGGATTCTCCCTTGCGTATTTTTTATAGCCGTCCGTACCGAAAAAACTAAAGCGCATTGACGATACATTGACAAACGCCTTAAAGACCAGCACGTTGATGAAGGGAAACGAAAGCCCTGCGGAAAAATCGAGCAAAAAAAGTTCCCTTGTATGGTTATCATGCCTGGAATAATTGGTTAAATCGGTATTAACAACCGACTTCCAGTCTCTGTCTTCCATGTAGCCGCTCTTGCCGGGAATGCCGTTTTTCAGCGAAAGGTTCGAAAAGAAGCCCCATTTTTGCCTTTGGTCAGAGCGCGAAATATCCAATGCGAGGCCGTAATAAAACACCGGTTTCATATCCCAGAGAAGCTGGCTCAACAATTCAGCCTTGGTATCGGATGGGTACACGATCTCTTCCGCCTGGCCGGAAACAATGCCGAACTGCGGGCTGAGCGTAAAGTCATAGCCATGCTCCTGTGCAGCGGATGGCGGGGAATGGAAAAAACCGATGATGACTAAAACCGCAAAAGCGGTTATATTCCTCATTGTATGAAGATAAAAGCTAAGCTTCCATACCGTCAAGTATGCATCGCGGTACTTTTAGCGGCGCTTGCCGCTTCATGCGGTGAAAAAAAAGAGGAAACCCCGGTGATACCCCCGCCCACCTCTCCTCTGTCACAGGCACACATCGGCTATGGCGTAGTAAATGTTTCATACACCCGCGTAAGTCTAATGCCTGACGAAGATTCTGTCTCGCCGGGCTATCTCAGGCGGGGATCGGTCATCCGGATTACCGAACGGCGCATGCAAAAGAACGAAGAAAAAAGCGAATCATGGGTCTTTGTAGAGGGCTCATTCAGCGGCTGGCTCAGGGAATCCCTGGTAGACATTTACGAAAACGAAGCCCAAGCCCAAACCGCCTCAAGATCAATGGGAAGGTAAATTCGCTATTCGCAAATGTCTCACGCAGAGGCGCGGAGGCGTTATTCGAAAATATTTCACGCAGAGGCGCAGAGGCGCAGAGGACACAAAGGGAAGAAAGGGATCAGGGAGTGGGGAGTAGGGAGTAGGGATTGTTGTTCGGAAGATAGTAGAGCTTTTGAGTTGTACCGCGAAATATCGGATCGCGATCCCCAGCCCCCACTCCCCGCTCCCTACTCTTTCCCCCTTCTTCCCCTCTGCGTGCTTTGCGCCTCTGCGCCTCTGCGTGAAAATATTGCAAATAAATCGTGAGATATTTCAGGTAAGCTGTCCCAATTGGCCGCAGGCGCCCATAATGCCGCGGCCCCTGCGGAAACGGCAGGTGACCGGCAAGCCCATCGCTTCAAGGCGGCTCTTGAAGTTTTTGACTTCTGCCGCCGAAGGAGGGCGCAGGGGCTTGCCTTCAAATTCCAGGCCGGAGACGGGGTTCCAGGGGATAAGGTTAATGGCTGTGTCCAGGCTGGCGGCAAATTTCGCTATGCCGGCGGCGTCTTCGCCTGAAGTATTAATGCCGCCGAGCAGGACGACTTCCAGCGTTATGCGCCCGCCGCCCTTCTTCTGAAAATAGAAACATGCTTCCCTGATTTCGGCAAGGCTGTGGCCCCTGCTTATCGGCATGAGCCGCCGCCTGAGGCTTTCGTCGGCGGCGGTTAGCGAAAGTGCGAGCCGTACCGCCGGGCCATTGTCGGCAAGGTCGATGATGCCGGCGGCGATTCCGCAGGTGGAAACGGTTATCCGCCGCTTCGAAAAATGTATCCCCGCAGGGCTGGTAATCACATCCAGCGCCCGGCGCAGTTCCGCCAGATTCAACAGCGGCTCGCCCATGCCCATGATGACGATGCTCGCAATCGGGCGGATGGGCGGCGCTTGCGATGGCAGGCGTTCCTCCGCCGCCTTATGCAGTTGTATAAACTGTTCGACCATTTCGGCGGAACTGAGGTTGCGAAGAAAGCCTAAAGCGCCAGTCTTGCAGGACGCGCAGCCGGCAGGGCATCCGGCCTGGGTGGAAAGGCAGGCGGTGTACCCGGACGGCGCCGTTTTTTGCCGGGAACCACCGGGCAGCAGCACCGCCTCGACCCCTGCCCCGGCGGCAAAGCGCAGGGCGAGCTTCACCGCGCCGTCATCGCCGGGGTATTGCTGTACGTCAGCGTCCGGCCGCAGGGAAAAACGTCCGGCAAGTTCGTGCCGCAACGCCGCCGGCAAATTGCCCATATCCTCAAAGCGGCAAACGCCGGACGCAATCCACTTAAAAATCTGCGCCGCGCGGAATCGCGGCAAAGGCGTCAGCAGATCGGTCAATTCCCCCAGCGGCATCCCGCTGAGGATATTATTCATAATTACCTCTCACAGAGGCACAGAGACGCAGAGTTTAGGGACTGGGGAATGGGGTTTATTCTCCGAAATATCGGGGTATACTTCGAGAGTACGATTGTTGTCCGAAGCACAATCCTAACCTTAATATTCCCTTTCTTCCCTCTGTGCCTTTGTGCCTCTGTGTGAGACATTTGCGAATTGTACCTCCGCGCCTTTGCGCCTCTGCGTGAGATATTTGCGAGTAACGCCTCTGTGCCTCCGCGCATCTGTGTGAGTAAATTGAAATTAATCATATTTTTTCGAGGATTTCGGTGACTTGGCTGTTGCGTATTCCAAGGCGCTGGAATTCTTCCAGCAGTTCCCGTGCCTGGCGCTTGTCGCCCCGTTTGACGCAGCAATCGGCAAGCTCGCTGACAATACGGTTGTTCTTCGCGTCCTGCTGGATAAGCCGGCGCAGCGAGGTGGCCGCTTCGTCGTATTTTCCCTGCGACTTGGCGATAAGGGCAAGGCCAAGCACCGCATAGGTGTCAAACTCGATGTTCAGCGCCCGCTCGTAATAGTCCTGGGCTTTGACAAAATCGCCTATGCCCCGGTAGGCATCTCCTGCGCGGGTAAGGATCACCTTGTTGCCGGGGTCCTGTTCCAGAATGCGGTTCCAGTAGACGAGGGATCGTTCCTGCTGGTTCATGCCCCGGTAGCAGTCGGCAAGGCCGAAAATCGCGTAAAAATTTTCCGGTTCTTTTCCCATGGCCTGCTCGAAATAGGTAATGCCGTCGGCAAAGGTTTTCAGTTTGCGGTGGCAGTTCCCGATCGATGTAAGCACCCGGATGTCAACGTTATTGGCGTTAATCGACAGCATCTTTTCCCAGTAGAACAGCGCGTCGCGGTATTCCTTGAAATCGTAGTGCAGATGCCCCAGGCCGATGATCGCGTATGGGTTGGTTTCCTCCATCTCCAGCACGCGCAGGTACACGGCTTTGGAATGTTTAAAGTCGCGCACTTTCCGGTACGCGTCGGCAACCCTGGTAAGAACGGTTATATTTTTATCGTCATGAAGAAGGTACTGTTCCCAGATTTCAATCGCCTTGTGGTACTGGTTCAGGGCTTTGCAGCAGTCGGCCAGTCCAAAGAGGGCGTAGTTGTTCCCCGGATGGTGATCGAGACAGCGCTGGTAGTACACCGATGCCTCGCGGCAGGAACCCCGTTTGCGAATCGCGTCGCCCATGCCGACCAGCGCATAGTTGTTGTTTTCGTCGATCTGCAGAATGATCGAGAAGCAATCCATCGCTTCGTCTATTTTATTTTCCCTGAGCAGACGATAGCCGCTTTTGGAAATTTCGGAAATATCCTGGGCAGTATCAGACATCGTCATCCTCGTGGATCAAATTCCGTATAACGCCGGAAAGCTGTTCCAGTATCGGCTCGTACTTTGTACGGTCCGGCGCGATCCAGTACATCTGCAGGGCCTCGATCAGGCGGTTCTGTGATTTGTAGTAATCGCCCACGCGGGAAAGGCCGTCGGAATAACCAGTGGTGATAAAAATTCTACGCGCCCCTTCGATGTCTCCCGAATTGAACAGGACGTTCCCCTTTCGGTTAAGCGCCGCTTTTTGAGCGCTGTCCACGCCATGCGGAACGGTGGTTTTAATGAATCCGCTTTCGTCATCGAATTTTTCAAAAATTTTTCTATAGTCCATGGTATTTTCTTTATATTTACAGTATAGTCTCTCGCAGAAAAAAAAACAAGAATACGCAAAAAAATTAATTTTCAGGTTTCATTTGAGCCTTTTCTGCTTTTATTTTATAAAAATCAACAACCGATCGTCCGTATTCCCGTGAATCGATACGGTTGAGAATTGCATCAATCAATTCCGGGGGATGATCCTCATGGGGCCGGTGCAATAGTACAGTACTTTCATTTGAAATTAGTAACGACGAAACAACATTCGAAAGAAGCTCCCATTTGTAGCGATAGGGAAACGGAGGATCGAGAAAAATCAGGTCGAACGATCTTTTGGCCCTTTGCACGTACAATTCCGCGCTGATAAACCGGCAATGTATTCTGACAGTAGATATTGATACATTCTGTAGGATTGATTTTCGCTTTAGCGGATCGTTTTCCACCGCCTCGATGTACGCAGCGCCGCGAGACGCCGCTTCAAGGGCGATTATGCCGGAGCCGCTGAAAAGATCGAGGAAGGACAGGCCGGTAAGGTCGCCAAGGCATGCAAACACCGATTCGCGCATCTGATCCATGGCCGGCCGGATCACCCCGTCGGGGACCCGCACCCGCCTGCCCAGCAGAGCGCCGCCGGTTATCCGCAGGCTTGCGCCGCGTGCGCCGGTCGCCGTTTAGATCCCTTCCAAAAGGCCCGAAAGTTCCGCAGAACTGACCACCGGCTCGGATTTGGCCATTTCCGACGGCAGCTCCGATTCTTCCATTGCTTTCCTCCGCCCGTCGCTTGCTTCGCGCAGCATGGTGATTCTGGCGCGGGTTTCGCCGTAGATGCTTGACGAAAAGGGGCTGGATTCCAGGGAAAACTCCGTTAAAAGCTGGCTAAATTGCCATTCGGCGTCCGAGATGTACGTGTAGCCGTTGTATCCGCCGTACCGTCCTTCGCTTTCAGCAAGCGACTGGGTGAGGCAGGCCAACACCCAGTCGATAAAGGCAAGATCGTCCAGGCTTTTTTCCAGAAACATATCGGGAGGAGGGTTCAGGCGCAATGTGTCCCGAATCATCCGTATCCGCATATTGACAATGAAGACGATGTCTTCAAAACCGGCGTTATTCATACGTCATTATCGGCAAATTGGAGCCTTTCTGTGACCCTTGCAATCATTTCCTGGAACCGCTGGGATTCCTGCCGGGCAAGCTTTACAAAGGAATCG
>Ga0082212_10005656_pt1 | contig 16978 bp, 13 predicted proteins | sample TergutNt197P3_FD_71548 | JGI IMG/M metagenome (GOLD analysis project Ga0082212, IMG submission 71548) | Neocapritermes taracua P3 segment gut microbial communities from Petit-Saut dam, French Guiana - Nt197 P3 | ecosystem: Host-associated > Arthropoda: Insects > Digestive system > Gut ... | reverse complement strand
CCATGTAATTCCGTCGTCGCTTTGCGATACCGCGACGGACTTTTTCGGCCTCCAGGAAAAATACATTTTGTATCTGCATCCGCAGTTCTGCCCGGGCAGGACTATCGGGTCAAAACAAGTCCCCGTGTTTTTGTCTCCGAGCACGGGATTGCCCGCATATTTTTCCCAGTTCCCTTTTGTCGGAGGAAATATATTTTCGCCCATTTTACACTCCTATTTTATTCCGGTAACGATATCTATGTCTTTTGCCTGAATATCTTTTTTGTATGGATTTATAGATTGATTTACAAGCTCGACGATCCCGGCTTCGTCCAAATATTCGTAATAACTCGGAAGGCCGCTCGTGCCGGCGGTGGGAATCGTATATGTGGAAAGGGCGTCGGCGCCCCTGATCTGGTTGAGCTGCTCGGCGAACCACAGCATATTTTCGATTTTCATGTCGCTGCGCACATTTTTGCTGAATATATCGATAAATTCGGGGATTTTCAATATGTTCGCCGGCTTCAGCAGGTTGCCCAGCACGGCCTTGATCACCGTTTGCTGATGCTCTATGCGCGTATAATCGCTGATGGTGTCCCGGCTGTTGTTTCCCTTCCTGTAACGCGCGAACTTGAGCGCTTCGGCGCCGTTTAGGCGCTGGTCGCCTTTTTTTATGTCTATGTGCAGATCCTGGTAGGGATCGTCGTATTTCATGTCGAATGGCACATAGAGCTCGACGCCTCCCACCGCGTCGACTATCCTCTCAAAAGCCTCGAGGTCGATGCAGATATAGAAGTCGGGGGAAAACCCTATTATCGTCTTTATTTCCCTTTTCAGCTGGCTGACCCCGCCCTCATGCCCGCCGCCGTTTTGGGTGCCCACCGGATAGGCGGCGTTTATCTTTTTGAGGCTGCGCTTCACGTTGACCAAGCTGTCGCGCGGGATGTTTATGACCGCCGCCGCGTTGTTGATCCCGTCATACGAAGCGACCATGATCGTGTCGGTATTCACGCCCCCATCCAAGCCGAAGATCAGGAAAGTATAGAACAGTTCTTTTCTGTCCTCGTTCGTGAACCCCTCGGGGGCATATGAGCCGCCGCCGATGAGCATATCTTCGTCATTTCCCTCGGGGTTGGCGAACGCGGCCTCGGCATCCTCGATATCGGGGTAGTCCGGCGGCTTTATCCACGATTTCAAAAAGATCAGGCCCGCGTATACCAAAAGCAGCAGCCCCGCCATCGTGCCCAGAAACCTCAGAACAAATCTTTGCTTTTTGCTGAACTTCGCCTTTTTTTTCCTTTTCATCCGATTCATCCGATATCGCCATCCCACCCTCTTCAAAAGATATATCCGCCTCAAGGCCGGCATGAAAAAAACAGCCACATACATCATACCATATCAAATGTCTCTTAAATATAACAATTCTTTTAATTTTTTCGCAATCGGCGAAACAAAATAAATAGCTGTTGACAAAATCAAAATATTGTGCTATCATGAACCCAAACGGCAATGGGCTATGAAAGGGGAAAAACAATGGATAAAAATCAGGCGAAGGCAACTGCGGGCGAGCTAAAAAAAGCGGCGGATTATTTTCAAGGAAATATCGCGGGCGACAAAATCAATTTCGGGTTTGCAATCGATGGCGCCGGGCTCTTTTCGGGTGCGGCCCACTCGGAAACCGCGGAAACAGACAGGGCAAACATCTCAAAGTCATGGGAAACGGGCGGCTTGCTGGTCACGCAGGAAGCCATTTTGTACCGGGATCTGCCGGTTGTGGAATGGGTCGTTTGGATCGAGAACCGGTCGGAAAGCGACAGCGGCGTGGTATCGTTTGACGCCCTCGACGACCTTTTCGAGATAAAAAACGCGGTCGTGCGCCACCAGAAGGGCAGCTACTGCGCCGCAGACGACTTTTGCCCAAAGAGCCAAAAAATCGCCCCGGGGAGCGGGTTTTCCGAGGCGCCGATCGGCGGGCGCTCGAGCAACATGGCATGGCCGTATTTTTGCGTCGAGGGCGATTCCGGCGGAATCAACATCGCGGTCGGCTGGCCCATGCAGTGGGAGATGAAAATCGGCCGGGAGGGGGATTTTCTCCGGGTGAAATGCGGGCAGCAAAAGCTTGAAAGCGTGGTGCGCCCGGGCGAAAAATTCCGCTCGCCCCGCATCGTGCTGCAATTCTGGGAAAAAGGCGGCTTGTCCCCGGAGGACTCCGTGACGAGATCCAAAAACATATTCCGCTCATATATGCGGGGCCATAACATGCCGCGCGACAAAAAGGGCTCGATACCCGGGCCGAATCTCGCGGCGTGCTCGTCGCACCAATTCATCGAAATGCACAACGCGAACACGAAGAACCAGATCGAGTTCATCGACGGCTACGCCGACAACGGAATGAAGCTCGACTACTGGTGGATGGATGCGGGATGGTTCCCCCTCAAGCACAATAGCTGGTATCCTTCGGTCGGGACCTGGGAGTGCGACAAAAGCCGCTTCCCAAACGGCCTGAGGGAGATATCCGACCATGGCAGAAGCAGGGGCTTTGGCACGATAATATGGTTCGAGGTCGAGCGGGCGCATAGAGGGTCATATCTGTACGAAAACAAAAAGGAATGGCTTTTTTCGCCCGAAAAAAACGACAACGCGCTTTTCAACTTCGGCGACGCGGAAGCGGCAAAATGGATGACCGATAAAATCAATTCGCTTATCGACGAATTCGGCATCGACCTGTACAGGCAGGATTTCAACATCGACCCTTTCGAGCTGATGGCGCCGTACGAGAAAGAAGGCAGGCTGGGCGCGAACGAAAACCTTTACTCGAGCGGCCTGCTCGCCTATTGGGACAGCCTGCAAAGCGCCCACCCGGGCATGCTCATCGACACATGCGCCTCGGGGGGGAGGCGAAACGACATAGACACGCTTCGCCGCTGCGTCCCCCTGCTCCGAAGCGACCAATTGTTCATCCCCGAAGAGCAGCAGGCCCATTTCATGGGGATTTCCGGGTTTGTCCCCTTCAGCGGCACCGGCATCCTGATCGGCGCTTCCGTTTTGTCGGGGTTCGGCGAAGACTGGTGCCGTGACCAAAACGGCAAAATCGACGCCTATGCCATAAGAAGCTGTTACAGCCCGTCGAACACGTGGTGCCTCGATGTGCGCGACCCCAAAAACGACTGGGAGGACATAAACAGGCATCTGGCCCAGTGGCGCAAAATAGCGCCGTACTATATATCCGGCGACCTGTACCCGCTGACAGAGCATTCGCTGGGCTTGGACGCTTGGGCGGCCTGGCAGTTCGGCGACCCGGACGGCGGCGCGGGAGCGGTGCAGGCTTTCCGCCGCCCCGACAGCGAGGAAGGCGAAAAAAGATTCAGGCTATGCGGCCTCGAGGCGGAAAGCATATACTCCGTCTTTGACTTTGACACGGAGGAGACGCGGCAATCGAGCGGAGCCGCCCTGATGGAGGAAGGGCTGGAAATCGCGCTCCCCAAACGCGGCTCATGCATCATCACATACTGCAAGCAGTGAAAAACAACACAAAAAAAGGGGGATATTTATGAATAAGCGGAAAAAGCCGCTTGCGGGCATGTTGGCGCTCTTTGTTCTTATGTGCCTGTTCGCGGGCTGCAAAAGCGGACCGGGCGAAGAATCGGGCAAGACGGACGGCGGCCCGGGCGAAAAGCCGAGCGAAGCGCAGGAGCAGGCCACCGAAAAAAACGCCGCAGATTATCTGCCCGCCGCGGATTACGCCGGATATGAATTCAAAGTGGTCGCAATCCCGAATACCTCCTATGACGGCGCGCATACCGCTTTTGACATCGAAGCGGAAAGCGGCGACCTCATAGAGGACGCCGTATACAAAAGAAACAGGATAGTCGAACAGAGGTACAACATAAAAATCGCGCAAATCGAAGAATCGACCTGGGAAAAGTGCATAGCGAGGTTTCAAAAATCCGTAAAGGCGGGTTCCGACGATTTCGACATGTGCACCTTGATTTCCCGCGAAGCCTGGAAGTACGCGATCGAAGGCTATGTGGCGCCGGTGAGCAGCCTTCCCTATCTCGACATAACCCAGCCGTGGTACGCCCGCGAGCTCAACAGCGAATTGTCGGTCGCGGGAAAGCTGCTGTTCGCCTACAGCGACGAATGCCTCAATATGTTCGAGCAGACTCTCGCGGTATTTTTCAGCAAGAAATTGTCCGCGGACCTGGGCATTGAAAATATATACGCGCTTGTGAGGGATGGCAAGTGGACATTCGACAAATTTTTCGGGTTTTCCAGGCAAGCCGTCGCGGATCTGAACGGCGACGGCCAATGGACCGACGAGGACCGGTACGGGGTGGTGAGCCAAACGGATATGTTCTACCCATGCTTCTGGGTTTCGGGCGGGAGCAAGACCGTCGGCAAGGATGAGAACGGAAACTTGATATTCGCCGGCTCGACCGATAAAATGCACGACATCGTAGAGCAGGTCCAATCGTTTGTGACCGGGGGGCAGAAAGTGGTGTATGACGCGCAGGCGGATAAATTCGCCACGATCAAAGGCGCCGGGCCGGAACCGGACAGGGACGTTTCGACGCAGCAGTTCGCAAACGGGCTGGCGCTGTTTTACGTCAGGAACATCGGGATAGCCCAGCCGATGCGCGGTATGGAAATGGATTTCGGCATAGTGCCCTTCCCGAAATACGACGAGCTCCAGGACAAATATTATTCGAGAATGATAGACGGCTGGATAAACGTGGTGCCGGTCACAAATCAGGAGCTTGAGCGCACGAGCGTGATCATGGAGGCCATCGCGTGCGAGTCGAGAAACTTGGTCTTCCCCGCCTATTACGATTTGTCGCTCAAGACGAAACTCACCCGCGACGACGAATCCGAGGAAATGCTCGATATAATAAAGGACTACCGAACTCTCGACATCGGCGACACAGTCATGCTCAGCGACGGCATACGGTCGATGGTCACCGACGTTATGAAAAAAAGCGGATCGAGCCTGGCCGGCGCGATCGAAAAAAACATGGGAAAAATAGAAAAGGCGCTGCAGAAAGTGAACGACGCGGCGGCGGAACTGGAATAAATATTTGGAGCATAATAAGGGGAATATTTAAATGATAAGCATCAATCGATACATCGACCACACCAACCTGAAACCTTTCGCGACCGGAGCCGACATCGAGAAACTCTGTCTGGAAGCTGCGGAATACGGGTTCGCGTCGGTCTGCGTAAATCCGGCATATGTGCCAAAAGCAAAAAAAGCGCTTGCCGGCGCGGGGGTTCCGGTTTGCACGGTCATCGGGTTCCCGCTGGGCATGAATACGACGGCCGTGAAACTCCGGGAAACCGAGGACGCGCTCGAGATGGGCTGCGACGAATTCGACATGGTCATCAACGTGGGCGCGCTCAAAGACGGGCGGAGCGATTATGTCAGCGATGAAATCGCGGCGGTGGCAAAGGCGGCGAAAGGCCGCATCGTCAAGGTCATCATCGAAACCGGGCTGCTGGACGAGGGGCAAAAAGCCGCCGCCACGCGTATAGCCTGCGAGGCGGGCGCCCACTTCGTCAAAACCTGCACCGGGGTCTCGCCGGGAACGGCGACGGTGGAAGACATTCTCCTGATGAAGGCGAATTTGTCGGGAAACACAAAAATAAAGGCATCCTCCGGCATAAAAACATACGAAGGCGCAATGCGGCTTATAGAAGCGGGGGCCGCGCGGCTCGGCACTTCGTCGGGCATCGCCATCATCGGGGAACAGAAAGAAAAAGGGCGGAAAACATGAAAAAAATAGTCGTCGCGGGCAGCCTTGTGGCGGATGTCACGGGATATTGTCCCCGTTTTCCCGTGACCGGCGAGTCGGTGATCGGGAAGGCGCTGCGCTTCGGCGCGGGCGGAAAAGGCAACAACCAGGCCACAGCCGCCGCACGCCTTGGCGCCCGGGTGGTCATGATCGGAAAAATGGGCAGCGATCTGCTCAGCCATGTCATATCCGACCACTACCGGCAGGAAAACATGGACATGGCATACATCGCGACAAGCGGGATCCACGAGACCGGAGCCGCCATAATCGAAGTGGACGAGAACGGCGACAACCGGATAATCATAGTAAAAGGGGCCAACGACGAGCTGACTGCCGCCGAGGTCGCCCGGGCCGAGCGGGAGTTCGAGAGCTGCGAGCTTGTTTTGACGCAGCTGGAAACCGGCATGGAAGCGGTGTTGGAATGCAAGCGCCTGGCCGAAAAGCACAAAAAGCCGATCATCATAAACCCCGCGCCCTATCAGCCGGTCCCGGACGGGCTGTTCGAGGGGATCGATTACCTCACCCCCAACGAGACCGAAACCGGATACCTCACCGGGCTGTTGCCCGAGGACGAAGCGGACTGCCAAACCTGCGCAGGGAAGCTACTCGGCTTCGGCGTAAAAAACGTCATCATCACCATGGGCAAAAAAGGGGCGTACTGGCACGACGGCAAAATCGGCGGGATGATACCGGCCACGGATCTGAAGCCCGTCGACACGACCGGCGCCGGGGACGCTTTCAACGGCGGGCTGGCGGTCGCCCTCGCGGCAGGGGCGCCGCTTGAAACGGCGATACAGTTCGCCAATTGCGTCGCGTCGATTTCGGTCACGCGCTACGGATCGGCCCCGTCGATGCCGAAGCTCGGCGAAGCTTTGGAGCTGATGGCGCGTTTTTATCATAAAACGATCACAACATGAAAGAAAGGCATGGGAAGAGTATATGAAAAAAGCAAGAATAATCGCGGCGTTTTTCGCGGCGCTGCTGGTTTTTTCGGTTGCCGCCTGCTCAAAAGGGCCGGATGGCTCATCGTCGGGCGGCGACGGAGGCGGCGCGGCCGATTCCGAACAGGGGCAGCAGGGCCAAACCGACAAGCTCTCCGCATATGACTACGGCGGAGCCGAGATCAGGGTGCTGACCAGCATCAATGTGAGCGACGGATTCATCAGCAACTCGAATTACATGATCGAGGGAATGGGCGAAATCACCGGCGAAGCCGTGGAGGATGCCGTCTACAAGAGAAACATGGATGTGGAGGCGCTGCTGGGCGTCAAATTCAAGTACACCCAAATAGACGAGGACTACGCCACGGTGGAAAAAGCAATGTCCAAAATCATAATGGCCGGCCTTGACGAATACGATCTGTTCATAAACGACATAAGGTCGGTGGCCAACCTGTCATTGCAGGGGATGTTCCAAAACGTCAGGGAAACCCCTGTGTTCGAGTTGGCCGAAAATTACTGGTACAGGGATTTCATGGAGGATGTGTCGATTGGAAACGACAAATCGTTCATACTAGCCGGGGACTATTTTATCGACATACTGCGAAACTGCAACGTGCTGTTTTTGAACGGCTCGATGCTGGAAGACGGAAGGTCGGCCGGGGCCATGGACGAATTGTACCAGCTCATACTGGACGGCAAATGGACGATGGACGAATTTCTGCTTTTGATCAAAGAGTTTTTGAAGGATTTGGACGGGAACGGGAAATTCGACAAAAACGACCAGTACGGGTTCATTTGCTTTGGCACATGGGGCTCGGCGATACCCTTTATGATAGCCTCCGACACCGACGTGGTGACCAAGGACGCGGCCGGCATCCCCAGCCTGACGATCAACAATCCCAAATCGATCGAGCTCCACGAATACCTCACGCGGATGTACGCGAAGGAGTCCGGCACCAATTCGCAGATGGACCTGCAAGCGCTGCTTTCGGAGTTCCAGAACAGGAGGGCCTTGATGATCGGGCTCCAGCGCCTCTGCACGCTGCAGGATCTGCGCAACATGGCCGACGAATTCGCCATTCTTCCCTACCCCAAGCTCAACCTTCAGCAGGCGGAATATGTGACCAGCGCGCACGACACCACCGAAATCGGCGCGATCCCGTCCACCACCCCGAATTTCGACATGACCTGCGTCGTGCTCGAAGCGCTGTGCCGCGAGACCAAAAAAACCGTGATGCCGGTGTATTACGAGCAGGCGCTGAAGATAAAATACGCCAGGGACGAGAAGTCCGCGCAGATAATAGACCTGATCCATGACAATATGCGAAATGTGTTCCCGCTTGCGTATTCCGAAAAAATGTCCGGGCTGCTCGGGGTTTACGATGTCACTTCCACGAAGGATTTCGCTTCTGGTTATGAAAAGATAGCGGACAAGGCCAAGGCCAGCCTCGAAGAAGCCATAGAAGCTTTCCTGGAAAATTAGGGCATATGGATATCCGGGAAAAATATGAGCGGCTCAAAAGCATCATAAAAAGTTACGGCAGCCTCGCAGTCGCGTTTTCGGGCGGCGTCGATTCGACCCTGCTTTTAAAAGCGGCGCACGATGTGCTCGGGGACAAAGCGATCGCCGTGACCGCGCGCTCGCGCGTCGTTTGCCAAAGGGAGCTCGACGAAGCTGCGGAGTTTTGCAAAAAAGAAAGCATAAGGCATATAACCTTCGATTTTGACGACGAGTGCCGGGAGATATTCGCCAAAAATCCGCCGGACAGGTGTTATCTGTGCAAAAACGAAATATTGAAGAAGATAAAAAAAGCCATGGAGCCATACGGCATAGAACACATCGCGGAGGGTTCGCACGCCGACGACGACAAAGCTTACAGGCCGGGATTTCAAGCGGTGAAGGAACACGGGGCGAAGAGCCCGCTGAAAGAAGCCGGGTTCGCCAAGGCCGAAATACGCGAATTGTCAAAAATGCTCGGGCTTTCGACCTGGGACAAACAGCCGTTCGCGTGTTTGGCTTCGCGATTTGCCTATGGCGAGCCGATAACAAGGGAAAAAGCCGAAATGGCGGAAAGAGCCGAACAGCTGCTGCTCGATTTCGGGTTTTCGCAAATCAGGGTCAGAATGCACGGCATGATCGCAAGGATAGAAATAGCCCCCGAAGAATTCGCGAAAATAATCGACCCCGGCATTTCGCGGGGGATATGCGCAAAATTAAAACAATACGGCTTTACATACGCGACGCTCGATTTGAACGGCTATAGGTCCGGCAGCATGGATGAAATCTTGAATCTCGCGGAAAATTGATCTGGAGGGTTTGCGGCGTGAAAAAAAAGTTTGGAATCATTTTTGTCCCCTTTATCCTGTTGTCGATGCTTTTGGCCGATTCATGCAGCATCGTCAGCAAAACCGGCGGCGAGACGATAATCATCGAGGACGATGAAATAGTGCATTTCGCCCCCCCCGACGACTACGAAATGACAAGCGCAACCGGCGCCGATGACGCCTTGAGCCCAATCGACAACAGCGAAACGGAAATCGGCGTCATGACGCAGGAATATATCGGCGACAACATCGCCGAAATACTGATGATAAAATATGACGGGGGCCAGCCCGCCCTTGAGCGATACAACTGGAAAAACCCCGAAATCGAAACACTCAACCTCACCATCAAATCCGGCATACAGCAGCTCTACAATGATTTTAAAAACGAAATGGCAAAGGCCGGCGACGACTGGTATGACTGGATCGAGATAAAATCCTACCCGTTTACAAGCGACGACTACCTTCAGATCGTCATGACTTCGGTCACATACCCGACATACGGCACAGACGGCGACATGACAAGCTATAATTTCAGCAAAAAACAGAACAGATATATTTTGCTTGAGGAAGTCATGGACGACTGGGGGTTCACCAAAGAAATCATCGCGCAGAACGTAAAAAAACTTTACGTGCCGGACTCCGGGCAAAGCTACATAAAAGAAGCGGTCCCGACGGGATTTTTGTTCTGCCGGGGAACCGACCCGTACACCGTGTTTTTGCTCGAAGTGACAATCGACAACCCCGATGCGGGGGAGTGGAAAACTTTTTACGCCTACGAGCCGGGCGTCATATCGCGGCAGTTCGACGAGTTCTATCAGCTGAACGCCAACTGCCTGTTTGACCCCTACGACCTGGATCAGATGGACCCTCCGCTCTGCTACGGGCGGGCCGGATATTAAACTAAGGGAAAAAGGAAAGGCGAAAAAAATGGCGGACAAAATATATCTCGCGGACAGCGAGGCGAAGCAAACGATTCTCGACATCGGAAAAAGGATGTACCTGAAAAATTTCGTGGCTTCAAATGACGGCAACATAAGCTGCCGCGTGGGCGACGATGCGATCTGGGCAACGCCATCGGGGGTTTCAAAAGGCTATATGAGCGAGGATATGCTCGTGAAGCTGCGCCTTGACGGAACAGTCGTTTGCTCCGGGGAGCTGCCGCCCACTTCCGAAATCAAGATGCACCTATGCATCTACGAAAAAAACCCGGAAGTCATGGGGGTCACCCATGCCCACCCGCCGGTCTGCACATCGTTCGCCATCGCGGGCATCGCGCTCGACAAGGCGATATACCCCGAAGCGTTCGTCAACTTGGGCATAGTTCCCTGCGTGCACTACGAAAAGCCGGGCTCGCAGGGCGTGCCCGACTCGATTGCGCCGTACTGCAAAGATTACAACGCGCTGCTGCTCGGGAACCACGGCGCCCTTTCGTGGGGGAGGACGCTCATCGAGGCGTTCTACCGCTTGGAGGCCATGGAGCATTACGCCATGATATCGATGTACACGGGGCACATCATTAAAAAGGCGAATATGCTCAGCAAAGGCCAGATAGAGGAATTGGCGGAAATAAAAAAGAGCTTAGGCATAACTGCGGGCGGAGTCCCCGCAGGGGCCGACCACGCCTCCAACCTTGAAGACGTGGTGTATAACAAATGCGAATAGCGGGTTGGATTTTTGCCCGCAGGGGCGGCCATTGGCCGTCCGCGTGAATTTTTTTAGGAGAGTGATCATATGCTGCCCGACCATGCGTTTTCCAAGCTTTCGCCCGGAGACCCGGTTTTGGTCAGCCCCGGCGGGTGGCCCCGCCGCTATATGGAAGAGGATGCCCGCAACGGCTGGCTTGCCACCTGCGAGAAGATGAGCCGTTCGGGCCTGATGCAATATGACGCGAACAGCAAGTTTGAAGTGCCGTATCTGCTGCCGCCCTGGAAATGGCTCGGAAACGCCAGGGAGGGCTGGGACAAATCCGTGCCTTTTTACCAGCCCCTGATCGACCAGATGGGCGCTTACGGCGAAGGCGAATATCAGGGGCACTGGCTCGACGAGCTGTACAGGATGGCTTTCGTGGTCAAGCTGGAAGGCTTCGCAAAATGGGCCGACGAAACCGTGGGCGATATACTCGCCCAAAAGCAAGATCCCTGGAAGGGCGCGTTCTGCTACGGGCTGTATCAGGGGCCCGACGAAAGCGGCTACATCGGAACTAACCCGCCTTACCTGCGTTTCACCGGCAAGTATCAGGCTCCGGTGGGGATACTTTCCGGATCGTTCGAGGCTTCCGGGATGAGCGAGGTGCTTGCCGCGCTGTTGCTGTACCACCGCTACACGGGAAAAGAGCATGTATTGAAAGCGGTCGAAAAGTGCGCCGACCTCATATGCGCGAAAATGGCGGGGCAGGAGACGATGGGAGCCTCCGGGGGCCCGCTGATGTCGAGCATGTTAGCCAAGCTGTACCGGTATGTGCCAAAAGCCGAATATCTCGATCTCGCGATAAAAGTGAACGACCACTTTTCCGCGCCCATAGACGAAAGGCTCAAGGCGGGCGGGTTTGGCACGAAGGGGTGCCACACCGCGACGCTTGGGATAATAATGCTCTCCAACCAGGATCTGTACGAAGCCTGCGGCGATGCGCGTTTTTTGAGTTTTTCGGAAAGAATGTTTCAAAACGTGATGGAATACGGAATGCAGCCTCACGGTTCCGGCACCGCGAGCCACGAGCTGCTGGATCACAGCGGGCCAAACAAAAACACCGAGGGCTGCGACACCGCATGGTTCATTATGGCGTGGGCGCAGCTCGTCAGAATCACGGGCAAAGCGCATTACGCCGATCTCGCGGAGAGGGCGCTTTACAACGCCCTGCCGGGCCACCGCTCGAAAGACGGGCTCGCCAACCCCTATTACACCCGCCCGAATCAGCTTTTCGCCGTGCGCGGCGACGGCCAGGGGACGGTCATGGCGGCGCGGCTCATCGTGGAGTGCTGCATGGGCAATCTCGGGCGCTGCTTTCCCTATCTGATCGAAAACGCGGTCTTGACTGACGATGATTGCCTGTATGTGCCATTTTACGCACAAGGGAGCTACCGGGTCAAGATAAAAAACAGCATCGTCGATGTGGAAATAAAAACAGGGTATCCTTTTGAGGAGACCGTCCGTATCAAGATATCCGCCGAAACAAAGGGGCGCTTCCCCGTAAAATTCAGGATTCCCTCGTGGTGCGCCGAATATTTTGTCACAGTCGGGGGCCAGGCGGCCGCGGCCGAAAACAATGGCGGCTGGTGCGAGATCGCCCGCGACTGGAAAAATTCGCCGGAAGCGGAACTGACTTTTAAGATGCCTGTGTATCTGGAAGACCGGGGCGGGCTTGTCAGCGTTTTCAGGGGCCCGCTGCTTTACGCGCTGCCGGTCGAAGGCGAGCGCACGATCGTCGATAAATGGGGATCTTTCGAGGAGCTGCCGGACAAGCGCAGCAAATGGAATTACGCTTTGATTGTAGACAAAGATAACCCGGAGGCTTCGATCCAATACGCAAAATGCGAGACCGGCGCCGAAGCCTGCGTTTGGCAGCAGCCCAGCGGCGTTTTATCGGCAAAGGCCGCGAGGCTTCCGGGCTGGAAGTTTGACCGGCCCGCGGACGAGCTGATTCCAAAAAACTCCACCGACGCCCCCGAACCGGAATTTAAGGAGGAATATTTGAATGACCCGGAGCCGCCGGAGATTGTCAGGCTGGTTCCATACGGCAATACCGTGCTCAGGATGTCCTGCCTCCCCTGCCTTCCGCTCTGACAATTTCGCTCTCCCCTGTTTCTTCGATTTCCTCGATTTCTTCGATTGTGATTTTTTCCGCGTCTTCCAGCCGCAAACTCAGAACATAGCCGCGCAGAAGCAATTCGATGGGGTCGCCCATCGGCGCGGCTTTTTTCACCGTTATGACGGTTCGGGGGGTGATGCCCATTTCCAGCAGCCTGCGCCGCAGGATCTTTTCCCCCCCGACCGCAACCACTTTTCCGCTCTTGCCTATCTTCAAATCCCTGAGCGTCATTTTTCGCCCTCCTTTTTTCGCCGTTAGCTTTAGCTAACTTAATCGCCGAAGCGGTCGGCGCTCCCGGCCGTATATAGATTAGCATAAACTAACCGCCTTGTCAAGGGGATTTGCGAAAGTTTTAAAATTTTTGTAGGAGGATATAACTATCAAAAAATCGATTGCGATACTGCTGGTCATTTTGTTTTTGCTGCCGGCCATCTCCGCTTGCAGCCAACAACCCGGCAAACCGGACGAGGGCCGTTTTAGCGTCGTTTGCACGGTTTTCCCGCAATATGACTGGGTCCGGCAAATTCTCGGGGATAAAATCGACGGCATGGATCTGACTTTGCTGTCAAACGGCAGGATCGACTTGCATAACTACCAGCCGTCAGTCGACGACATCGCCAAAATCGTGACCTGCGACTTGTTTATTTATGTGGGCGGCGAATCCGACGCATGGGCGGACGACGTGTTGAAGCAAGCCGCGAACAAGAGCATGGCCGTAATAAATCTGCTGGCCGCGCTCGGGGAAAAAGCGAAGGAAGAGGAGATAATCGCGGGAATGGAAGCCGACGATGGCGAAGACGAAATGGCATATGACGAACATGTGTGGCTGTCGCTGAAAAACGCGGGGATATTTTGCCCCGCCATCGCAGACGCGCTTTCAGCTTTGGACGACGATAATTCCGGTGAATACAAAAACAACTTATTGGCCTATGCCGAAAAGCTTTCGGCTTTGGATGCAAAATACCGGGAAGCGATAAGCGCGGCTCCCGTAAAAACCCTGTTATTTGGCGACAGGTTCCCGTTCCGTTATCTTGCGGACGATTACGGATTGGATTATCACGCCGCTTTCGCCGGCTGTTCCGCGGAAACCGAAGCCAGCTTCGAAACCATCATATTCCTTGCGAGCAAAGTGGACGAATTGGATTTGAAAACAATTATGGTGACCGAGAGTTCCGATCAGGCAATCGCCAAAACCATAATCGACAACACAGCGGCTAAAAATCAGCGAATACTTGTTTTGGACGCCATGCAGTCGATGACGGCGGAAGATGTCAAAAACGCGACTTATCTTTCGATAATGGAAAACAATCTGAAAGTGTTGAAGGAAGCGTTGAAGTAGGCTTGGGATAATCAATTTTTGACATAATAATCGCATGAGCCCTCTGCGCAGCTATCCCGGCAAGCGCAGCCGCCGCAACCGTTTTTGCCCCGCCTTCTCCTGCGGGCAAGCCACAAAACAATACATATGACAATTATTGCAAGTCCCCCGAGGACAATGTAGTCCAAAAAATTCAAAATATCACCCCACGATCAAACTGCCGATCTGATACACGGCAAACGCGATCGCCCACGCGAACCCCGTCTGATACCAAACGACAAAAAGCATGCCTTTTATATTCCCCCATTCTCTGCGCACCGTCGAAACAGCCGCGACGCAGGGAGTGTACAGCAGGGTGAATATCAGGAAACTGAATGCGGCAAGCGGGGAGAAAAGCGTATGCAACGTGCCGCCGAGTTCCGAAACGCTCGAACCGGTCAATACCGCAAGCGTGCTGATGACGGCTTCTTTCGCGGTAAATCCCGTGATGAGCCCGGTCGATACCCGCCAGTCCGAAAACCCCAGCGGCACAAATATAACGCTTATAAATCTCCCGACAGAGGCGAGCATGCTGTCCGCGCCGTCGGCTACATGATTCAGGCGCATGTCAAACGACTGCAAGAACCAAATCACGACGGTCGCAAGAAAGATGACCGTAAACGCCCTCTGCATGAAGTCTTTCGCTTTGTCCCACATCAATAAAACCACGGTTTTCGCGGACGGGAATCTGTAATTCGGCAGTTCCATCACAAACGGGACGGGCGCGCCCTTGAATGCAGTATTTTTCATGATGAATCCCGACAGGACCGCGAACAAAATCCCGACAACATACAGGCCGATCATCACGAACGCCTGATATTTCGGGAAAAATGCGGAAGCGAACAGGGCGTATATCGGGAGTTTCGCGCTGCAGCTCATGAACGGAGTGAGCAAAAGAGTCATCTTTTTGTCGCGTTCGCTCGATAAAGTCCTTGTCGACATGACCGCCGGGACGGTGCAGCCGAACCCCATCAGCATGGGCACGAAACTGCGCCCGGACAATCCGATTTTGCGCAGCGGCTTGTCCATGACGAACGCGATTCGCGCCATATACCCGCTGTCCTCGAGTATGGACAGGAAAAAGAACAGCGTTATTATTATGGGGATAAAGCCAAGAACCGCCCCGACGCCCGCGAATATGCCGTCGATAATCAGCGAATGAATGACCGGATTCAATCCGTATGCAGCCAGCGCATTGTCAGCCATGCCGCTCAAGCCATCTATTCCGAGCACCAGCAAATCGCTGAGATTGTTGCCGATCACGCCGAATGTGAGCCCGAACACCCCGAACATGATGGCAAGAAAAGCGGGAATCGCCCAGATTTTATGCGTCAATATCGAATCCAATCTGACGCTGCGGCGATATTCGCGGCTCTCTTTCGCTTTCACCACGCATTTTCGGCATACTTCTTCGATGAATTGATAGCGCATGTCGGCGAGCGCGGCCTCCCTGTCGGTGTTCATCTCCGCTTCCATTTCCTTGACCGCGTGCTCTATCATGTCTTTTTCGTTTTCCGTCAGCCCGAGATTTTTAAGCAACGGCTCGTCGCCTTCCACCAATCTCGCGGCCGCGAACCTGACGGGGATATTTTGCCTTTGGGCATGGTCCTCTATGATATGCGCGATCGCGTGTATCGCCCTATGCACCGCCCCCGAGCAGAAATCTATGCGTTCCGGCTTCGTGTTGTTTTCGACAGCCTCGACAGCCCGCTCCGCAAGCTCATACACGCCCTGCTTTTTTATCGCCGCTATGGGAACTACCGGAATTCCGAGCTCGTCCTCCAGTTCCTGAATATCTATGCTCCCGTTGTTTTTTTGCATTTCGTCCATCATGTTGAGCGCGAGCACCATCGGGATTTGCAGTTCTATCAATTGCAGCGTCAGATACAGATTGCGCTCGATGTTTGTCGCGTCCACGATGTTGATGATTCCATCGGGCTTGTGCTTGAGCAAAAAATCGCGCGTCACGATTTCCTCGCTCGTGTATGGCGACAGGGAATATATGCCGGGCAGATCGACTATGGAAGCGTTTTCATGCGCAATTTCCCCAACATTATGGTGGCCATGGGAATGAGCGCGATGATGGTTGCCTCTGTGCGAATGAGGGCGCGAACCATGCCTGACGATGTCGCCGATCTTTTGGTCGACCGTCACGCCGGGGAAATTGCCCACATGCTGGTTTGAACCCGTGAGCTGGTTGAAAAGCGTCGTCTTGCCGCAGTTCTGGTTTCCCGCGAGGGCGAATATCATAAAGCAATCCCCTCCGATGCCTCGATTTATTTTGCTGTTTATAGGTTAGCACAAACTAACTCATTTGTCAAGGGGGTTCATGAAAAATTTATAATTTTTTTATCATTATCGGTTTTATCAAAAACAAAAAAAGCGCCGGGAAAAGTTCAAATTCTCCCCGGCGCTTTTTTTGTGGATTGATCAGTAATTGATCAGGCGCAGCTCAAAATACGCCTGCGGGTGCTTGCAGACGGGGCACATCTGCGGGGCTTTTTCGCTGTCCGATATATGGCCGCAGTTCCGGCATATCCAGACAGACTTCTCCTTTTTCGCGAACACCGTGCCGTCCTCGATGTTTTTTTGCAGTTTGAGGTAGCGCTCCTCGTGCTCCTTTTCGATGCCGCCCACTTTTTCAAACAGGAACGCTATGTCGCCAAAGCCCTCTTCTTTTGCCTCGGCCGCCATGCGAACATACATATCGGTCCACTCGCCGTTCTCGCCTGCGGCCGCGGCCTTGAGATTATCGGCAGTCGCCGGGATTTCGCCCCCGCAG
>Ga0082212_10005655_pt1 | contig 16982 bp, 4 predicted proteins | sample TergutNt197P3_FD_71548 | JGI IMG/M metagenome (GOLD analysis project Ga0082212, IMG submission 71548) | Neocapritermes taracua P3 segment gut microbial communities from Petit-Saut dam, French Guiana - Nt197 P3 | ecosystem: Host-associated > Arthropoda: Insects > Digestive system > Gut ... | reverse complement strand
TGCAGGCACAAATACATATCCTCGACAAAACGTCTCTATTTCTGTCAGCTCTGAAAACTTGCCCTCTACCTTTACGCCTTACGATTTTAAGATTGATGGCAATCCCAAAACTATTTCAGCAAGAAATTCTATAAAAATTGGAAATACTGCTAAATTTGAAATTGATTTTCCTACCGTTAATTCAAATAAAACTTATGATTTTAGCTTCAAAATTAATGATGTATATGGAAAACCAATTGAGTATTACGGAAACAACATTATTTACTATATCAGCGAAAATGGAGTAAATGACATAAATTCTGATGCCCAGTTATCCAAATATATAAAACGGGGAATTAGATATGGATTATTTAAGGGGTCGTATAATGCACAAACAAGTAACTATTGGTTTTACCCTAATAACTATATAACACGAGGACAATTTTGTAAAGTTATCGTTAGCGCAGCCGTAAATTTAGGCTACTTTGATGTTGACACAAGAACCAGTGTTAATGGCACTTTCAGTGATTGTACAAGCAGCGAATACTATCCCTATATTCAAACATTAAGAAATAAGGGATACATTCAAGCCGCAATAAATTTCAGACCCAATGACAATATCAAAGCCGGTGAAATGGCTAAAATAATTGTTAATGTATTTGGACTTACCAATGCTGATAAGAATTCAAACAAACTAAAACCGAAACAGTATGTTAATACCATAATATCCATACAAAACATTAGTTCCGATATCACAGAATCGTTGAGCATATTAAGAAATATTGTAGTCAAAGTGGAAGAAGATAACAAGATTGATTATGAACCAATGAGCGCAGGGTTATCTTATGTTACGCTATCAAACTTAAATACAAACCAACTGATTACTACAGGTGAAAATTATGTAAAACGTGACATCATGGCTAAAGTGTTAGTAAAAGCATATGAATATAAGAAAGGGATCAATGTAGTAAAAGCGCTATCAACATTGAAAGCAGCCTCATTAAATGATGACAACGAATTATCAAACGTAACCATCATCGGCGATAAGTTTGAGACGATCAGTAATGTATCCGGGAAGGCACCACAAAGTATCAATTCGTTAAATATAAAGTTGCGACCCGGCGAGAAAAGAATTTGGGATTTTTCAGACATATTTGACAACAATTATTTTTGTTATTGGTCGGTGAATGGCGGTACATTTGAAGACCTGGCTAAAAATAATGCTCACAAAAAAGTAATGTATACTGCGCCTGATGATATAACTTCTACTCAAGTATATGACTTGTACTTGTTTGTTGGTTCAGTTACAGGAGAGTGTTACGAAGTTTCTGGAAAAATCACCGTAGAAGTAAACAATGCCATTGCCCCTCCCGACATCCCCACCAGCTTGTATATAGGAGAAATCGGACAAATCTACTTTTATGTGCATTGGAACAATGCTGATTGGAGCAAGGTAAACAGGTATGAAATTCAATCGGCTACCAATTCATCTTTTACGCAAAATGTACAGGAAGATATTAAAACAGGCGGCGATGCAAGCCGAAGCATCAAGCGTGCTCCCGGAACATACTATGTCCGGATAAGGGCGGTAAATAGTGCGGGAGCAAGCGCATGGAGTCAACCCATTTCTTATACGTTTAACCCTTATATCACACTAAAGATAGAAGATTCTTTCCTTTCTGACAATGTGTCGGGAAACAGTGTTAAACTGAATTGGCGTTCTGAAGGAGGACGCGACCCACGTTATAATCTTTATTTTGCCGACTTGGGAGATATTGATTGGGATTGGAATACGCCAGTACTTGAAAACACAACGGCGACGACATATACCATCAATAATCTAAAACACAATACAACATATACTTGGCGCGTAAAAGTGATTGACTCGCAAGGAAGTGAAAAACGGAGTAATGTGTTTTCATTCAAGACAGCAGCAAGCACAGTCGCTCCTACTGGTAGTTTAACGATTAACTATGGCGCGTCAACCACAAACAGTCCGCTGGTTAATCTTCAAATATCGGCACAGGCAACCAATGGAAAAATAGACCGAATGCAGTTAAGTAATGATGGCGCTAATTGGACAGAATGGATTTATTTTTCTACAAATAAAACTTGGTCTTTGGACGAATATGGCGGAACAAACTCGCCGGGTGTGAAAACTGTTTATGCACGCTTCAAAGACAACTCGGATAATATTTCTGTTGTTTGCTCCCGAAATATTACCTTGGAAAACACTGCTCCCGGATATTTTTACGTACGTGACTTGAAAACAGTAAGCCTGCGTGAAGCAATACAATATGCACAGACGGGAGATCATATCCATGCTACGGCAGGATATTTTGATTTATCGGGAGAAATAACAGGAGGAGGCGACATTGTATTAAAGCAAGGCGTAAATCTGACAGGCGAAGGTATCGGAAAAACAACATTATATCGGAACTACCCTCATGGTTCATACAATGGATTGACGCTTGGAGGAGATAATGTTGTAGAAGGCTTAAGTATTATAACACCTGAAAATGGCACAGCGATAAATATAAGAGGCGTATCCAACTGTACAATTCAAAATTGCGAGTTAAAAAATAGTAGTCGGGCATTGCGTGTATGGAATAATGGCGGCAACTTATCACCCAATATTACCGTACAAAACTGCTTAATTCACAACAACCTATCTTCTCGTGCTATAGATGCAGTATATGCAGATAATCTTAAAATTTATAACAATACCGTATTTAATAACGATTATAATAGCATCAGTATATCTTTATCAAACAATGTCAGCATAAAAAATAACATTGTAGCCAATAATAAAAGTCGAGCCATTGACATTGATATATCAGGTATGACAAATTTGTCTTTCACGAACAATAATGTTTGGGGCAATGGTAGCGCCAGTGGTATTCCATCTCCAGATGATAATTATGTTGATTATGACGGCTTTTTGAATGGACAAACCGGCATTAACGGCAATATATCCGCCGACCCTCGGTTAGACGGCAGTCATAAATTGCTTGCAGGTTCTCCTTGTATCAACACAGGAACAAATGTTGGTCTACCCTACGCCGGAAACGCACCAGATATGGGGGCTTTTGAAACCAATCTGCCAACAGGCAATTTGACCATTCAGTCAAATACGGTAGCCAATTTTGTAGTTTCAAAGCCCGACGGAAGTTCACAATCAGTCGCCAGCGGACAAATGATTTCCAATTTGGAGCAGGGAGTTTATGGTATTTATCCGCAGGAAGTTTCAGGGTATTATACGCCTCAACCGATAATTCATAAAATTACGCAGGTCGCCAATAACGTTCAATTAAATTACACTGCCGATACGAAAGCGCCAGAGGCGAAAATCTATCTGAACGCCGGCGATTTCTTTACACACAGTCGTTACATTTCGATCTATAATGATGTTGTTGATGAAGTGAACGGATTGGGTGAAGGCGCTTCGATGCAATTCAGCAACAATGGCGTCGTTTGGAGTTCACAAGAACCCATTTCCAATAAAAAACTCCTTTGGGATTTGGCTGCTTATGGAGGCAATTTGAACGAAGGTGAAAAAACGATTTACGCAAAATTTTGTGATGCCGGAGGGAATTGGACTAACGTTATTACAGAAACAATCTCATATATTCCCCAAGGAAGAATAATAGTAGCTAAACCAAACACTACCTATACAGACCGGAAGGATGGAGATATTTATCTATTGGAAAACGGGCAATACTACTTTTCTTCACTGGGTGGGTCTTCTGTCAGAGAGAAAGTTAAAATTCAAGGACTAACAAAAGATGCGAATATAAGTTGGGGCACTATGTATGAACCTGTAAAATTCGACAATGTAACAGCAGCGAATATAAATATTAACAGCGCTAATAAAAGCAATAAAAGTTCATTTACCAACATTATCATGACGGAAGGTTATTTGTCTTTCCCGCAAAACACATACGCCTTAGTTGCCAATTCAATTTTTACAGGCGAATCCAATACGTCTTCGCGTGGTATTATCAATGGTGAAAGTTTTGGCGGTTCTGTTGCGATATTGGATTGTTATAACAATGTGGTTAAAGGTAAAGGAAATGAAAATCCGTCAAATTCTTATCCGGGAATACACGTTAGAGCAAATTTAAACAAAGAAACCATACGGGTAAAAAACAATATCCTGGTGGATTTCAAGTCGGATTTGTATGACGGTGCAATCTATACATCGAGAAGTAATGTGAATTTTGGTGAAATAGAAATTAGCCATAATAATTTTTACAACAACAAAATAGATTTGTATTGTCTCGGCATTTTGACAGAAAATATTCAACCCTATCACATTGCACCCGATTTTTTGAATGACGGCAGTTACCGGTTGCAGGCGAACTCACCGCTTCGCAATCTCGGTTCAGACGATATTATTCATCGCAACCATAATGGCACAAAAAACACACTCGGCATCGAAGGCGGATTGTATTACAATACTGTTCCGGTTGCCAACGCATCCATTGTATTTAGTGATTCACAAGCCATATTAGACGCTTCCGGTTCTTGTGATGAACAAACGCCGGCTGAATTTTTACAATACCGGTGGGATTTTAACAATGACGGTATTTTTGACACAGACTTCTTACTTTCTCCCGTCCATACGGTTTCATCGGGTGCAATTTCAGGCGATAGCGTTGTCTGTTGGGTGTTTGATGAACATTTTTCCATGAATTATGTAAAAATTGCTACGTCTGATATAAAAGTTATGGCAAGCGATGTACAAATATACGTAGCTTTGAACGGTGATTCGTTCTATGCCGGCTCTGAAATAAATCTGCAACCAACGCTTGTTGGAGCGTTTGATAACGACAATTTATTTACTGTTGAACTATCCGATGCTTCCAGTGATTTTAACAATGCAACTATTTTAGACTATGTCTATGGAGACAACATCGCAGCGCCCGGACTAACCGTACCGCTTCCGGGCGAATTACCTCAAGGTAATTACAAAATACGTCTCATGTCGTCAGAGCCTCCCATTCAGGGTCAGGCAAGTAGTGCGTTTACAGTGACGGCTTCGGTCAGACCGGAAGTGACAATTACATCCGACATGCAGGAAATCTGTGAGGGGTCGAATGTGATTTTCCAGGCAAATGCACAAAATGCCGGTAGCTCCAATCAATACCGGTGGTATATTAACGAACAGTTGGCCGGAGGTAATTCGCCCACCTTTTCTGCCAGCGACCTTCAAAATGGCGATGTGGTGAAACTGGAATTGAGTTGTACGGAAGACGGCTTCTTCCCTTCTGTTGTATTATCCAATGAAATAGCGATAAGCGTGAACCCCAAACTAACTCCGACAGTTGAAATATATGTTTCTTATTTGGATGATCCGCAACCCGGCGATCCTGTTGATTTGTATGCTTATGTCGAAAATGCGGGAGAAAATACAACTTATCAGTGGTTCATAAATGATGTGGAGGTAACAGGCGTCAACGATCCTTTACTGGCAGTCAGTTATGATCCAAAAGCGACAATTAAAGTCATCGTTGCATGTAGCGAAGGCTGTTTTACAAATAATGTCGCGGAAGCGTACTTTACTTTCCCGAGTCCAGTCAAGCCCGGCGATATCAACGGCGACGGCAAGGTGGATGCTGCCGACCTGTCGATGCTTATTGCCGACTTCGGCAAATCGGGCGCAGCCATTACAAACCCTGCGGCAGACATCAATGGCGACGGCAAGGTCGATTCGGCCGACCTCTCTATACTGATAGCTAATTTTGGAAAATGAAATTAATCAATAATATGAATAAATTATTATTATGAACAAATTAAAAATATTTTTTCTGTCAATTTTGTTAGTGTTTTGTGTCGGTACGGCATTTGCTCAGTATGTTGCTTCTTTCACCTATGGTGATTTAATGTTTACCGGATACGATGATAATACTTGCGCTTTAAGAGGTTATATTGGTTCAGGAGGGGTTGTGACTATACCGGAAACTGCGATTTATACATATACAAATAAAGGTGAAGTAATATCTGTTCCATATACGGTGACATCGATTTTGACGCCTTTTCAAAATAAAAATAATATTACTTCTGTAGTAATCCCAAATACGGTGACATCTATTGCAAATGCCGCCTTTTATAATTGCACAGATCTTGCTTCTATGACAATTCCAGGTTCAATAGAATCTATTAGTTATCAGTGCTTTCTTAATTGTGCTAATCTTACGTCTGTGACGATACAAAATTCAGTAACTTCTATTGGAGCTGCAGCATTTATGGGTTGTACCAGCCTTTTTACCATTTCTATTCCAAACTCAGTATCTTCTATCGGATATAGCGCTTTTGAAGGTTGCACGGATCTCGTTTCTGTGACAATTCCTAATTCGGTACAATCTATTGAAAGTTATACTTTTGCAGGTTGTACCAGCCTTACTTTCGTAGCACACTCAGCCATTACTATTGGATATGGAGCTTTTAGAAATTGCACCGGTCTTCTTTCTGTGGAAATTCCCAGTTCGGTGGAACGTATTTTTTCTAATGCTTTTGAGGGTTGTTCCGGCCTTCTTTCTGTGGAAATTCCAAATTCGGTTACTGCCCTTGGCGGGTTAACTTTTATAAATTGTACAAGCCTTGATTTTGTGACAATTCCAAATTCGGTAGATTCTATTGAGAGTCGAATTTTTGAAGGATGCACCAGTCTTAGTTCTGTGACAATTCCAAATTCGGTAACATTTATTGGACCGTATGCTTTTTATGGTTGCACTGACCTTACTTCAGTAACAATTCCAAATTCCGTGACAGAAATAGGAATCGGCGCTTTTAACTGTTCCAATTTAATAGATGTTACGGTTACATGGTTAACTCCGGTTCAGCTCAATTATAGCGCCTTGTGGATATTCAGATATGCTGAAAATGCGACGTTACACGTACCATGCGGAACAAAAAAACTCTATGAGGAATCCGATTATTGGAATGAATTTGGTTCGATTTCTGATGGAGGTTGTATTGCCGGCGATATCAACGGCGACGGCAAGGTGGACGCCGCCGACCTGTCGATGCTTATTGCCGACTTCGGCAAGTCGGGCGCCGCCATCACTAACTCCGCTTCAGACATCAATGGCGACGGCAAGGTCGATTCGGCCGATCTCTCTATACTGATATCCAATTTTGGGAAATGATACATAATAATTAACAACTTATATTTCAATACTTATGCAAATATTACACTTAATTACACAAACAGTGACCGCCGCCCTTTCGGCGATGCGGTGGAAAACAATGATCGCAGTTTTCGCGCTGCTATCAGCGATGGCGGCCGTGTCGCTGACACTGAGCGCGCAGATGCCGGCAAATATTGTTGTCGGTACGATGGACACGACAAACGTCAGGAGCAGAATTATGATAGACGAAGTCGGTAAATTTTCCGACAATCTATTTGCGCCCAATGCGGACAAAATCAAACAGTCCATCACAATAAGAAGCCTGACCGGTGCGGGCGAACGCATTGATTTAGGTGACGGACTGTTTTTGTTGGGAAATGATGATGATCCTTCAAACAGTTTACTGGAAGCAAAAATAAGCGCCTCGCAATGGTCGTCGCTAATTACTGGAAATACTAATGTATTGAGAAATATTTCCAATCTTGCATACGACAAGTTCAAAGACGATTTCGATTTTATTTTCTTTGTTTTGAATACGCCGTATGACCAAAACATCATAAACTCTCTTGGATATGTAGGCATTAATTTTGGCATTAGTAACCAAATTCAGGGACTTGGTCTGTCTGCTTATAATCTCGCTTCTTCATGGGGGTCTGCCGGCAAACTGAAATCATCCATGTTTTTCCCCTATTATGACGCCATTCTATTAGGCCCTGCCCTTCATGAATTATGCCATAACTGGGCGGCATTTATTTGTCCTACATACGCGCCAGATAATTCGCGTTATGACGGGCATTGGGGAATTAGTAATGCAGGCGGTCAATTAGGCGGTTTTAAGTATGTGCGCGTTGTTGAACATAACAGCGGGGGAGTACCGGGGAAAACCTTGTATCAGGCGAGTTTTTCTTCTAACGAAACCAATCCTGACGGATCGTTCAAATACCCGGGGTTCGGCGTGAATGCCAATCGCGGTAACAGTGCACGTTATTCCGATATCGAACTCTACCTGATGGGGTTGAACTCGGCGCAGGATTTACGCAATGCCGGTTTTACGCTTGATATTTACAGTGGTAACGATTATCATTATGATGGCCCTTTATCTTTTAGCAATGGCTATTTTTATTCCACAATCAAAACATCATACACTATCGACGATATTATTGCACAGAACGGAGTACGTATACCTGATGTCTCCACATCACAGAAACAATTCAAGGTGTTGACGATTGCTATTACATCCGAAACGGCAAGCGATGATTACTGTGCTGACATCATCGAAAACGTAGGCTGGTTTGCAGGCGCGATTGATGACGTTACCAATCAGGGATGGGTGTACAACTTCCGTCAGGCAACCTACAATACCAGTTCGTTGACGGTGGAAAATATAATAAACAGTCTGAAACAGACGATTGCAAAGCCGGGCGACATCAACGGCGACGGTAAGGTGGACGCCGCCGACCTGTCGATGCTTATTGCCGACTTTGGTAAATCGGGCGCAGCCATCACAAATCCCGCAGCAGATATCAATGGCGACGGCAAGGTCGATTCAGCCGACCTCTCTATACTGATCGCTAATTATGGAAACTGAAAGAATACAATAATAAATAATAATTACTCACTAAATTTTTAATATTTATGCAAACATTACATTTTTTTAAACAAACAGTGACCGCAGCCCTCTCGGCGATGCGGTGGAAGTTAATGGTCGTAACGTTCATGCTGATTTCAGCAGCTGCGACCATACCGACCTATGCCCAGTTAAATGCTGGGGTGAAATTTGATCTGGTCGATAATTCGGACGGATCCTACAAGTTGGTCTTTTCTGCGATGACAAAGGACAATGTCTCGTACTTAAACGTGATTTTTTCGTTCGACAACACAATGATCATGCCGGTGCAAAGAAATGCTCATAGCAACGATATAACTCCGGTTCAGGACGTTAACGATAATCCGGGTTATCTTGTGGCATTTACCAGACTTGCAGAAAGTGATTATGCAGATCCGTTGAGTGTTGTCAGCGAAGGATGGAAAATTAACGGAACCCGCACTGCGTTTAACTACGGAGTGACATCTACCAATCCTTCAACAATTTATGTGACGTCAAACGGAGCATATAAGCCCATGTTTGAGTTTTACTTCCGGTTACAGGGCGCATATACAGTAAGCGATATTACCGCATCTACCTTTAAATTTGAGAACGGGGCAGATGCTAATAATTTTGTTGCAATATATAATCCCAGCGGTTTTTCGGCAGGCATTCGTATGAATGGCGCCGGTAGTGATATGTTTTGGTGGGGCTGTAATGATCAAACAACTAATACCGGAAGTAGCGGCCCCGATAACATTGACGAAGTTATCAATCCTTATGCCAGTGTATCAACACCTGACGTGACCCCGCCGACTCCGGGCGGAAGCGGAGCGATAACTACGTCAAGCGTTACACAAAATACACTTACACTTGGATGGACTGCTGCTACCGATGATGTTTCGGCGCCTACGGCTTTGAAATACTATGTGTATCAGAAAGTTAATACTGATTTTACTTTAGCAAGCGGCTTGCCGACTGACGGAACGCTGCTGAATGCAGGCGGAACAGTAAACATTGCCATATATAATGTGAGCAGTCTGTCGCCAGGAACGACATATTATTTCATTGTAGTTGTTGAAGACGAGGCTGGCAACAAGGCGGCCTACACAGCAATCAGTGAAACTACAACGGCTGCCTCAACAGCGCCGGGCGCTCCGGGCGGATTCGCCGCCGCTCCGGGCAACGCAGAGGTCGTTCTTACCTGGACGACGCCGGGCGATGGAGGCAGTGCAATTACGGGATACGAGGTTTCATACGGCGCAACATCCGGTTATGTTGCAAGCTGGACGGCAATACCTGCATCGGGCGCCAGTACTGTGACCCACACCGTGACAGGGCTGACCAACGGTACGGACTATACGTTTGAAGTGCGTGCGATAAACGCTATCGGCAATGGCGCCAGTTCGGGCGTTCAGACAGCGACGCCGGTAACAACGCCGGCCGCTCCGGGCGGATTCGCCGCCACTGCGGGCAACGCCGAGGTCGTTCTTACCTGGACGATGTCGGGCAATGGCGGCAGTGCAATTACGGGATACGAGGTTTCATACGGCGCAACATCCGGATATGTTGCGAGTTGGACGGCAATACCTTCGTCGGGCGCCAGTACGGTGACACACACTGTGACAGGGCTGACCAACGGTACAGACTATACATTTGAAGTTCGGGCGATAAACGCTATCGGCAACGGCGCCAGTTCGGGCGTTCAGACCGCCACGCCTGCAACAACGCCAGCCGCTCCAAGCGGATTCACCGCCACGGCGGGCATCGCCGAGGTCGTTCTTAACTGGACGACGCCGAGCAACGGCGGCAGCGCGATTACGGGTTACGAGGTTTCATACGGCGCAACATCCGGATATGTTGCAAGCTGGACGGCAATACCTGCATCGGGAGCCAGTACCGTGACCCACACCGTAACAGGGTTGATTAACGGTACGAACTATACGTTTGAAGTGCGGGCTATAAACGCTGTCGGCAACGGCGCCAGTTCAGGTACACAAACCGCCACGCCGGTTGCCGCCGCGACAGCGCCGGCTGCTCCGGGTACATTCGCCGCCACGCCGGGTAACGCCGAGGTCGCTCTTACGTGGACGACGCCGGGCAACGGCGGCAGCGCAATTACGGGATACGAGGTTTCATACGGCGCAACATCCGGATATGTTGCAAGCTGGAGCGCAATACCTGCATCAGGCGCAAGTACGGTGACCCACACCGTAACAGGTCTGACCAACGGTACAGACTATACATTTGAAGTACGTGCGATAAACGCTGTCGGCAGCGGCGCCAGTTCGGGTACACAAACCGCGGCGCCAGCAACAACGCCGGCCGCTCCGGGCGGATTCACCGCCACTGCGGGCAACGCCGAGGTCGTTCTTACGTGGACGACGCCGGGCAACGGCGGCAGCGCGATTACGGGTTACGAGGTTTCATACGGCGCAACATCCGGTTATGTTGCAAGCTGGACGGCAATACCTGCATCGGGCGCAAGTACGGTGACCCACACCGTGACAGGGCTGACCAACGGTACGGACTATACGTTTGAAGTGCGTGCGATAAACGCTATCGGCAACGGCGCCAGTTCGGGCGTTCAGACCGCCACGCCGGTAACAACGCCGGCCGCTCCGGGCGGATTCACCGCCACTGCGGGCATCGCAGAGGTCGTTCTTACCTGGACGACGCCGAGCAACGGCGGCAGCGCGATTACGGGATACGAGGTTTCGTACGGCGCAACATCCGGATATGTTGCAAGCTGGAGCGCAATACCTGCATCAGGCGCAAGTACGGTGACCCACACCGTGACAGGGCTGACCAACGGTACGGGCTATACGTTTGAAGTACGTGCAATAAACGCAATCGGCAACGGCGCCAGTTCGGGCGTTCAGACAGCGACGCCCGTATCGTTTAATATTGACGTTACGTCGCCCGCGATAGCGAGCGGCGGCACATATACGTTTACAGGTGCGTTAACCGGATATTTGCCGATTTCGCCATTCACTTTCACTGTCAGCAATACCGGCACAGGCGCGATGACTACGCTTGCGGCGTCGATCTCCGGTACGAACTTCATCCTTGACGCTACGGGTTTCATTCCGACACTGGCTGCCAGTGGCACGACGACTTTCACGATCAAGCCGAATGACGGTTTGCCTGCGGGCACATATACCGAAACAGTAACGATTTCCGACGCCAACATTCCCAATTATACCTTTACGGTCAGTTTCACGGTAAGCGCTACCCCGACTTATGTGGTAGAAGTAATATCGCCTGCGATAGTGAGCGGCGGCACGCATACGTTTACGGGCGCAACGGTCGGTTATACTCCGGTTACTCCGACTTCATTTACAATAAGAAACACCGGTACAGGCGCTATGACTACCCTTTCCGCATCTGTCTCAGGTACGAATTTCACGCTTAACGCTACGGGTCTAAACGCGACATTAGCGTCCGGCGGCACGACGACTTTCACCGTCAAGCCGAATGACGGTTTGGCTGCGGGTACATATACCGAAACGGTAACGATTTCCGACGCCAACATTAGTAATTACACCTTTACCGTCAGTTTCATAGTAAGCGCCACCCCTGTCAAAACCGTTACTGTCGGAACACAGATAGGCGTCCTGACTGCGGGTACGGCAGGTTCGGTTACATACAACGTCACAACGACCAATATTACTAACGGCGTTTCATATCCTGTTACACTCGGCGGCGCGCCTGCAGGCGTTACGGCAGCCAGTATCCTGATAACAGGCGGCGTCGGTACATTGACGCTCAGCACGACGGCGGCAGTAGCAGCCAATGTCTATCCGCTGACAATCACTATCGACGGTACGACGTCAGGTATTTTCAATCTGGGCGTCTCTCCACCCGCTATACCGATGGCTTCCTCTATCGCCGTTTCCGGCGCAGGAGGCGCGACAACCATCACGACATACGGCGGAACGCTTCAGATGTCGGCTGTTGTTACACCGGCAGCAGCGAGCCAGACCGTAACCTGGTCGGTAGTCAACGGTACAGGCAATGCCTCGATCAGCACGACCGGCTTGCTTACAGCCATCAGCAACGGAACAGTAACCGTCAGGGCAGCCGCCACTGACGGATCAGGCGTGTCAGGTTCGCGGGTTATCACAATCAGCGGACAGTCAACGACACCTGTCTACACACTGACCGTCATCAGCGGATCGGGAGGCGGTTCTTATCCGGCAGGCACAGTTATCACCGTCAAAGCCGAGAAACCTGTGGCCGGTCGTGAATTTGATAAATGGATGACGTATAATGGCGGGACTTTTGCAAACGCTGCCGGTGAGACAACCCAGTTTACAATGCCCGGCTGCGATGTAACCATTCGCGCCACGTACAAAGATTTAAGTACTAAACAGGCATGGGAAAATGCAACTGCGCTCATAGAAAAAGCAACTTTCACGTTTACGCAGCAAGAAGCCAACACGCTGAACGAAGTCCGTCATAAATTAGTCGGTCTGATCAACGAACTGATTAAGTCAACCGGTATTATAATAAAGTCGGACGACATTATCATCTACCTGTTCGAACCTGCCATAGCAGGCAATGAAAGTAACATATCCGGCGCTAACGGTCATTTCGAGTTCCGCGTAACACCTGCCAATCACGCATCTGCCTACAGTAATGGAACAATTACCGCTACGCCATTCGATCCTACAGCCAATGCCTTCATCGGAAGCAATGCCTGTAACATTTCTGCATGGGTATTGGATGGTATGTTACACGTCAGCGGATTAACTCCAGGCAACCTGTGGCGTGTTTACAACTTATCCGGTACATTGCTCTACCAGACCGTCGCTACCGACGAAAAAGCCGTAATGCAGTTACCTGAACGGGGTGTATATATTATTGTCACTAACGAATGTCGAACTAAAATCGTTAACTGACAAAAATTGAAAGGGCGACCTGCAAAGGTCGCCCTTTCTTTTTTAACTTATTCGAATTTCAATCTCAAATTTGGCAGGTGGAGCGTTTCATGCGGTGTTATCGGACTGCCAAGTTTCCAGTAAACCGGAAAATAATTACCTTTTCGTAAATTAACCGGTTCCAATGATTTGCGATAAACCTGTTGCGGAACATGCATGTCAATGCCCATATGCGTTTTTTTGTGATAGCTGTTGAAATATTTCACCAACAACTGGTTTTTCCCTTTTTTCAAGTCGAGCAGTACGATGTCTTCCATACTTTCTTTCTTGAACGGGTTGTTGTGTAAAACGAGCGTTTTTCCATTCAACAATATCATTACGGCGTCGCCCGACGTAACCGAAACGAGTAACTGCCGGTCGGATGGCGAGTTGATTTCCTGAAGCATGTACCACGCTTGTGAGCGGTCGGCTTCGCGTGTGACTATCTCATTATTTTTCAGATCGGTCTTTTCCCAGGGTTTTCCGTTTCGTCGCTGCCACGGCACGACAGGGTCGATGTTCACCCTTTCGCCCGCGATGCCGTCGATTCCCGATGAAATGGGCCCCTGCATATAAATGGGTCCCCATGTCAATTCGGAAAGGTTGTTTTTCAATTGTACAGCAACATCGTCATCCAGCGTGATTTTTGTAACCTGTCCGTTCAGGTTCAGGTCGACGATGCGTCCTTTTTCCTGATCCGTATAATATAAAACAGGCGTACGTTTCCCATTCGCATCCGGGAGGAGCGTCCATTCTTCTCGAATCGTGCTTTGAAATTGAGAATAATAATCGATACCGCTGTGACTGTAATATTTGAAAGCATTATGCTGGTCGAGTATCATGTTTTTTGTGAAAGGCAGGATGTTGATTGGCGGAACAGTATAGCCTCCTTCAAAACATATCGCTATCACTTTGATGGACTGTTCAGGATTGATGGATGCCTGCATTTCAGGCGAGAGGCCGTTCATAATACCTGACGGTAGTTTTATTGTTATCCCCTTACCGTCGATATGATAGGTGCATGGCATATCGTCAGCGAGCACGCTCACTTTTGTAATTTTCCCTTGTAAGCCGGGCAACACGATAATACCGTCTCCGGGTTGTTGTAATACATGCAGGTATAACTTATCAGGACAAGCAGTAACAGCGCCCCATCCAAAAGGCACATGAAACGGGTCGGGCAATGTTCCATAGATGGCTTCTCCATTTTTGTCGAGCCAGCGCCCGATGTCGAAAAGCACATTTTGCTCATATTCAACTACCGAGCCATCGCCTCGCGGGCCGATGTTCAGCAGGAAGTTACCTCCGCGACTGCACACGCGTATCAGGCTGGTTAGTTTTTCACGCAGTTTATCGGATGCGCTGCCACGTACCTGCCACGAGCGGTATCCCCATGTTTCCGAAAAAAACGATGCCGGCGACTGCCATGGCGCGCCAATGATATAGTTTGGCTCTTGATTGTCGCCCATGACCATAAAATCACCCATATCATTACCCAGCCGACCGCTTACTAAACAGTTGGGTTGCAACGAATGTACGAGGTTGCGCATTTCAAGGCTTTGATCGAAACTGTGCGATCCCATATCGAACCAGAGTTCTGAAATCGGGCCATAGCCTGTGAGCAGTTCGGTAACCTGTTTTTTGTTATATTCAAAATGTTCAGGCGTTATGTAGTCGGCATTGTGGCTCGAAATGGGCGACGCCTGCGGGTAATGCCAGTCGATAATTGAAAAATACAGGCCCAGTTTCAATCCATGACGGGTGCAGGCTTCCGACAGTTCTCTGAGTACGTCGCGTTTATAGGGCGTGGCATCGACCACATTGAAATCGGTATGTTTCGAGTGATACATGCAAAAACCGTCGTGATGCTTGGTAGTGAAGATGATGGAACGCATCCCCGCGCGTTTTGCCAGTAATGCCACCGAATCGGGATTCCATTTAACGGGGTTGAATCTTTTCGCCGTTTGCGCATAGGTATCGCTGTATATGCCCGCATGAGCCTGAATCTGTTCGCTCAATCCGCGAGAAATCTGCTGGCCGTTCCACATGCCGCCCAACTCCGAATATATACCCCAATGGATAAACATGGAAAATTTGCGGCTCTCCCACTGTTGCAACGCTTCCGGAGAGATTTGGCTAAAAATCTGCTGTATTGCAAATAAAACAGTAAACAATAAAAAAAATTTTCGCATAAACAGTATTATTTATCTTTTGTAAAATGCCAGTTTGTGATCCTGTGCCCGTAGAATGAAAAGAACACAAGGTAAATGTAACAGGGTATCAAAACCCAATAGGCTGCTCGCGTACCAATTATGTCGGCATAATGTCCGTATATCAACGGAAAAAGCGCATTTCCGCACAAAGCCATGATAAGCATCGACGAACCGATTTTAGTAAAGCGCCCCAGATTGCGAATGGCTAATGGCCAGATTCCGGCATAAACCAAAGAATTGGGTAATCCCAGCAGCACGATGAACCAAATGGAAATGCTTATCTGCTGACCTTTAAACATCATGTGCCCCGGTATCAGCAGGATACAGCAGGCAAAAATCAGTCCTGTGATCGTACAGAGCCTCAGCGCACCGGTTTGAGACAGGAATCGCGGAATGAAAAAAATCCCGCATAAATATCCAATAATGGTCGCCGTAAGTGTAAAAGACGGAAACGCCTTTGCATCCAGCAAGTTTAATCCCATGGATGTACCATATCCGATGATCGTATCGATAGAGATGATTTGCGTACCTACATGCGTAAAAATAGCCAATACACCCAAAACTAAGTACGGAAATTGCATGACATTTGTTTTCCCGCCATGGGCAGCCGTCACCTCTCTGCTTTCGTCTTCGGTATTGATTTCGGGAAGAATCGAATAGCGAATGAACAAACCGGCGCTAAACAGTAACGCGCTCAGGCAGCCATAGGGAATCATCATGCGGCGCGTCAGTTCGTTGAGCGCTGTTACTTTGGCAAATTCCGGCATGGTTGGCAGGGCATCGAATAATGCCTTATCGGATACCTTGAGAATAATTGCGGCAAAAATAAGCGGCGAAATGATGCCCGCAAATTTATTGCAAACGCCCATGATACTCATACGCGGCATCGCACGGTCGATAGGGCCGATAATGGTAACATACGGGTTAACAGCCGTTTGCAGAATGGCCATGCCCGTTCCCATCGTGAACAGTCCGACAAGAAAAACGACATAGATGCGCGTCAAGGCCGCAGGCACAAAGATGAGCGCGCCTGTGGCCAGCAGGAAAAAGGCGACCATGATGCCGCGTTTGAATCCGATCCGCTTCAGGAGAAACCCTGCCGGTACCGACATCACAAAATAAGCAATGTAAAAGGCGAAAGCAACAAGAT
>Ga0082212_10005654_pt1 | contig 16984 bp, 15 predicted proteins | sample TergutNt197P3_FD_71548 | JGI IMG/M metagenome (GOLD analysis project Ga0082212, IMG submission 71548) | Neocapritermes taracua P3 segment gut microbial communities from Petit-Saut dam, French Guiana - Nt197 P3 | ecosystem: Host-associated > Arthropoda: Insects > Digestive system > Gut ... | reverse complement strand
CCGGGCGCGAAGCCAGGACCGCCATCGCTGCTCGGTATGCAGGATTGCGCCTCGCAGTTGAACACCGGCACTTTCCAGTATATCGATACTATTGAAAATCGCCGGGTGTTTGCCGCCGATGAGCTGACCGGCCTGGCGGTAGGCTTCTCGCATTTCCACCATTCGATGAAGGAAAAGATATTTAAAATCGTCAACGTTCCTGGCAGGGAAGAATCCGACATGAGAAACCAGCAGCCTTTCGACATGCCGGCGATGCACATATACAAGATATGGGGCGGGCAGATACACGAAATCGAAGCTATTGGAATTATGTCCGAATACGGTTCGCCGACAGGCTGGGAATAATGAAAACACATCCATATCGTGAGATTCTTAAAGAATCTCACGATATGGATAACGAACATGTAGGGGCGGTTCGCGAACCGCCCTAAAATGAAATATCCGCGTTAAGGAGGGGTTGTGAATTCCAATCAGTCAAGAAGACAATTTTTACAGGCCGGTCTGGCGCTGCCCGCAGTCGCCGGACTCACTTCACAGGACGGCCTTAACTCCATGCTACAGGGTTCCCCAAAGGTTGAGTATCGCACGCTTGGCAATACGGGGCTTAAGGTGAGCAGTGTCGGCTACGGCATCGGGTTTAATCCCATCCCGGAAGTTCTAGCTAAAGCGTTTGACGTCGGCATAAATTATTACGATACCGCTCGTTCCTACGGCGACAGCGAAAAGATATTTGCCGAAGCCATGAAGGGGAAAAGGGACAAAATCGTTATTGCCACCAAATCGTCGTCGCGCAACAGGGAAGCCATCATTAACGATTTGAATACCAGTCTGAAGGTGCTTGGGACGGATTATGTCGATGTCTGGCATCTGCACGGGCTGGATACATGGCCCGATGCTCCGGATATTCCCGACGAAGTAGTTGAGGCGATGCAGGAATGCAAGAAATCCGGCAAAGCCCGTTTTATCGGATTCAGCTGCCATGATCCCAACAAGATGGTTGATTTTGTCCTGAAAACAAAGGTGTTTGAAGTAATACAACCAACCTACAGCTTTGCTATCGGCAGCTATTACCGCGACAACGCTATAAAACGACTGCATGAAGCCGGAATCGGCATCTCGGCTATGAAGGTCGTAGTCGCCCTGACCGGACTTAATCTTAAGAGCGTTGATAATCCCCCAGCCAGGCCGGATGAGGAAGGCCCGCTTGCCGGCATTAAATGGGTGCTGAGCAACCCGGCCATTTCGACGACGGTTCCGTTTATGCAGAAAGTTTCCGAACTTGATATGAACGTCAGGGCTATGTCCGAACCATACACTCCCGCAGACGAAAAAATGCTGTATGTAATGAATGAGCAGATTCGCCCGGATTATTGCCGCATGTGCTTTTCCTGCTCAGGCGTATGCCCCAAAGGGCTGCCCGTGGCGGATGTGCTGCGTTTTCTGGCCTACAACGATTTCGCCGGCAATTTTTACCAGGCGAAATCGAATTTCCGGGATCTAGCGAAGGAAATCAGGGATGTGCGCTGCAGCGACTGTTCTTCCTGCGCTATTAAGTGTCCGAACGGCGTACAGGTGCAGGCGCGTCTTAGCCGGGCGCAGGAGATTCTGGCGTAAAAAACGTGAATACATGCAAGCAATCGCCATTCATTCACGCATTTATTCAAAAAATGCGTGAATGAATGGCGATTACATTATATTTTCCCCTTTGCCCAGAGCGTGATTTTCCTGCTCAGCTTCGTTTGTCAGCCTGTTGCGGGTTAGCGGTTGTTGATTTTTCCTATAGCATCTAAAATTCTATCGTTTAATTTCGGATGCTCAAACAGGAGCATAATCCAGGAAGGAACCGCCTCGCCATCCATGTAGGCCGGCGACTGAATTTGAATATTCTGCAATTCTTCTTCCAGAGCGGGAATTTTCGGCCCCAAAAACGTCTTGATTCCGTCTATACCTGCGTTTTCATTGATGAATATCTGGATGTTGAGGATGGCTACGTTATCAACATCCGCCGGCCAACCAGCGTTAGCCATTTCAAGCAAAAAAGGCTTGTCCATAAGGACTTCCGGAGCGGAAACGCCGGCTGCCGTGGTGTAGTATCGGCGTCCTTCGTAAAGTACAGTCGGGGTGTTATACACAGTTCCGTACAAGCGGCCGTCTGTAATAGAAATAGGCGTATACTGAACTGTTGCCGGATTGTTCGGCAATGTGGATCCCATGATGGCAGCTAAGTTTTGCGGAACAGCACCGTCGATTATGGCGCCACTTATCTCGCCACCCGGCGCGATTGTCATTCTGAATCCTCCAACTGGAAGGTCGGAGGATTTGATTAAGCCCTTTTCAAGTAAAAGCGCCTTCATTTTTTCTCCATCTTCGCTATTTAGAATGCCGGAGGTTTCTGTTGTAAGAAACGTCAGTCCGCCGCGTCCGATACCTGCCGGAACGCCGGATGTATCAGTATCTTCATCAGTACGGCTGCCGGAACTGAATCTGACTTCATTTACATGAATACCATCTCTAATAACTTGAATACCGGTTCCAACAATAACAATCGGAGTTTCGGATGTTTCAGAGGCTTCATCCGATTGTGACAACAGAGTACGCGGGCTTGTAAGAAGCGCGATTGATAAAACCGCGAACAGCGCGGCCGCCGCGACGATTTCTCGCCGGGTTGAATGTTTGAAACTCGTAATCATGTTTATTCTCCTTTTAAGTTGAACTTTATTTTCGAGGATGCCCGCGACAACGGGCAGACGGCGTGAATGGTGAAAGTGTTTCAACAAGGCTATAAGCGTACCGCCGTACCGCTCATTGTCCTCGCCCTGCATGCGTGACAGCGCGAGCGCGTCGCACGCTACTTCGCGGTCGGCGCGCATTCTTGCAAATGCCCACCAAACCAGCGGGTTAAACCAGTGAAGCGATTGTAACAGGGCTGTAAGCCATCCGACCCAGATGTCTCCCTGTTTGAAATGCGCGAGCTCATGCAAAAAGATAAAGCGCAATTCCTCACGCGGAATTTGTCCTATGATGTCAGTTGGCAATAAAATGCGCGGGCGGATACAACCGAAAAGCGCCGGGCTTTTTACCATGTCGGTAATTACCAGCCCTACGACTGTGCGCACACGCATCAATTGTTTGCAGTCTTCAAATAATTCCAGCAGAGACTGATCTGTAACATGCCGCAGTTTTCGCAGCGAACGCCAGAGCCGTAGGTTGTTCGCGGCTACCATCGCGATCATTATCAGCGTTCCAGCCAGCCATATGACGGAAAGCGCCGCACGCGAATTTAGGGCACGGTTTTTTTGGAATAAAGAAATGTTTTTTTTGAGCGCGCCGTTGTTTGAATCGGGAGCGTTCGAAACGTCCGCCATTGCGTCTTTGCCATTATCAGTTATAAATAAAACATCTGAAGGAAAGGCGGATGCGATGCTGCCGTTTTCATAAACCGCCGGTGGCAAGAGATTCCACAGGCTAAGCCCGCTTTCAGGACCGAACGGCAAAACCAGCCTTACGAGCAGAATCAGCCAGAATGCGTAGAGCCATCTTGCAGGCAGACGCTGGCGTCCCGCGAACTGCGCCAGTGCGATGACGGCTATGGATACGACAGCGTATGCCGACGATCTGATAATCCAGTTGAATACATCCATTAATTGCGTCAATACATTTTCCATATGAAAGCCTTTCGGTTTTCTTGATTGGGCGTTGCGCGCAACGCCCCTACGTTGGTTTTTTCTCCAGAAGCGCTTTTAGTTCGGCAATGTCGCCGTCGGAAAGATCTTCGTGTTCTATAAATGAAGCCAGCATCGTTACGGCGGCTCCGTCGAAAAATCGCTGGACGAAAGACTGCGTGTGAACATGAAGACACTCCTTTTCGTCAAGCAATGGAAAATAAAGATATCCGCGTCCCTGATTCTCCAGAACCCTGAAGCCGAGGACGTTTTTGTTGATAAGACGGTTTAGCAGGGTTTTTGTAGTTTGCGGGGTCCATTCCGTTTCGTCTTCCAGCTTTTCGATAATCTCGTTGGCCGTCAGCGGCGAATCACGCCACAAAACCCGGCAGACCAGCCATTCGGCATCTGAAATCTTCATCGCGTCGTGCATCATTCAACCTCCGTTAATTACTATCGTTGATAAGATTACACGCGTAAACGTATGGACGCAAGAAAAAAATGCATAAAATGAAAAAAAATTTTGCGCTCCCGTGTCTGCCACGGGCCTTCCCATGAAATGCTAAAAATAAAAAAAGAGGTAAATAAATAATAAACATCCGGAAATAATGAATGTAATATTATAAATATGCACAAAAGTATTGGGCGTTCGCGCGTCCGGAAATTTCGGGATTTAAAGGTGACCATGAAAAGCACATTTACAAAACGGGCGTGCCAGCGCCGAATCTGGTTTTCAACGGGGTTTTTAACGTTATTAGCCGTTTTCGCGGCAGGCTGCGGCAGTGGTTCAGCTCCGGCGGGCGGCCCGCCTGGCGGGCTGGGCGGACGCGGAGCGGCGGCGCAGGCGGTTCAAGTTGAAGCTACGACGCCTCAGAAAATTTCCATCCAGCGTGAAGTCGAGCTTGCCGGTTCGCTGATTTCTTCCGATCAGGCAAGAGTAAGCAGCGAAGTCGCGGGGATGGTGAGGCGTGTGCTGGTTGAACTTGGTCAGGAAGTCGCCGTTGGACAGGTGGTTGTGGAGCTTGATACGCGCGAACTTGAGCTTTCTCTTCAGCGCGCCGAAAGTCAATTGCGGCAAACCGAAGCCCAGCTTGGCATCGACGGCATTAAAGTCAAGGAACCTCCCGCGGATGATCAGATTTCTTCCGTGCGTCTTGCAATAGCGAACCGCGACGACGCTGTCGCGCAGCTCCGCCGCGCTGAAAGACTGCGTCAGCAGAACCTTCTGCCGCAGGCGGACCTTGATACCGCCGAAACCCGCGTTAAGGTTACCGAAGCAAACTACCGCACATCCCTTGAAACAGTGCAGAGCCTGAAAGCGACATTGCAGGACCGGCGGCACGCCGTGGAGCAGGCGCAAAAAAAATTGAGCGACGCCAACATCCGCGCGTCCATTTCGGGACAGATTTCGGAACGTCTGGTCAACCAGGGCGAGTTCATACGCGAAAACACGCCCGTGGTTTCCATTGTCAAACTTGACCCCCTTAAACTTCAGACCTCCGTGCAGGAACGTTACGCCAGCATAGTCAACCCCGGACTTCCCGTGGAGTTTTCCGTTGAGTCCTCTCCCGACCGCACATTTTCGGCGCGTGTGGCGTTTGTCAGCCCGGCAGTGGATGCCGCGACACGAACATTCCCGATTGAAGTACTGGTGGATAACGGCCATCGCCTGCTAAAACCGGGCTTTTTCGCCAAAGGCGTGATTTATACACACCTTGACGAAGGCGTACTGGCTATTCCAGAAGACGCCATTTCAACGCTCGCCGGCGTGTCTAATGTATATGTAATTGAAAGCGGAAAAATCAGGCGGCAGCCCGTTACGCTTGGTGTGCGCGCAGGGAAGCTGGTGGAAATTCTGGGCGGTCTGAACGGAAATGAACAGCTTGCCGCCAGCAATCTGACAGCGCTGGCTGAAGGCGTGTCCGTAAGTGTAATCGGCGCCTTGCAATCGTCAATTGAACAGGGAGGCGAGCTATGAAAATAGCCGATGTCAGTATTCGCCGTCCGGTTTTCGCTTTCATGATGTCGGCGGCCATTGTAGTGCTGGGAATAGCGTCATACTACCAGCTCGGCCTCGATTTAATGCCTAAAACCGACGCGCCCGTGGTGTTTGTGCAGACGTCGCTTCCCGGCGCCAGCGCCGAGGAAATTGAAACGCAGATTACCAAACCTATCGAAGAAGTCGTCAACACAATCGCCGGAATTGACGAACTGCGATCAACATCGCAGCAGGGGTCTTCCCGCGTCATTATTATGTTCGTCCTCGAACGCGAAATTGAGGCGGCTGTTCAGGACGTGCGCGACAAAATCGCCACCATTGTCAACAGGTTTCCCACAGACACGCTTCCGTCGACTATCCAGAAAATGGATCCTGATTCAAGCCCTATTCTGACGATCGCTGTTTCAGGAAACCGTACTCAAAAGGAAGTCAGCGAAATTGTCGATAAGCGGATAAAGCAGGTTCTCGAAACAACGACCGGCGTCGGGGAAGTATCGTTCAGCGGCAACCGGCCGCGCGAAATTCAGTTGCTGCTCGACAAGAACCGCATGAACGCCTACAACCTTACGGTTGACCAGGTGAGGCAGGCGGTGCAGCGGCAGAACGTGGAGATTCCCGGTGGCAGCTTTATCGCCGGTCCGGCCGAAATCGCACTTCGCACAATGGGACGCATACAGAATGTCGAGGAATTCAACCAGATCATCATCGCATACAACGGCGGTTCCGTAATCCGTTTCAAGGATATCGGCCGCGTGTTCGACACAGTTGAAGAACCGCGCAGCGTCGCGCGTCTCAATGGACTTGAGGCCGTTTCGCTCCAGATACGTAAACAATCCGGCACAAACACCGTTGAGGTCGTCGATGCTGTTATGGCGCGTCTCGAACGAATTAAAACCACGCTTCCGCCCGACATAACCGTTCAGACGACGCGCGATCAATCACTTTTCATCCGCCGTTCCTTCAGTGAAATTCAACACCACCTGATTTTCGGAGGCATTTTTGCCAGCATCGTGGTGCTGCTGTTCATGCGCAATCTCCGCAGCACCATTATCGCTGCGCTGGCGATTCCGACTTCTATCATCGGAGCTTTTACTCTGATGCGAGTGCTTGGTTTTACGCTGAACAATATGACAATGCTTGCGTTATCTCTAGCGACGGGCATTGTGATAGACGACGCCATCGTGGTGCTGGAAAACATCTTCCGTTACGTCGAGGAAAAGAAGATTCTGCCTAAAGAGGCGGCATCGAAGGCGACCAGCGAAATCGGCCTCGCCGTTATGGCGACCACGCTTTCTCTGGTAGTAATTTTTCTGCCCGTGGCCTTTATGACGGGACAGGTCGGCCAGTATTTCTACAGCTTCGGCATCGTATCCGCCACAGCCTTCCTTCTTTCGATGTTTATTTCCTTTACGCTTACGCCCGCGCTTTCCGGCCACTGGCTTCGCTCCGCCGACGCTTCGCACAACTCTTCGAAATCGAGCCGGTTCTATTCCGCGATTGACGGCGTTTATGGAATATTGCTTCGCTGGAGCATGAGACATCGTCCGGTTATCGTGTGCATCGCGCTTTTAGTGGCGGCTTCGGCTGTGTTTATATTTCCGCGGGTTGGCAAGGAACTTGTGCCTGATGACGATCAGAGCGAATTCAGCATCAATGTGAACCTTCCTAGAGGCACCAGCTTCCGGCGAACGAATGAATATCTGCTGCCATTGGAAGAGGAAATTCGCAAACTGCCAGAGGTAACAACGGTGTTCGCGACAATTAACGCCGCCGGCGGTAATTTTTATGTCCAGCTAAAGCCGCTTGATGAGAGAACCGTCTCGCAGCAGGAATTGATTCGTAATGCCCGTATGCATCTGCGCCGGATGTTTCCTGATCCCAGCATGAGAATCAGCGTTTCAGGCGGTACGGATATTTCCGGAGCATCCACAGCCGGCGGTGGGCGCGGCGGGGGCGGCGGAGGAGGAAATCGGCTCCAGTTGCAGGTACAGGGACCTGATATCGAACAACTACAGGAATACGTTATGGAGCTTATGGGAAGACTTAGAACTATTCCAGGCCTTGTGGATGTTGATACGAACTTTGAACCTACCGCACAGGAACTGCGCGTCCGCATCGACCGCACACGAGCTGCCGACCTCGGCGTATCAATTGATTCGCTGGCATCCAGCCTGCGGATTATGGTGGGCGGTAACGAAGTCTCAAAATATAAGGAAGGTGACGATCAATTCGCCGTAATGCTGCGCCTTGACGAGGAATTTCGTACAGATCCGTCGCGCATGGGCGACCTTTTAATTCCAGGAGCTGGCGGACGCCTGCTGCGCGTCAACGACGTCGCCCAACTTACTCTTGAACCCGGCCCGGCCACTATCGACCGATATAACCGGCAGCGTCAGATTTCAATTAACGGCAACCTCGATGGCATTCCTTTGCAAACGGCTGTCAGCGCCGCGGAGGAAAAAATCAGGGAAATGCACATGAGGCCTGGTTATGCCGTCACAATGGGTATGAGCGCTCGCGTGCTCAGCCAGGCGACGGATTCTTTTACCATGGCGCTGGTTCTGGCTCTGATTTTCATATACATGGTTTTGGCGTCGCAGTTCAACAGTTTCATCCACCCACTCACAATCATGACGGCGATTCCGATGAGTCTGCCCTGCGGTCTTTTCGCCTTGATGGCGTTCGGCATGACGCTGAACATTTACAGCGCCATCGGCATGATGATGCTGTTCGGCATTGTGAAAAAGAACTCAATTCTCCAGGTAGATTACACAAACACGCTGATAGCGCAGGGAATGGAGCGGAACGAAGCGATCATCACGGCGAACCATGTGAGATTACGGCCGATTCTGATGACCACCATCGCTATTATCGCCGGAATGCTGCCGATTGCTTTCGGCCGGGGTGCGGGCGCGGGATCGCGCGCTTCGATGGCCGTCACCATCATCGGCGGGCAGACGCTATGCCTTTTGCTCACGCTTTTAGTGACGCCGGTAATTTACTCGCTGTTTGACGACGTTAAGCTGTTTTTCCAGAAGCGCGTGCGAGCGGCTGTCGGAGTTGAAGCGGCATTACCGCCGACGGCTGAGAATAACTAATTTAATCAGGGGAGTAACTAATAATTCTATGTTGCCGTATTAGAAGTTTTTGATGTATTGTGAACATGTTCGCGTCGCGCAACGTCAAATTAGATAAAAGAGGTATTGACCTTACGGGGGAACTATGAAAAAGAAAACCGTTTTCTTACTGGTTATCTGTTGCATCATCGTCGTACAGCTTACGGGGGTGTGGGCCAAAGACCCGTCGCCGGAACAACTGGTTGCCGATCACCTGAAATCAATAGGCGCGCCGACCGCACTGTCACAGGTGAAATCCATAAGTTTTATCGGAAATTCGGAGGTTAACTTCATTCTGGGAATGACTGGACAACTGGCAGGAGCCGCCATACTTGTATCCGAAGGATCAAATATGGGAATACTTATGAGATTTCAGGATATTAACTACCCGGGAGAACATTTTGCCTATGACGGTAGAACCGTGTCTGTCGGAACCATAAAACCAGGGCTGAGATCTCCCATAGCCGATTTTGTCTACCGTTACAATAAAACAATTAAGAATGGGATGATTGGGGGTGTTTTTTCCAACGCCTGGCCGCTTCTTGATATCAAGGACAGCAAACCGAGGAACATGAAGGTTCGCTCTACCAAAGTGGAAGGAGTCGAACTATACGAGCTTGAATATCGTCCGAGGGATGATCACGGTGACATGAAGATTCGCCTGTACTTTGATAAGGAAACCTACCGCCATGTGCGAACTGAATTTAAAGTTACCACGAAAGACGACGTAACCACTGGATCCAAGACGCCATTCGATGGAGGCAGCCCCGGTGGCGTCAGAGATATGGCGATTGGGGATGTCAGAGGCGAGTCATATTATACTCTTGTGGAAAAATTTGATGATTTCAGGCAGGTAGGTGAGTTGACTATGCCGTACAGTTACACGCTGGATTATATGATTGACGGAACCAACCAGTCCGGATTTATCGCCAAATGGAAAATTGACGTACAGGAGATCGGGTTTAATACGCCGGGTATCGACCCGAAACTTTTCACTGTTGATTAAAGACACATAATTGACAAATCCGGAAAAAATGTCATATGATGTACAATTAAACATAAACTTTATTTCAAATATAGCAGGAGGCGTCATGAAAATCACGATCCTTAAATCGGTCATATCGGCTGCCATAATCGCGGGTCTGCTATTGATGCTGTCAATTCCGGCCCATGCGCAGAACAGGTTGATCAGGGGCAAAGTCACCGATCAGGATAATCAGCCGTTAGCGGATGTCAACGTCAGGATTGAGGGAACGGATGTAGTTCGTACCTTCAATCCTAAGACTGATAGAAGGGGAAACTACGTTCAGCTTCTGGGGACGCAGCCAGGAACATATCGTGTTATAGTCCGCAAGGATGGCTTTCAACCGGAATATAAGGAAAATGTTCGCCCAGAACTGGGCGAGGAAGCCACAGCGGATTTTACGCTTAAACCAGGCGATAGCACTCAAAAACTTCCCTTTGAATTGACGGATGAAGATAGAGCCGATTATCAGAGAAGACTGGAAGCCCAGAAAAAACAGCAGCAGTTTTCAAAGGAGGTTCGCGCCCGTTTTGACCAGGGTGTTACAATGTTCGATGCCGGGCAATACAGCGAAGCCCTGGCAGAATTCAACGCGGCACTTAAACTAGATCCCAAGCAACCCGGAATCATTGCGCGTGCCGGCGATTGTTATTTGCAGCTGGACAGGAACGAAGAGGCTTTGGAAGCTTATGATAACGCTCTTGCTATAGATCCCGGCGACGCCAGTCTTTACGCGCAAAAAGGCGTGGTGCTGTCCCGCCTGGGTAAAGCGTCGGAATCCCAGGAAATGTTTCAGCGATCCGCGGAACTTGATCCGAGGGGCGCGGCCCAGAATTTCTATAATCTGGGCGTAACAATGTACAACTCAAGCGAAATGGCCGGCGCAGCCGACGCATTTAAGCGATCAGTCGCGTCGGATCCAAATTACGCTGAATCGTACTATCTCCTTGGCATGTGCCTCGCAAATGACGATGCGCAGTTTCCCGCCGCCGTGGACGCTTTTAAAAAGTACGTAGAAATCGGCAAGAAAGCTGATCAAATACAGATTGCCAAAGAAATGATCACCGCGCTTGGCGCGATGTAGTGACGAGGGAATATCGAACTCTAACATGAGAGCCGACGTATGTCGGCTCTCATGTTAGAGTTCGATATTGCTTTTTGCCCCGTATTACTTCAAACTGGTACATAATGTACCAGTCCTGTGCAATTTACTCAAAATTCCATCCATTTATTCTTTTTTCGCAAGGCTATATTCCATAAAATAAATGTCGGTTTAACGTGATAAATTCATGGGGTGAATCCCCATGAATTTTTCACGTTAAACCGAACGAAACTAAATTCAAAATCGAGGTTTCTCATGGAAGCAAACAAGTCTGCGCCTCCGCTCGATGTGCTTGTCATCGATGCAGGGGGATCTTTTATTAAGGAATGCCGCAAAGCGCTTGAAGGCGAAAAATGCAACATTACCGTCGCCGGAAGCTGCAGGGAAGGACTGGCAACGGCCGAGGCTGATCAGCCTGGGGTCGTGATTCTTGATCTCGAAACAAATGACTTTTCGGAAGATAAAGTGCTTGGCAACCTGGCGGAAATCGCCCCGTATTCCGTGCCTATTGTGGTGTCGGGAAAAGCCACGGTGGATGCCGCCGTGGAATCGATGAAGCTGGGCGCTTTCGATTTTCTTGTAAGGCCGGTCGATTCACTAAAACTTCTTGAATCAGTGCGCCAGGCTTTGAGCTACAGCGCAATGCAGCGTGAAGACGAATATTCTGAAAACAAGGCCGATAAATACGACCTGCTTCTTGAAGGTCTGGACGTTTTAGGCGAAGCCTATTCCATAGGGCTTGAAAAACGGCAGTTCCTTGATGAACTTGGCCGCCTGGAAAACGTGGCTAAATCGCACGCCGAAAGTTCCGGTCAGGAAAAAACAACGGAAGAAGCAATATCCGAAATCCATAACGACCTTCTGGACGCGGACGCTATCATGTGGAAATACGATTTCCAGAAAAACGCGCTTATTCAGATTCTGCTCGAAGTTCAGGAACAGTTCCGCTGGCTTCCGCGCCATATTCTGAATTGGATAAGCGGGCGGCTTAACATTCCTATCAAGGACATCTATGTTATCGCCAACTTCTACGAAGCGTTCAGCCTTGAACCGCGCGGACGGCACAGCATCCAGGTTTGCACCGGAACGGCCTGTCACGTTCGCGGCGCTTCCGAACTGCTTATGAGGATTTCCACGACTCTGGGCATCGGCGCCGGCGAGACCGACAGCCGCCAGGAATTTACCCTCGAAACCGTCAACTGTATCGGCTGCTGCGCTCTTGCTCCGGTTGTCAAGATTGACGCTCAGTATCACCGCAACCCGTCAAAGAGCCAATTTGAGAAAATCATAAAATCACTCGAAGGAGAGGAGGCGCTTGTATGACACGTTTGAATACGCACGCTGATCTTAATCAGCTCAGAGACGAAGTCGTCGCGCAGAGAAACGCCAAAGCCACATGGCTTGCGGTTTGCGCGGGAACCGGCTGCCGCGCCTACGGAGCGGCCGAACTTGCGGACGCGCTGGAAGAGGAAATCCAAAAGCGCGGCCTTGAAAACAAAATCGGAGTCCGGCGTACAGGCTGCCACGGTTTCTGCGAAAAAGGCCCTCTGTTTGTGATTCAGCCGTCGGATGTTTGTTACCAGGGAGTGCAGATTAAAGACATCCCGGCTGTTTTGGACAAAATCACTACAGGAAACGGCGATGTGGAAAAGCTTTGCTTCCTTGATGAAGAATCCGGCAAACGACTTGAAAAGCTCGATGACATTCCTTTCTATAAGCACCAGGAACGCATCGTATTGGAACAGAATGTATTGATCGACGCCTCCGAGCTTTCCGATTATATCGCCGTCGGCGGCTATTCCGCGCTTTCAAAGGTTCTTTCCGGCATGACGCCCGAAGCCGTGCTCAATGAAGTGAAAGAAGCGAAACTGCGCGGCCGCGGCGGCGGCGGATTCCCGGCCGGAAGGAAATGGGAAACCACGCGCAACGCGCCCGGCGATCCGAAATACGTTATCGTAAACGCCGACGAGGGCGATCCCGGCGCTTACATGGACCGCAGCATTCTTGAGGGAAACCCTCACGCCGTGCTTGAAGGGCTGATTATCGGAGCTTATGCAATCGGAGCTTCCGAGGGTTTTATTTACGTCCGGCAGGAATATCCGCTGGCGCGCACCCACGCGCAGAAGGCCATCGATCAGGCGCGTGAATACGGGCTTCTGGGCGAAAATATTCTCGGTTCGGGATTTTCCTTCGATATAACGATTCACAGGGGCGCAGGCGCTTTCGTATCAGGAGAATCCAGCGCTCTCATGAGCGCCATCGAAGGGCACGTCGGCGAACCGCGGCCAAAGTATATTCGTACATCCGAAAAGGGATTGTGGGGCAAGCCTTCCTGCCTGAACAACGTGGAAACCTGGGCAAACGTTCCGCATATCATCAATAAAGGGGCGCAATGGTTCCTGAGCAGAGGCACGAAAGGAAGCCCGGGCACAAAGGTATTCTCTCTGGTCGGCAAGGTTAAAAACACCGGTCTTGTTGAAGTGCCGATGGGCATGACTCTTCGTGACATTGTTTTCAAAATCGGCGGCGGCATCCCCGGAGGTAAAAAATTCAAGGCGGTTCAAACCGGCGGCCCGTCCGGCGGCGTAATTCCTGAATCGCTGATTGATCTTCCCGTTGACTTCGATGAACTGACCAACGTCGGTTCGATGATGGGTTCGGGCGGCATCATCGTCATGGACGAGAATACCTGCATGGTTGACACCGCCCGGTACTACACAAAGTTCCTGGCGCATGAATCGTGCGGCAAATGCGTTCCATGCCGTGAAGGGACGCGCCAGATGCTGAACATCCTCGACCGCATAACCGCGGGCGAAGGAAAGCTTGAAGATCTGGACATGATTGAGGAGCTTGCCGAATTCATGGAAGCCGCGTCGCTTTGCGCGCTTGGTCAATCGGCGCCGTTCCCTGTAGCCAGCACCCTGAAATATTTCCGCGCGGAATACGAGGAACATATAAAGGAAAAACTCTGCCACGCGGGCGTCTGTCAGGCGCTTATCGCCTACGACATCGACCATGAAAAATGTCAGTCGTGCGGCATCTGCCAGCGCGCGTGTCCCACGGACGCGATCACCAAATCGGAAGACAAGGTGTTCAATGTCGTTCAGGAAAAGTGCATAAAGTGCGGGGCGTGTTTCTCCGCGTGTCCGGATAAATTCAGCGCCGTCATTAAAGTGCCGGCTTTTTCGATTAAAAAGTAGCGGGAGGTCATTATGGAAAACAAGGTAAAGCTGGAAATTGACGGCCGCGAAGTCGAAGCCGCTGAAGGGACAACCGTTCTGGCCGCGGCCAGATCAATCGGCATCAACATCCCCACGCTGTGCTATAACGGCCGGATGGAGCCTTATGGCGCGTGCCGTATGTGCATGGTTGAAATCGAAGGGCAGAAACGGCCTGTGGCGTCCTGCGTCTATCCCGTGAAAGAAGGGCTAAAAGTCCGGACGGACACGGAGAAAGTCAAAAAGATACGCAGGATGATCATCGAACTGCTCTGGCCGTCATGGCAGGCGTATTCCGAAGAATACGGAGTCACGTCTTCGCGGTTTAAGACCGGCATGACGGATTGCTCTCTTTGCGGGCTGTGCGTCCGTTATTGCGAGGAAATAAAGAAGGAAAACAAACTCTACTTCAAGGGACGTGGCATCGAGCGGCAGCCCGCGCTGGTCGAAGGCTCGGAACTTGCGTGTCGTTCCTGCGGAGAGTGCTTTAATCTCTGCGGTAGTGGGTGGGTTGCTTCACGCTGTTAGGGGTGCGATGATAGTAACGGAAAAAACACTTTGTGTTTTTTCCGTTACTATCATTTTCGATATCCTGCCGTAAATAACAGTTAAAGGATTAATAATGGCAGAAATTGAAATTGCAAAAAGTCTCACAATACGGGAAACTGGAAAAGATGAATATTGGCTTCAGGAACAAATATACGAAAACCCAAATTGTTTAGGACTGGGGGAATTAGATACAATTGGTCGTGAAAGAAGGCAATCATCAGGAGGTCGTTTAGATATTTTATTAAAGAATCCTGAAGATGATACAATGTACGAAGTTGAAATTATGCTGGGAGAAACAGACGAATCACACATTATACGTACAATCGAGTATTGGGATAATGAGTCTCGTAAATGGCCTCAAAGGCAACATTTTGCAGTATTAGTGGCTGAACATATAAATAGGCGTTTCTTTAATGTTATACACTTGATGAGTAACGCTATCCCGATAATAGCAATACAGGTGTCGTTACTTGAAGCGCATGGAAAACAAACACTATTCTTCTCTAAAATATTAGACACGTATGAAGAAATTGATGATGGAACATCTGAAACAATAAAATATACACGTGAGGATTGGGTAAAAAAATCCAAATGGACATTAGAAACTGCTGACTATTTATTGGATTTATTTTCTAATATCTATCAAGATCCCGCTTTGAATTATGTTAAAGCGTATATTGGGATTACTTCATCTGTTTCATCGGGAAGTAGTTATAATTATTTTCGGCTTCACAAAAGAAGCCAAAACAAGTCTCTAATGGTCTTTTTATTAAAAGAAGAATTACATGAAAAAATAAAAGAATTGTTTGACGAAAACAATATTTCATATGCTAATAAAAGAAAATATTTTTCTATGACTATTGATAAAAAACTTGTAGAGCAAAATAGCGAACTTTTTTCAAAAATTGCCCAAATTGTGAAAGAAAATAAATGATTGTTCGACAGGCGAAAGATGAAACATGATTGAAAGAGTGATAGATACAATTTCTTTACAAACGTACTTGACGACATTAATTAACACGAAGAAAGTTCGCGTTCGTCAGTCAAACATGAGCGTTACGATAGAGCCTGTCGAGGAAAAAGAGTACGACTGCCCGCTTCTTGGAGCCGCATCAGGCAGCAATCTTACCGTTGAGAAATTCCTCGTAATGACGCGCGAGGACAAGTATATGTCTTTGTAACATCGGATCATCATGAACTTGACGTTATTGCCAAGTCAGATATTGTTGAATTTCTTTGGATACGTTAATGAAGGATTGCTATGATTTTTCAAAAGGCATAAAAAATCCATACGCTGAAAAAATAAAAAAAGAAGGCTATACCGTAACGGTACACTACGGATTTGCGCAGGAAGAACGAAACGGCATGAAGGAATACGAGCCAACCCCGGACGAAATCGAAGCGTTCAATGAATACCGAAATTCCGGCGCGGACACACAAATATAAATAAATGAAGCGAACTGATTTCTTAAGAATGTTGAAACGAAACGGCTGGTGGATGGTACGGGACAAAGGCCCGCATCAGATTTACACCAATGGGATGTCGTCTGAATCGATTCCGCGGCACAAGGAGCTTAAAGAACAGCTTGTTAAGGCAATCATAAAGCGCCGGGGATTGAAATAATTCTCCGGCGGCTTAGGAGCGCGAAATATGAAAAAAGTTTATCCTGTTATTTTTACTCCTGATACGGGCGGGTACGTGGCGTTCGTTCCGGACCTTGAAATAAATACCCAGGGAGATGACCTGGCGGACGCGCTTTACATGGCGCGGGAGGCAATCGGACTGTGGGGAATTACGGAACAGGATGCCGGACGTTCAATTCCTGAACCGTCCGCCGAACCGCCGCGGCACAAAAAAAACGAACTCGTTTCATGGGTGGATATTGATTTTGATCAATACCGCAGAGCCGGCGACATGACTTCGGAACGCGCTAACATAACGTTGCCTCGATATCTTAAAAACCTGGCAGGCAAAGCCGGTTTGAACCTTTCACATGAGTTACAGGTCAGACTCAAAGAAGTTTTACACGTCGCGGAATAAAATGCTGGAACGTAAGATGGGTATAAACGCACTTACAAGGGAGCGGCCATGTCTTTACCGGAAAAAGAGTTTACTCGTTACACATACGCGGATTACTGCGAGTGGGACGACAGCGAACGCTGGGAACTTATAGACGGGATACCATACGCAATGGCGAGTCCGTCGGCAATACACCAGCGGATTTTGCTGGAGTTGTCTCGTCAATTAGCGGATTTCCTGGATGATAAGCCTTGTGAAGTATTCATCGCGCCGTTTGACGTGTGCCTGAACGCC